>Ga0213861_10005431_pt1 | contig 10226 bp, 8 predicted proteins | sample PICome_4_FD_160110 | JGI IMG/M metagenome (GOLD analysis project Ga0213861, IMG submission 160110) | Coastal seawater microbial communities near Pivers Island, North Carolina, United States - PICO131 | ecosystem: Environmental > Aquatic > Marine > Coastal | place: USA: North Carolina | collected...
AAGTACTCGTGGAAAAAAAAGAACTTGTGGAAGAAGAATCGTACAACAGTACAATCTAATGACCTGCTAGTTGCGTCTCGATAAATAATAGAAAAACGTATCATAGCCCTTAACGTGATTAGCTTAAGTAACGAAAAACATGACAACCAAACTTACTTTCGACGGGACTGATTTCTACAATCTGGATCACGTTGTTCAAGCCAAATTAACACACAACGGAGTGTATGAAGTTACGCTAACCAACGGCGATACAACCATATGGCCCGAGACCATACTCAGCGGTGAGGAGGACGAAGACAACGCCACATTCCAACCCTGTATAGGTGATTGGTTTATCGCCACCGAGGTCGCTGGTAAACTCGGACTCAGACCGATTGTGGGTTGGTCTAAAACAGGGATGGTTAACGGTTCTCACGAAGCGTTGGTACTTAATAAGTCTTTTGTTCCAGTTTTAGTTAGAGAAGCGCTTGTAATAAAACGACTGGCGGACGGTCTGTTCGTTACCACGGATGGTTCAATCATGTCCCTAGGCGACTTGGAGCTTCAATGCCGGGCTACTAAGGTTGAATCGCTGGTTGATGTTATTGGAGCTGTTTCTGAGCTTCCATGCCTAGGACGGTAAGCTGATAATCGAGCATCCCCCACGTCGCAAGGCACGATAATAAAATCAAACCACTTGATGTATAAAGTGCCTTAAGTAGACTTCAATATGTATGAACACTTGCCCGATCACGACTGATTTTACTTTTACAGCGCTGGGAGCATTTTGGCATGAAGACTCCCCGGAACTTCTTGAGAAAGCGCTAGATAGCGTCTGTCAAAATTCGCTATTGCCGCAAGAAATAATCCTAGTTCAGGATGGTCCCGTGTCGTCTGAACTGAACAAGGTGGTTGAGGACTGTAATTCCCCTATTCCTTTTAGATTGATTCAGCTGAACGATAACATGGGGTTGGGATATGCTATGAATGTTGGTTTGAAGGCTGTAAAAACGCCTTACGTGATCAGGTTCGATGCTGATGATCTTTCACTATTGCATCGCTTCGAAGTGTTGATGGCCAAGCTCTGTCAGGGGTACGATCTGGTTGGATCACAAGTATGTGAATTAAACGGCCCGAATTCTCCGAAAACGATTCGTCGGGTACCCAAGACAATTGAAGAGATACGCCGATATATTCGATACAGAAACCCTTTCAATCACATGACTGTTGGCTTTCTCCGCGATGCGACTATGAATGTGGGGGGCTATCCAAACATCAAGTTAAGGGAAGATTATGCATTATGGGCGAGGCTTCTGGCGTCGGACTACAAAGTTTGCAACATTGATGATGTTCTGGTTGAGGCTTCAGTAGGTGATAATATGATTCGTCGCCGAGGGGGGATTAATAATGTGTTTTCAGAGCTCAAGCTTCAGTGGCTTATGCTAAAACTGCGCGTTCAATCGCCTATAGCAGCAGTTGCGTTTGGCTCTATTCGCTGCCTCGTTTTTATGCTCCCTGTCTTTTTACGAAAGCAGATCTATCGAGTGTATTTAAGGGACTAGTGCCCCCCCGAGCAGCACAAATGATAGTTGTAGGCAGTGCCGCAGTGAGTAGTCGCGTTGTGCTATAGACTGATTTAAATTCGGCCCCTGTACTACCACCGTGTTAAATAATGCCTTGTACAGGTTTAAAATTTCGATATGGCGGCTGCAAGCCAGCTTGAACCAATAAATAATTTCGATACTCTAGGGACTTTCGCCAACCTGTAAAAGAGTTTGTCGCCCAATGATCGAACTCGTCCTCGCGAGTGTCCTTTATCTCATAGGCAAAGACTTTGTCTGACCTGACTACATCACGAAAACGCGGATGATGTAGAAACTCCCAGTCCTTTCCCTTTTTGAAGTAGATATTGGGCTCATTCGGGAAGAATCGCACTTCGCTGTGAATCTCTTCATTAGTAGTGAAAGGTTTTCCCTGGCCGTCTAGGTAAAGGGTTTGCACACAAAATGCCCCAAGTGCTCCAAGAGTTTCTGTCATTAAGCTGCGTAAATAGCTTTGAAATTCGATCTTTGCTAGCCAATCATCAACGAAAACCATATCTGCATCCCATTTCACGACATGAGACATTTTGCACTGACTTAAGCACCAATTGTAGTAGTACGCCAAATTGTGTACCGAATTCTCGCTAGTCTCCGCATGTTCCGACCCACAGCGAGCCACGGTAAAAGGGTAAGAAACTATTTTGATAAGCGAGTTGTTGTTAAGTTTACTAGCCAGTTCAGTTACCAGAGCTTTCGTTCTATCAGTGCTGGCGTTATCCACTATCACAATTTCATCGAAGAACGGTAGAATTGATTCGATACTACGAACAATATTCTTCTCCTCGTTCTTAACTCTTATCATGGCTGTGATGCCTGGTTTTTTCTCCGTGCTCTCTAAGCAAAAATTATAGTCTTGAAGTGATTCTTCATTTTCAAATATAACCGAAACGGTTTTATGCAAGTTCTCATCTCTATCACGCAAGAAACTTCTTACTAAGTCACTCCTTTTGATAAATCCAATCAGGCTCAACTTGAACTTTGTGACACGACGGTTAAGTAAAACAGCGAGATTTAAGTAGTAACCAGGGTAAATAGCGGGGAGCTTTTTTTGAGGGTTAAGACTAACTATAAAGTAATCTAATAAGCGGTATTTTCCGCGTATTAGTAACCATTTTGAGATGCGAAACTTAATTCCAAGGCGTGATCTAGACCGAAACACTGTTTTATTTGACTGAAGGGTTTTTCGATATTTGTCGTACATATCGTGGCGCTCTTTGCGATCGAGTTGCATGGCTGCACGCGGGAGTAGTTTATTCATCCAGTAATCCGTGTAACGGCTGAATACATAAAACTGAGCAATTTCTGGAATATCTTGTAAGTTGTCTATGACAATGTCTGATGAACTTTGGTCTTCGATAAACTCTTTCAGCGTCCAATGGTTACCCATCATGCTTTGAGTATGTCTTCGGTAGGCATAAAAATAAGCTGGTATTGATGAAATGCGAGCAGCCTTAGGCAGAGCCTTGGATAGAAATATAGCGTCTTCGCCAACACCAATTCTTTCGTCGAAGTTAAGTTTATGTTTTCTTATGAAATCGGTCTTAAAAAAATATAGAAACACACTCCTAAAAATCCACAATTGAGGCGTTGAAATTAAATCAACGTTGACGGCTGGAAACGAGGGAATGACAGTGGCTGCTAAATCATCATTAACGAAATCGAAGCCATTGAATCTTAATATTTCCGTATTCTCAAGGCTCGCAGTGGTATAGAGAATTTCTAGGGTTCGAGAATCAAGCCAGAAGTCGTCGCTATCTAAGTGAACCAAATATTCGCCGTTGGCCAACTCAACACCTGCGTTACGCGCAGCAGGAAGGCCACGGTTTGACTTAAGGTTAAGCAGCCTGCACCGCTTGTCGTGAGACACATATGTTTGTAGCAACTTTTCAGTATCATCGGTTGAGGCATCATTCACTATGATCACCTCAAAGCTTTTCAGTGTTTGCCCCAGTACAGAGTTCAGGCATTGATCAAGATGCTTAGCAGCGTTATATGCAGGAATGATCACGCTTACTGGGATCTTATCCGATTGCTTATTGGGTGAATGACCTATGATATTCATTAATTATTGTTCTACTAGCGTTAGTGTGGGCGTGTTTCGTATGGTTTCAATGTCGTTTTTATAGACTTCACGAAGCTGCTGAGTTATCAATGAGCAAAAAGGTGAATAGGGCTGTGATTTACCCGTAAAGCGAGAAATTGTTGAAAACAGATCAACTGCCATATTTTGGAGGAGAAATGGCATGCGATCAGGCATGTGTGCAACCGCTTGCACGGTAAAATTGCTCAAGCGCGGGCGAACAACCTTAAATTGTTCTGGGAGATTTTCTGAAGAATCCCCCGTAATCTCAGCCAGCACTCTCGGCACTATTTTACGATATTGATGATAATCTACAATATTTATGTGTGCATTTGGGAAGACAGATTGGATACAGTTAATGACAGGCAGCCAACTCTGACGATAATTACCGTTTAACACAGAGTCAAAATCTCTGTAGCTCCAGTGCCGTAAATATTCACAATAGATTGAAGGCAGAAAGGAATCCAAGCTCCTTATAAAAAACCAAATCGTCACGGCTTGAGAATTCGGGATGAGATTTGAAAAAGTCCTGAGGCGATTTAAGGAATTCTTATATAGAGAGTCACAGTCAAAAAAATCTTTCGCTTCGCCTATTAAGTTCTCTTCTGAAATCACTACGTTTTGATTCCCAGATGACAGCAGGTCGCTAAGAAATGATTGAATTTCCCTCTGATGTTCGAAGATAAGAAAACGGTTTGCGTGGGTAATTTCCTTACGAATATTTGCCTGTGTCGGAATTAACACTTCTGACGCAGTTCTCCCTGCGATGGTATCTAACATGCGTTGGAAATGCGTGGTAGCGGTTTTATGTGCCCCGAGATGTAAGTGAAGATGACTCTGCATTTTATAGTCTGCTGAATACCCGCTCTATGACTATATCTTTCTTTCCGTTGAAAAAAAGACCGACAGAGACTACTTTCTCAACAGAAATTGTGAATTGTCTTAAAAGGACAAGACTTATTATCAAAGACAGAAAAGGCGGAGGAGTGATGGAGTAAATGGAGATTTGGACCAATGCGAAAAATGAAACAAGACTGATGCCTGTAAGGCAGTTATCCAGATATTTCATTGGGGTACTAGCCACGTACAGGTCTAATTTCCCGCTACAGCTCACGGTCGTGATCACACACATGATCGTCAGAGCAATAACCACAAGCGCGATTTGATACTGAATCATCAAGAGTAAGCCAATTGATAGCCCTATGATGACGCACGAAGATGCCACATCCGTAGACTGTCTGATAAAATCATTGAGTTTGTTCCGTCTTTTGGGTTTATTCAAATACTCTCTGCCCAGTACCATGTGGGTTTTTTGTTGCGTAATGTGGTCGATCCACTTTTCCAAAGCCATAGCGATGAGCATTGCTATTCCAATAAACAGACATAAGGCATAGGCTAGACTAACATTGCTTGAAAAATATGAATCTAAGAAGGACGGAATGGAATATTCCCTAGATAGCACAAGCAATATCTTAAAGGGTAATATCGATGAGGTGAAATACAGTAGGCGAATAGCTGTCCGCAGTAGCATGACAATCAAAAAAAAATACGGCTGTATTCTAAATGAGTGCTCCAGCACGCGTATTAGCTTATGAGTACCCGAAATCAAGGTTTCAAATCGTTGGTTAATCATATATGCGTGATACTATTGCAAAAAATATTTGGGTCGGGTATTCGAGCACAACTCTATAGTCACATGCGCTATCGACGTCAACCTTTGATCATCTCAGAGGCTTTTCGAGTATTTACAAAACGTGCGGATTATAACAGTTGAGAGTGACCGAGATGACTAAAAATCTGGAAAAGCAATTCATCCTAGGAATTGGAGCGCAAAGAACGGGGTCTACTTGGCTTAGAGCTCAATTACATCAATGTGATCAAGTCAATTTAGGCTTTTGTAAGGAGTATCATTTTTTTGATGTGTTGTATTTGCCTCAAATGAGGGCTTATCATGATTTACCCGAAATGGCGAGTGGCAACATTTTTCAGCGAATGATTAATGAGGCGACGTCTAAGCGTAAGAGTATCGCGGATAAGACCAATAGACTCACGAAGTTTGTTCAAAACCCGCATCGCTACTTCGATTATTTTGACAACCTGTGGGCAAAAAATTCAAACGTAACAACCGTAGGTGATTTCACCCCGAGCTATTCCATGCTTGATCGAGTGGCATTTGAGTATGCAAGAAATGAGCTTGAAAAACGCGGCTTTAGGGTAAAGGTTGTATTTATTATGCGTGATCCTGTAGAGCGAATATGGTCAATGAATCATCAAGAAGCAAAGATGAAACAAGCATTGAAAGCAGGGCATGATTTAAGTAAGCGTCAATTTTCACTTGAAAGCTTCACTTATGAAGACGCAGAACTCAGGACTAGATACGAGCGCACTATCCACGAACTTGAACAGGTATTTGATACAAGGGATATTTATTGCGATTTCTACGAGCGCTACATTTCCAAGGATCGTTTCAAGGTACTGACTAAATTTCTTGGCCTGAAGTGTGAAGACCCTGATGTTTTAAACGTGCTAAATGCCAGTCATATGAAAGGCAATATTGAAACAACACTGGCTGCTGAGGTGGCCAATTATTACAAAAGCACCTATGACTTCGTTGAAGCTAGATTTGGCAAAGAAGTATGCTCGCTCTGGACCGGTTACGAATACATTTAGATGAACAAGTATTCTCGTAACAATAACAAAAGTATTGCAGTTTTATTGCCTGCGCGTAACGCCGAAGAATACTTGCGCGAGGCGATTGAGAGCATTTTGTCTCAAACATTTGAAAATTTTCAATTGATAGTTGTGGACGATGCTTCCACCGATTCAACCTGGTCCATTATTAAGCGATTCAATGATAGTAGAATAATGAGAATAAAACTTGCTGAATCAAAGGGTATCGTCAATGCTCTAAATGTAGCTTTAAGAGCCTCTGATTCGGAGTTTGTGGCACGAATAGACGCCGATGATATAGCGAGAAATGACCGGTTTGAGAAGCAGGTTGAATTTCTACGATCACACCCCGAAGTTGGAGTCTGTGGAAGCTCTATCAAAATGATCAGGGGAGGGCATTCATGTTATGTGAGATATCCAGAATGCCACAATGAGATTGTTAGTAGTTTAATGGTCTATAAGCGATCGATATGTCACCCAACTGTTATGATGCGGCGTTCAGTTCTGAACCTACATCAATTGCAATATACCGATAATTATCGGCATGCTGAAGATTTGTTTTTATGGCATGAGCTCGCGCATAAAACTAAATTTCACAACCTTCGCGAGCCTCTGCTCGCCTATCGAGTACATACTGAACAAGTTTCATCTAGATTTAAGGAAGAACAGACAATTCAGACACGGGCTTTATTAATGCGATCGCTACCAAACTACCTTCCCTCACTTTGTTCACATACTTGTCAGGATTTGCTGAATTTGGTAATATTCGAAGCTGATAAAAAGGGTGATCAGATTAACCTGCCTAGTTTATATGCGCGAATGAATGCGATTAATCGAGCCGATAACTTAGCTGCACCTGCTATATTTAATGAAGCGCTTCTCTGTAAATTTCTGGAAACTGTTTTCAAACGAAATCTAGGATTGCGGAATACCTTATTTGTAGTGCTAACAGTGCTTTGTAAAAAGCCCAAATTACTCATTAACGACCTAGGTAGAGCTTTAATGCATATCCGAGTCTACTTAAACTCGAATTGGGCAAAGTAATGTCAAAGAAAATTGAAGGCCTTTTAATGCGGTCCGTATCACTTGGCTACTTTGACCTCCCTAAGTGCGCGTCAACCTCAATTAAAAACGCACTCCACCTTGAAGAGTTTGGGCTTCCTTTCGAAAATAGAAAGTGCAGCGCCGATCAAGGTGGCCTGCAACATATTCATAACTTTTTTAATAGGAAATTTAAAGCTAATTTATCTGAGGCAGAACACCGAATTATTGTGATCAGAGATCCTGTTGAGAGATTTCTTTCAGCATATGCAAGTAGGGTCACAGGGCATTTAGAGTTGTCAGATGTCAAGGTTGAGCAAAGACGCAGGAACGAACTCGTAGATCAAAACTTTAGTTTTAATGAACCCGGCTTCATATTCAATCCTGGTGTTGGACAGTTTCTAGAGAATTTGGAGAGATACTTAGAAGAAATACCAATTGAATGGCACCTTCGCCCTCTAGCGGAACACCTTCCCCAAGGGCTTGACCAGTTCACTCAAGTCCACATCATCAAGCGCTTAGACTTGCTAGAAGCGCACCTTAGTGAAGTCTATGGTAAAGACATCCGTCTTCCAAGGCTACAGACCATGGGCCAACACCTCTCGGTAAAACAACTCAGCTCTAGCCAGTTGGAGCAGATCATCGATTTCTGTAAATTAGATTACGAGCTACTAAAGCCATGGTTTAATCCAGATCAAGTTTGGAATCGATGGAAAAGTGGTCAATATGCATGGGTCTATCAATCCGCTGCGAGAAGGTTTGAGGAAACATTAAGGCTGTCACGTACGCCTGCGGATTTACTCATTTCTAACCTAGAGGGGAAAAAAATTTCGTATGTTTCTTCTAGCAATGAGTTAGAAAGATCCATGCCTGCTCGCCTGCTCGATCGCGCGCTCTTAAAAGGAAGTGCACAGGTTAGGTATATTGCGTTGGCTTCGCGAAATGATCGGGGTGCAACTGATTATCAAATAGTTGACAGCTGTCGCTGGAAGGTTCTATTTGCTAATTCTAAAAATTTTCTACCACAATTTTGGAAACATATTTCAAGTTTGAATGCCGAGTTTGCTCGAAATGAACCTGATTTGGTTCATTGTTATGGCTTGCTTAATGCCATGATTGTTAAGACCGCTTTATTAAGATTACGTTCCAAGACTGTGGTGGTAGTTGAGCTTTCATCTCCGGTAGCTAACCGAAGACTGTCATTGCATTCAGCACTTCAAAGACTGAGACTATTGTTTAGTAAGTTAATGTGTTTGAGCCCTCGTACGCTCCCTTTATTTCATTTAGACAACGAGCAAGATCAATCATTTTTTTGGAAGTACCAAGCAAAACTTCGGGCGAGTGCTTATTGTGTGCCCGTGATAGATGAAAATATGATTCACCTTGCAAGCATTGATAGCTCGCACCACGGGGTGCTATTACTGAATGCATCTTCACTTAGATTAGATGAAATTTCGCTTGCCACCGCACTGATCACAGAGTTGATTTGTAATCTAAACAAATCCGAAGCTTGGTCAAATTTAAAAATATTGATGCCGCGCCAGTTAGCGGCGAAGGAAGCTTTATTGAAAACGGGGCTTGAACCACATTTGAATTCACCTCGGATATGCATTATTAATAATACTTCTAGCATTCTGTCTGAAATTCAATCTTCACAAGTTGTGATCATCCCCTCATTGCGCTCCAAATCTGCAAGACAATTCACATTAGAAACGCAACAAGTCGGCAGGCCTGTGATAGCACCAAACGATAGCCATGGAAGAATGCTGGTGAAAAATGGGCTCTCGGGATTTTTGTTCTCAGATAAAAGGCTCGACCTCGCAGCTAAAAATGTCGAACGATTGATCTCAACGCGAGGATTGCCTGAAAAAATGGGATTCAAAGGCAGGCTTCATGTAGAAACTCATTTTACCAGTGAGCGAGCATTTGAGGTTATGATCGAGCAATACCACTCACTACTTTAAGCTGTAAAAAAAGGGCTTAATCCAGAAGGCAGTTATTTTTTCGTTAACCAAGGAATTTCACCTTTGGAAAATTCCACCATGCGAAGGCTTGATCTGTGATATTTTGTTAAGTTGAAAATACATTTTTCGATATTGAAAACTTTATAGTTATTCTCTATTTTAATTGGGATTAACTCAGGAACATCATGCATGAACGTCATGTTATAATTTTTATCATTCTTCAACTTTTGAATATTTTCATCATCTGAATTCATATCAGTCATAATATATAAGTTTCGAGGAGCACTCGTTTTATTAAGAAAAGCAAGGATATTTTTCGCTTGAGTTCCCTCATCCCATTCTTGTCCTGAAACTCCATGTGCTCCTGAACCTGCAATGCATCGATCAGTTCTGCGAATGTGTACACATCCTTCAAATGAATATCTATTCATTAGTTTTTTTGCAAGCTTTACATCGTTCTTACACGCTGGAAAAGAAAATTTCGTTCCGACCAATCTGCTTATTTCTGCGAATGGGTCAAAGTGTTTTCCGTCATTACTATCTTTAGGCCGTCTTAATGGCTCAATTTTAAGTACCCCTTTACTCTTACAGTATTCATAAAGTATCTTGGACTTAACGGATCTCAGCGAAAATCTTTTTTTGCATTTCGTCTGACCTTGAAAGTTCTGATAGGCATTTTCAACAACGGTTACTCTCTCCGAGTCAACCGTTATGTTGTTCAAATCGTAATAGTCACTCCATATGAGGTCTACATATCGATCGTTATTATGTATTTTCTCCAATTTGGCCAGAGGAAGAATGAGAGTCAGGCCAAGTATTTTTGCTAACAAAATATAAACCCCAGTTTGGTACGTAACGTCATTTATTCCAGCTGTCACCGGCAATGTAACA
>Ga0213861_10005434_pt1 | contig 10224 bp, 10 predicted proteins | sample PICome_4_FD_160110 | JGI IMG/M metagenome (GOLD analysis project Ga0213861, IMG submission 160110) | Coastal seawater microbial communities near Pivers Island, North Carolina, United States - PICO131 | ecosystem: Environmental > Aquatic > Marine > Coastal | place: USA: North Carolina...
TGGCGATCTGGCCGAAGGTCGAAGGTGACAGGTTGCCCAATAGAACCCCTGCGATAATGCAAAGAGCGACCCAGAGGCTCAGGTAGCGTTCGAAGATGCCCATTATTTTTTTCCCATGGTGTTTAGTAATGCCAGAAGTTCAGCCGGCTGCATTACCTGCGAGTCGGCCGATAACAGCGCCTCGATTCGTGATTTGAGTGTTGCGATGGTTTGCCTGAACGCCGTGGCGACTTGTTCATCGTCCCCTTTCAGGCGTGAGGGATCGGCAAGTCCCCAGTGAGCTTGAAGTGCATCGCCAAACCAAACCGGACAGGGTTCTGCGGCGGCCTGGTCGCAAACAGTGATCACTATGTCAGGGCGCCATGCTTCGTGCTCATCCCAGAACTGGCTGCGCAAGCCTGAGGTGTTAATTCCGGCGGCTTCCAGGTAATGAGTAGAGAGGGGATGTACGTTTCCGGACGGTTCGCTACCCGCAGAGCGAGCCTCTAGAACATCCTTACCGTAATGATTGGTCACCGCTTCGGCAATAATACTGCGACATCGATTATGGGTGCAGATGAACAGGAGTTTCATACTGCACTACCGCATAGCGGGCTATTTCGCTGCGGCCTGTTGCGCATAGCACCCAGTCGGGCACAACAGTGGGTGGTGAGCGGCTGGTTGTTTTCGGCGGTAGCGGTGATAACGGCTTGAGCCCAGCTTGGCAACCCTTTATTGATCGCATAATAAACCCATTGCCCCTCTCGGCGAGTACTGAGCAGACCACAGTCACGTAGCTGGGCCAGGTGCCTGGATGCCTTGGGCTGGCTGATGTCCAGTGCTTCGGTGAGTTCACACACGCAAAGCTCGCCCTTTGCAAAGATAAGTAGCACAGACTTGAGACGGGTTTCGTCTGCAAGGCATTTAAATAGTGACAGTGGTTCCATGGTCGCTCCCGGAAATTGCAGTGCAAGATATGTGATATATCATATATATGTCAAACCGGATATACATTTTCCTTGGGTAATACTTGGTTGACCCCCGACGGAACGCTAGGATAGAGCCAGGCTTGCCTTCATTTGGCGGCGAAGATCTACAAGAGGCTTGGAATGAAAAACATATTTCGATACATGGGTGTTCTGGTTGTTGGCCTTTTGGTCGCCACCCAGGCGTCAGCGCAGTGGGAGTTGGACAGCGAGAGATCCAGCATTAACTTCATTTCTGTAAAAAATGCGGCCATTGCCGAAACACATAGCTTTGGGTCTCTGGTGGGCTACATCGGTAAAAGCGGCAACGTGCAGCTGATCATAGATCTCAACAGTGTCGATACCATGATCCCAATTCGAAACGAACGAATGCAGGCACTGCTGTTTGAGACAGCTGAGTTTCCTAATGCGACTGTAACAGCAGACGTAGACGCTGCCGTGTTAGCGGCGGTCGCCGAAGGGGGCACGGTGGGCACCGAAATCCCTGTCAAGCTGAGCTTGCATGGAATGGAGCAGACTGTCACCGCATCGGTCACGGTCTTTAGCGACGGGGGCAACCTGCGAGTCATGAGCTCAAGGCCGGTGATACTCAGTGCTGCTGACTTCGGCCTTGCCGGTGGCGTGGAAGCCCTGCGCGAAATAGCCGGGCTGAATTCGATTAGTACCGCCGTGCCAGTGACCTTGAATCTGCAGTTCCGGCATGCCCCCCAGTGAGATAGAGCATCTCCAGCTAGAAGCCAACGGGGTTTCGCTCCACCTTGCCTGTCAGGGTGACGGGCCACTGGTGGTAATGTGTCACGGTTACCCCGGGCTCTGGTATAGCTGGCGCCACCAGATGCCAGCCCTTGCCCGTGCAGGCTATAGAGCGGTGGCACTGGATATGCGTGGCTATGGGCGCAGCAGCCGGCCGCAGGCCGTGGAAGCCTACGGACTGGACCACCTCAGTGCTGATGTCCTGGCGGTTCTGGAGCACTTTGGAGAGCACCAGGCCGTGCTCTTGGGGCATGACTTCGGCGCTAATCTGGCCTGGTATATGGCAGTGTACTATCCACAGCGTCTTCGAGGCATTGCGCCGCTGTGTGTGCCCTACGACATGGAGTTGGCAGGTGGCGGCGATATGTTGCCCAGTGAACTTTACGCCGCCATTGCCGAAAATCACTTTTTCCACATGCACTACTATCAAGCCCCCGGGCTTGCAGAGTCCCACCTGGTTGGCAGGGAGCGGGAATTCCTGGAGCGTTTGTTCTGGGCTTTATCAGCTAAAGAGGAATTACTGAATTGGGAAAACTTCCCCTCTGAGGGCATCCACTACATTGATGCGCTGGCGCCGCCCGCTGAGCCGCTTCCCTGGAGTTGGCTATCGAAGGAGGACATGGATTATTACGAGCAGGAATATCTTGCTGCAGGGCCAGCCAAAGCCTTTGCCGGCGGCGCTAATGCCTACAGAGTCATGGACTATAACTGGCGGCTGACTCGAGACCGGGCGCATGCAGAAATCACTCTGCCGACACTGTGGGTGGGCGGTGAAAAAGATCCGGTAGTCACCCTGGCCGGTGATGGACCCTTTGATCATATGCAAAGCAAGGTATCTGACTTACGTGGGCCAACCCTGTTACCCGGCGCCGGTCATTTTATTCAGCAGGAACAACCGGAGATGCTCAACGATTTACTGCTGGAATTTCTCGCCAGTCTCTAGCCAGCCCCAGTGGCCTGAAGATGGAGGAAGCTCTCGACCCCCTCGAAGAACATCTGCACTGCAATAATGACCAATAACATGCCCATTAGTCGCTCAACAGCGATCAGGCCACGATTGCCCAGCGCTTTGAGCAATATCGGTGCGCTCATCAAAATGACTGCAGAAGCGGCCCAGGCGCCGACCAGGGCCAGGGTCCAATCAAACATACGATGGGGGTCGGAGGTTACCATCAGCATCGAGATGGCCAGGGCAGATGGGCCCGCGACCATGGGAATGGCTAATGGTACGATAAAGGGCTCACCCTCTGGTTGTTCACCCATCAGGCCATAGGGATTGGGGAAGATCATGCGTATAGCGATCAGGAACAAGATGATTGCGCCCGCAATACTGATGGATTCCTGCCGTAAGCCCAACAAATTCAGCACCGCCTCTCCGCCCCAGAGAAATATGAGTAGTACTGCGAGCGCTATCAAAAGCTCTCGGGCCAGAATCCACTGGCGGCGCTTTTCGTCTACATCCTTGAGGATGGACAGAAACACCGGGATATTGCCCAGGGGGTCCATGACGAATAGCAGGGTGATGAAGGCCGAAATTGTGTCCATGCCTGGTTCCAGTCGAGCCCGAGGTGCGGGGTGTTTGTGTGTGGGAAGCGAGCTATTTACACAAGTCTAGCAGTTTAAAGGGGCTTCACAATTCAAACACTTGGTCTATTTCCAGCGGTAGCGTTCGCCGATCAATTCGAACAGCTTCTTATTGTAGGGGGCGAAGAATTCGGCAAGTAATTTGCGGGTAGATTTTTCCATAGGTGGGTATTTTTCAGGAGGCGCCCAGTCGCCAGATGCGCTACCGGCGTAATGACGCTGCATGACATCATCGGATGCAAAGTCATGGTGCCCCAACCCGAGGAAGTCGGCTGACTGCTCCATATATTTGGCCGGGTCGCGGAAAAACTTTTCAGACTGCATGATTAACACCTGTTCTCTGGGGAACAGGGTAAGCCATCGTTCCATTTGGTCACAGTAAATCGAGCGAAATACATAGCTTGTGTAGTAGAACGACTGCAGGTCGATATCCAGTTTTAGTGGCCGTTGTGTCCAGCTCTTGTTATGAATACTGAAGCTGAGTGTGTTTCCGTTTTCGTCCTGACAGCAGCTTTCAATGCTGCCCGCCGGGTTTTGAAAGCCTCTTCTGTGCGCGGCCAGTAGGTCCGGTACCTGCTCAATCTCTCGGCGAACAATCGCGTCAAAAGACTGTTCACTCTCCAGGCCACTTCGTTGGGACATAATGAAGTGGGAGTACGCCCTATCAATGGGATTGCGCAGCATGGCGATAAGTTTGATCCGGGGCAGCGATGCGTACACTCGGCGAGGAACCATGGGGTGGATAATGGACGAAGTTGAATAATCCCCCGCAATTTTTTGCTGGGCCGTGGGACGGGGCACCGCTGCGATATTGGTAAACAGGGATTGATACTGTTCAGTAGTCGGCTTTCGCCACGACCAGTAGTTGGGCTCTTTTACTTCCCAGGGTGCGACCTGCGGGTGTGCGGGCAAGTAAGCCGCAAAGGAGGTGGTGCCGCATTTGGCCCCGCCTAGTAACAGGAAATCTGGTTTTGGAAGGTCTGCCCTAAGGGCAATGGCCGGATCATCGCTGTTGAGCGAGAATTTCGTTTCCGGAGTATTCATAGGCGGAGTAAAAGCTGGGACACTGGTGGAGAGTATATCCATATCCATATCCAATGACATTGGCGATTGAGGGGAAAAACGTGTTTGATTCTGAACTGCGTCGCTTGGCGGATTCAGGTAGTGCAGAGCATCAATGGAAGCTATCGATGGCTTATCGAGACGCCAAGAGAGTTGCAAGGGCCAGCCGATACTTTCGTAAGGCCCTTGATCAGGGCTATCCGGACGCCATTCGCTATCAGCTAGAGCAATGGACGGCCACGCCGGGTGAATATGGCAATTTCGCGGCAGCACAAAGCCTATTGGAAAAATTTCCACACCTGGAATGCCTCAACAACTGGCGCTGGCGGCTGGGTATTGTGGCAGGTTCGATGACCTTAGATCAGGAAATCGAGGCTACTCGGCAGCAGCGGCAGCAGAACAACTGCGAGGCGTTGCGATACATTGCTCTGCGTTGCTCGTTGGCCGGCTATGATGAGCAGGCCAGGTACTTTTTATGGCAGGCTTGTGGGGCGGGTGATATCTGGTCGAAGCTAATCCTCGAGAATGACGCAATAGAGGGTTTACCCTCGCTTCCCGGAGTAGACCGGAATCAATGTTGCGAGGACAACTGGGAGCGAGCTTTCGAACAACGGCCGGCGGCGGGAAAAATTGAATTAGCGACAGACCCCCTTGTCTATCAGTCTCCTGACTGGCTTTCCATCTTGGGTTGTAGGTTGCTCGCAATTGCTGCTGAAAACGAGTTGCGGCCCAGCTTAACCTATGATCCACGGACAGGTCGCCAGGTTGAAAGCAGCTTTCGAACCAGTTATTCAATGACTTTCATGCCTTGGCTTATGGACCCCTCGATTGCCTATATTCAGCGCCGTTTAGCAGCCTACTGTGGTTTAAAGCCTCATCAGTGTGAAGTACTGGGTCTGCTGCGTTATCAGCCTGGGCAAGCCTACCAGCTGCACTATGATGCCTTCGGAGAGGATCAAGAAACGGTTGAGCTTATGTTGCAAGATGGCGGGCAACGAATTCGCACAGCGCTGATTTACCTGAACGATAGCTTTACTGGTGGGGAAACGCGGATGGAAAACCTAAACTTGGATGTTCAAGCTCAGACAGGTGCCCTGCTAGTGTTTGATAATGTTGATCAGAGGGGATTGCGTCACACCGACAGCTTGCATATGGGAAAGGCAGTTGAATGCGGCAGCAAATGGCTTCTTTCGCAGTGGTATAGGGAAAAAGGAACAGCTTTTACCCGGCAGATTAACTGGGAAGATGTGATAGCAGATAGCCTCTCATAATGCTCATCGTCCAACCGCAGGTCTCTTAGAGTTCATATCGCCTCGGCGTAATAAGGTGCTAAACTGACTGTAGTGTTGAATGCGGAGGCACTGGATGAAACCTGCCATGTACGCTCGATTTGTTCAGCTTGCGCTGGTGATTGTGTTTGTTTCGGCGTGTGTTGCGCGACCACCAATTCCAGAGTCTGCGGGCTTAACACGAGAGGAGATTCTGGATGACACGGCATTTGCGCTCTCCGAGAATGACCAACTACCCCCGGTTGACGTTTTGGCGGTTAACGATGACATGCGGGTCCTCCTTGATGATCACGTTCCTCACAATGCCAGCCGGCAGCGTAAGGTGGAACTGATTCTTGGAGTTATTCTGCGTGACGGGCTGCAACTAAACTATCACAGCTTCAAAACCTTGACGGCGGAGCAGGCCTTTTACGAGGGAGAGGGAAATTGCCTGTCCTTTACCAATCTATTTGTCGCACTTGCACGAGAGGCTGGCCTGGACGTTGAATTTCAGGAAGTGGATGTACCTGCAAGCTGGGATCGTCGCGGTGACAGCCATCTGTTTAATCGCCATATTAATGCCAGAGTCCGTTTGCCTTTCAAGGGAGAACAGGCGGTGGACTTTGCCATGTCAGAGTTTGATGTCGAATACACTCGGCGCAGAATCTCTGATGATTATGCGAAAGCTCAGTATCATAATAATATGGCTATCTACTGGCTGGATCAGAAGCAGTTGAAACCCGCGTATTTAAACCTTCGGGAGGCAATAAACCTTTATCCTCGGGCCGCTTACTTCTGGACTAATATGGGCACATTACATCGGCGAGCGGGTGACCCGATGCGAGCCGAGGCTGCCTGGCTTGAGGCTATTGAGATTGCCGATGAGCCTTCTGCTATTAGTAACCTGGCCAGGCTTTATCAGCAGCAAGGAAGGCAGCAACTGGCAAAACAGTATGCCGACGCTGCGGAAAGCTATCGGCGGAAAAATCCGTATTATGTCTATGAACTCGGCGAGAAAGCTTATCAGCGAGGTGACTATCATGAGGCGGTTTCCTGGCTCAAGCGCGCCGTTCGACTGCGAGAGGACGAACACGAGTTTCACCGACTGTTGGGCTTAAGTTATTTGCATCTTGGCGATATAGCGACAGCCCTTCGCAGCTTCGACTCGGCGGAGCAATCTGCTGAAAGCGATGTTGATCGTGAGCATTACAATCAAAAGCAACGATTGTTAGCTCAGGTGGTTCATTAAATACAAGCGATACTATTTTGAGTAATAAACGTCCTCGGCTCCAGCAACTTTCGCCCGCTGAGCAGTCCCTGCTGGCCGAAGCGCAGCATCTATTTGACATCGGCCAGCCCATGCAGGCAAAGCAGCGCTGCGAGCATCTGATTGAACGCAAGCCGAGAGCGCCAGAACCACTGTTGCTGGCGGCATGGGCAAGTACGCAGGAGGGAGACTTCTTTGCAGCTGAGAGAGCAGTCAAGCAGGCGGCATTGTTGCTGCCGGCCGATGCCGGAGTGCAGGCCTGGGCAGCGGAGGTGTTTTCCAGCGCCGGTGATCTCAAGACTGCAGAAAGTTACCAGCTTAAGGCTGATCGGCTTGGTAGCAAAGAGACCGCCGTTTTGAGAAGCCTGGCGGCGAGTTTTACAAATGAAGAGCGCTACCGCGAGGCATTGCCTTTCTATCAAAGGCTGATGAAAAGAGACCCAGGTGATGTTAGCGCGCGTTTGAATGTTGCCTATGCAGCCCGCTTCGCTGGTGATATGGACCTTGCCAGAAACGTGCTTTTGCAACTAATAGACGATAACCCCCGGTTTTACCAGGCACAGTTTGCTCTTTCCCAATTGCGTACGGCCGAGTCAGAGCAAAATCATATTAATTGGTTTGAGCGATCGCTGGCTGATTGTGGCGAGGATAGGCAAGCCAAGGGCTTCCTAGGGTATGCGCTGGGCAAGGAGTATGAGGACCTGGGTGAATACGATCTGGCATTCCAGCACTACTGCATAGGTGCGTCAGCTCAAAGTAGGGCACGCAAACAGGTTGCTGCAGATGCCGAGATGATCGCGCGTGTAGAGTCGTATTTTCGTGACCTCCCGACGCCTGCTGACGGTGATCTTGGTAGGGGTTTGGTTTTCATCGTTGGGCTGCCTAGGACCGGGACAACGTTACTGGATCGTATTTTGGGGGCGCACAGCCACATCGAGAATTCCGGAGAGCTTCGTGCTTTTCCTTTTTCAGTTCATCGACTCCTGGGGCTAAAAGTTCGCGAAATGATGACTACGGACTTACTCGGGTCGTTGGGAAGGTTAAAGCATGAGGAACTGGGAAAAGCGTATTTGGCTTGCCTTCCTGAGCGCCTGCTACAGCGTGACTTCCTCACTGATAAAAACCCTATCAATTTTTTGTATGCCGGACTCATTGCTAAAGCGCTACCCGGAGCCAGAATTATCAATATTCAGCGTAATCCAATGGACTCCTGCTTCAGCAACTTCAAGCAGTTGTTTGCGGCCGGTGCTTACATGCACAGCTATGATCTGGAAGAGATGGCGGGATATTACTCAGCGTATTCATCACTCACGACCTTGTGGAAGGTCAGCCTTGGTGATCGCTATATCGAGGTGCGTTACGAAGACCTTGTCAGAAATCCCGAGCATCAGATGCGGGACCTTTTATCAGCTTTAAATCTGGACTGGGAGCGTGAAGTTTTGGGCTTCCATCTTCGTGAGAGCTCTGTGGGTAGTGCCAGCTTTGCTCAGGTCCGACAGCCGGTTTATTCTAATTCAGCCGAGAAGTGGCGTCACTTTGAAGGTCATTTGCAGCCGCTCAGAGAGGCACTTGAGCGGGCGGGAGTCTCCGAATCGGCATTGGGCTTGTGAGCATTTTTGATCGCCCAGTATTTATATTGGCGCCACCGCGCTCGGGTAGCACCCTGTTGTTTGAAACGTTGCTGCACAGCGAAGAACTTTGGAGCCTGGGCGACGAGGGTCATACGATTATCGAGAAGCATGAGGAGCTCAGGCCCAGACCTTTCACTCTCGATTCCAACCGCCTGGTGGCGAGGCATTGTACAGCGTCGCTTTCCCGCACGATTCTTCATGACTTTCGGCAACAAATTCGAGATCGAGATGGACGGGCCATTCCTGATTCAAGTGTTAAAGCCATTCGCTTACTGGAGAAGACGCCTAAAAATATCCTGCGAATACCTTTTCTGTTACAGCTTTTTCCAGATGCGAGATTCATTTATCTGGTGCGCGACGCAAGGGACAACATAAGCAGCATAATGGATGGCTGGCTGTCGGGCCGTTTCGCAACTTACGGCGATAAACAAACCCGGCACGGGCCCTGGTCTTTCCTTGTTCCCCCTGGGTGGCATAAGCATGCCGACAAAACACTGGCAGCTATTGCCGCTTTTCAGTGGGCCGCCTGTCATGAGCAGGCGATGAAGGACTTGCTTGGAGTCGCACCGCAACGCCGCTGTGCCGTTAACTACGCTGAGCTGGTCGCTGAACCGGAGACAGTTGTGGAGCGTCTTTGTCAGTTTATGGAGGTTCCTTTTGATCCTTCCTTGCAGGAGCACTGTCAGGGGCAGTTACCTCTGTCTCGTTACACTCTGTCGCAGCCGGAAGCGGGTAAGTGGCGTTACCACGCACGTGAACTGGCCCCAGAGATGGCGAATGCTGCGTTATTGAGTGAAGAAATCAACCGATTCATCGGTGCCCAAGCTTGGCCTCTAGCCACAGATTTGAACATAAATCTGGAATCAATTGTCCAGAGCTTTAAAGTTAGTAGAAATGAACCTTGCCCCTGTAATTCGGGGAAGAAATATAAACAGTGTCATGGTCGAATTTGAATGAAACTTCCCGCTGAATTTTATCGCTTGCCCTATAGATATGATGTCGATCGCCTGGTTGAGGAGCTTGCTGGGATTCCAGAAGATAGCTGGATTCCTCATCCGGATCATCATGTAGGTAATACGGCGTTGCCACTGGTTTCGCTGCATGGTGAGGATAACGATTTGTTTCATGGCCCGATGAAAACGACCCCGCATTTAGCACGGTTGGAGTATGTTCAGCAGGTGATCGCCAGCCTGGGCGAGGTCTATGGCCGTAGTCGTTTAATGAGATTGGCGCCAGGTTGTGAAGTTCCTTTGCACACGGACACTAATTATCACTGGTACAACCGGGTGCGCATTCACGTACCCATTACAACGACGCCGGAAGTGATGTTCCATTGCGGTGAGAAAGTAACTCATATGGCAGCGGGTGAATGCTGGATTTTTGATGCTTGGCGACAGCACCGTGTGACTAACAACAGTGATCAGACACGCGTGCATCTAGTGTTCGATACAGCCGGCTCCTCGCGGTTCTGGGATACGGTGGCGCGGTCAGAGAGACCTTGTGATGCAAACGGCTCTGCAGTTGTGGACGACCAGTTCATAGCCTATAAGCCGGGCCGGCGGGTTCAGATTCTCACCGAAAAGTACAATGCAACACCGGTAAAGTCTCCGGGTGAGGTTGATGGGCTGATTGCTGACCTTATTATCGACTATGAGGCCGATGTGGCTAACGAGCGGGTAGTTTGTAGCGAATAC
>Ga0213861_10005437_pt1 | contig 10219 bp, 7 predicted proteins | sample PICome_4_FD_160110 | JGI IMG/M metagenome (GOLD analysis project Ga0213861, IMG submission 160110) | Coastal seawater microbial communities near Pivers Island, North Carolina, United States - PICO131 | ecosystem: Environmental > Aquatic > Marine > Coastal | place: USA: North Carolina | collected...
AGATCCGGTCCCGCTATACCCGCGTTGTTTACCAGATAGTCCACGGCAAGACCCCGGGCCTGCAAAGCAGAAAAAAGAGCTTGAGGTGCCGATGGCTCCGCAAGATCGAAGGTTTCGATCCAACATTTCACCTTATAGTGATCAGATAATTCTCGGGCCAATCTCTCCAGCCGATCGCGACGCCGCGCTACCAGAATGAGGTTGTAATCCTTTGCAGCCAATTGCCTGGCGAACTCCGCCCCCAAACCGGCGGATGCCCCGGTCACCAAAGCCGTCTTTGTTTCTCTCACCACGTCCCTTCTCCATTGTCACAGAAAGCCATAAGACATCCTTCAGAACCCAATCACACCAGATCCAACACGGCCGCCGTAGCCTTATATAAACTGCGAGCCCTTTGACCAGCGGGCAGAGCCCTCAATGACTCATTGAAAACCTCGACATCAACATAGACTTCAGCACCAATCGAGCGCAGGTTGCGGATAACCCGCGGGAGATCTATGCAACCGTCACCTGGGGGAAGTCGCTGATTCATCGTTTCTTCGATAATATCCGGGAGTGGTTCGCTCCGCGCGTCATCGATCTGCATTGCGAATATAAGATTTCCAGGAATTTCAAGTAAATCGTCCGCCCCTCCACCGCCACGATGCAAGTGCCAGCAATCGACCATTATTCCACCATTAGGGTAACCCGCATGTTTGACAATTCTAAGGGCTGTCTCGAGATCGGACACCTGATTGAATGGCATGAATTCCAAGCTGACGCGCAGAGACTCGCCCTTTGCCTTTTCGCACAATATGCCGAAACTATCCACGATTTCTTGTTCCGATGACGGAGTAGCGAGCCCTAACGGAGCGTTCACAAGATCAGTTTCTGCAACATGTGCAAGATGAAAGACCTCTTCCATAGATACTTGTGTACAAACGCTGATAGGGTCAGTTCCATCAAGAACGACCGAGCCAGGCAGCCAATTAAACAGGGGATCGATACCGCTAACCTGCAAACCATGGTCTCGCAGACTCGCTCTGATATCCGTATCCGACAGCCCACTGGCTGTCGCCTCACGATAAAGAGCGGAATTCAGGGTAACGGCATCAAAGCCAGCCTCCGAAGCAGCCGATAAAAACTCGGGGTAAGCCACGCCATCAAGGCTGCCCCAACAGAGTGACAATTTAGATACTGAATGGTTCTCTGGAATCATTCCACGGCGATCCTACGGTGCGAATATATCAAAAACCACTTTTATCGAACCCAACGTTCTGTTGGCGGCCGTCGCAAAGGCCTCAACAACTCCATCCAGTGGAAACCGATGAGTAACCAGAGCGGTGGCTAGATCCGGATACTGGTGTAAAATTTCGGCTGCCTCCCGAAAACTACTATCAGGTCCGCCGCAGCGATAGCCCGTTGATGATATTAGTTCGGGCTCCTTTCCACAAAACTCTGCTGTCAGCTCCACCGCTTCCCAAAAAACACCGAGCAGTGCGATACGACCCAAAGGGCGAACAAATTGCACAGCTTCTTGCAGCGATGCAGAGCTACCGACTGCGTCTATTACTAAATCGTAGTGTCCATCTGGTGCCAGCCCGGCTCGAATTGTTTCCGCCACGGACTTCTGGTGATCGTAGCGTGCAACAATATCGTAGGCGATACCCCTTGAACGCAGCACCGCACCAGCTGCCAGACCGATGGGGCCCGCGCCAATAACGAGAACTCTCTCACCCTGTCTGGCGCGACTGCGAGTGACACCATGAACTGCCACCGCAAGAGGCTCTACAAGACACGCCGTTCTAACATCAAGCCCCGAGGGCAGAATAAGTAATCGCTCCGCCGGCACATTGATTGATTCCGCCATGCCTCCATCTTCGTTGACACCCATCAGCGAAAAACCCGAATCGCAGTGGAACGCGCTTCCCTCACTACAAAAATGGCAATGCCCGCATCCACCAAGAGTCTCTATTGCAACCGCCTTACCGTCCTTGGTAATTCCAGCAAATTCATGCCCGATTATGTGATCACCAAATGCACCGAGCGACATCATATGGATATCTGATCCACAAATTGAGGCGGATATGACTTTTACTTCCACACCATCACCGATCGGTTCAGACACATCGACAAGCAGGGGCGTTTCGTTTTCGACTTTAATAGCCTTCATAACTCTACCTTAGCACGCACTCGGTGCTATCAGCGAAATTCGCGAGCAAAGCAATCTTACGAACAATCGATAACTTGTTTTCCCAGAAGGCGCTTAATTTCACCCATTTAATCTATCTTCGCACTGCACCGGTCAACCGGATAACGTCACCAGCAGCAAGCGGTTCAGGAGCACCGGGGAACGCTCCCAACATAATCTCAAATCAGACCTTATTGTGGGTATAGCGGTGCAAGTTAATTCGCAAGAATATTATAAATTCAGTTCGATTATGCTCCCGCTATCTTCAAACCTTTTTTATCGCTGTGGTGCGATACCCCGCTACATTTACGTTCGATATAACGGCATCTGATACAAACGCTAACGACACGGCGGGCGCGCCGTTTATTGATGCCAATTGATGCTATAGTAACTATAAGAGTGGCGGCAGATCAGTGGGATAGGCATCGTGATCAACGATCAAAGACTTTCGTTTGTGGCAGCCTCAGGTCCTGCGACAATCGCTTTGTCAAACGCCCTATCAGAAATTGCCATCACACGCTGCGTACCTGCCCCTGAAGCAAGTGGCAGTTGTACTATCGCGTGGCTGTCACCTGCTGAAAGCGCCCTGTCCAGCAACGGTTTCATCCTGGACAAGCGCACCACGGGTTATGCAATACACAATATCTACACAGGAAACTAACGCAAAGAGGAGTATCAATTATGGGTGGCATGGGATTAATAATGTCTTTGGTTATTGGCGGCCTTGCCGGCTGGCTGGCAGGTAACATCATGAAGGGTAACGGTTTTGGTGTAATCGGCAATGTTATTGTCGGCATTGTGGGCGCACTTGTAGGCAGTTTTATTTTCACCCTGCTTGGTCTTCATGCCTACGGAATCCTTGGCTCGTTGATTATGGCGACCGTCGGCGCGGTCATCCTTTTATGGGTTGTTGCAATGATCAAAAAGTGACGTAGCAGCCGCAGTATCATTTGCCGGCTTTCACACCGATTTGCGTGAGACGGCTAAAGCTACAATAAAAGAGACTGCTGAAGAGGCAGGCGAGGCATTTCTGACTATTTGCAGATAATTCCTGCCGACGCTATTAAAGATACTCGCGTCACAGTTCATCAACAGTTTTTAAAGCCTGCCGAGCGCTTCGATCAAATCGCTTTTCCGGTAAGGCTTGGTAATGAGATCACCGGGTAAACTGTTTTCTTGACGAAGACGGTCAGCGTAACCTGAAGCCAATAGTACCTTGATATTTGGCTGTATTTTTTTCGCCTCATGAGCAAGCTCTATACCGTCCATACCTCCGGGCATGACTATATCTGTAAACAAAATGGAATAGGAATTCTTGGATAACTGCTCTAGTGCTTGCGCTGCATTTTCCGAAACGGACACCTTCCAGCCGAACGAAACTAACCATGTCGCTGCAAGTTCAGCCAAGTCGGCTTCGTCATCGACGATTAAGACTGAGAACATATCGTTACTGACGTTAGGTTCCGCATTTTCGGTACTTTGTAAATCGCTATCATAAGCATCGCGGGCGATAGTATTGGCTGAAGGCGCCTCCATTATCTTAATCGCTTTTTCAGCTAGCATTTTTAGTTGCGTGAGCTGATATTCGGACACGCCCCCGCTTCGCTGTGCCTGATCAAGAACACATAGCGCGCCCAGTGCATAGTGATCTGTATTTATTAGCGGTACACCGGTAAGAAATCTTATTGCCACATCTGACGTAACCATCGGATGTCCTGAAAACCTTGGGTCAGCCTTGGCCTGGGTAATGACTAGAGGCTGTCGAAGCGCCACGACGTGCGCGCTAATTGAGCCGTAGCGATCCGTTTCTGTGGCATCGATGCCCAGTCCTGATTTAATTAGTAATGTTTCATCATCTACAAGAGCCAGAACCGCCTTGGAAGCATCAAATATAGCGGCAGCGTCAGCCACAATAGCGTCAAAGCGTGGGTCGCGGGAGGAATCCGCTATACCTGTTGCCCTGAGTGCTGCAAGGCGCCGCTCTTCAGTGGCTTGCTGGGCCTCAAACAGTTTCGTGTTTAGCGGTATATAAAGGGACATGATGGTACCGATACCAATCTCACTGCGGATCATAACGGTCCCGCCCAGACCTTTGATATAGTCATGGACCATCACCATACCCAGTCCCGTGCCTTTATCCTTATCCTTGGTGGTAAAAAAAGGTTCAAATATGTGCTTGCGGGTCTCCTCGTCCATACCTTCGCCACTATCGGCTACCTCGATAATCGCGTAGTGCCCCTCAGACAGGCCCGTTTCTTCCTTATCGGTGCTGTCTCCGATAGTTTTGTAATTGGTTTTTATACTGAGTGTTTTCTTGCCGGAGCGTTGCTTCATTGCGTCGCGAGCGTTGTTTGCAAGATTCAATATGGCATTATTCAGCCCGGTGGCGTCTAACCTGGCGACAAGGGAAAAATCTGTGAACTGACAAAGGCAGGTGACGTCCGATCCGACAGAGCTGTTCACCAAAGGCATGATACTTTGCACGAGCTCATTAATATTATGCTCGGCCGATTCTTGTGGTCTTCGCCCAGCCACCGATAGCAATGCACGCGTAACCTCCGCCCCCCGCAAAGCCGCCGATAAAGCTGAATCAATCTGCTGATGCGCCACTGCATCGCTCTCGGGCACAATTTCCTTAATTTCGTCAAGATTACCAACCACTATACTCAGCAGGTTATTGAAATCGTGGGCAAGACCACCAGAAATCTGACCTATCGCTACCAATTTGTGTCTTTCCAACGCCTGAGTACGGTGCAGGGCGAGTTCTGTTTCCGCCTCCCTCTTAGACGCGTTAGACGCCTCAAGCTGCGCGATTGATCGCTTTGACAGTTCCAGCACCAGCAACACAAATACACCGCCGAAAAAGAATACCAATGCCGTTAGGACAACTATCTGGAGGGTGTACGGCCGCACAACCATGTAAAACGCTAGCAGGTAACTTGCTAGAAATAGCCATACGAGCCCTCGGACAACCCGCCAATAACGGCGGGTCTCATCACTGCCGATTTTATCAGTAAGGGTTTTCAGAGACCGCAGGGAAAACAACAGCATGCCAACCCCTGCGATCAACAGCATGCTCGTGAATGCAGTTAACATTCGCTACTCGAAACAGTCATTTGCTTCCTTGCCAACCGGACTTTCTTCCTTAAAATGTACTCGCACATGCGCCGCTGCGCCAGATTAGCGCAAGCACCTGCGAAACGTTGTACCCGCAATGCTACAGCACCGCGCAGCGCGAGGGACAAGAAGTATTCACAGAGAGGCCCACACTTACTACACAAATGCGACGGTGCGGTATACAATTCCCAGCTCGTCTAGTTTCAATACATCATACCGCATGAACTAGACATAAGAACGGAATCTTTTATAACATAGGGAATTAAGACCCTACAGGACTTTCTGGTGCCTCCATCTGAAAAAGTCTATGTCGTAGACGACGATCCGGAAATATTGAGTGTACTGTCACAGACGCTCCGCCGATCCGGTCTAGATGCTCACACTTACGACTCATGCAAGCTGTTTCTATCCGCTTATGATGCCGAAAGGCCTGGCTGCATACTTCTGGATATCAGTATGCCGGAAATGGACGGCATGCAGTTGTTGGACGTACTTAACAAGAAATCCAACCAGACGCCGGTAATATTCTTGACCGGCACAGCTACCGTAGGTGCAGCTGTGGAAGCACTTAAATGCGGCGCAGTCGACTTTATCGAGAAACCCTATCGAGCTGCAGCACTTATTGAATCAGTGCGCAATGCACTCATACTGGATAAAGAGCGTAGAAATCAGCGCGGCGCGCTAGAAGATGTTACCCGACGCTATGAGAAGCTAACCGCTCGCGAAAAAGAAGTGATGTTCTGGATGGCGGAGGGCAAGGCTAACAAGGTTATCGCGGACATCCTGAATATCAGTAGTCGCACCGTTGAGATATACAGGAAGAATATCTACGACAAGCTGGAGGCCAGCTCCGTCGCCGAAATTGTAAAAATGAAGCTGTTATTGGAGGAATAGCGAGTATTAGCTACACAAAAAACCTGCCCAGCAGCCATCTGAGCAGCTGAGTCGCTATAATTTTTCATTTCGCCGATCTAAGTATTCATACGGATTGTTAGCCCAACATATTCCACTAGACTTATGCCATCTGACATGTGTTTATGCTCCACACCGGAGCGCACCACATGCCGTCCTAGCGGGAGTGCTTGTGATGTTTTCGATGGTTATGGAAGTCGTTTTTATGCTCGCGGTGTTTTTCTTGCTTATGCCCGCGGTCGCCATACTACTGGCTGCGCTCGGTGTGCTGTTGAAGCAGATCAAGGGAGATGATGCGGAGCACCCCATGCACCTGGCGACCAGAGAGTTCTACGGCGATAAACTCGAAGAATCAAGTGCCCACTAGGCGCCTCGGCCGACGTCGATTTATGACAGGCCATTCATGTGCATTATTTCGCTAAATTAATACCGTATTTCTCACCCTTCCATCCAGACATTCGATAACTTCAAGGAAGGGTATTCAGGTCGCATTATTATATGCGAGATATTCAGTCCAAAGCACCATGCGTATCTAGTTAAACCGCCGCTGCACATGAAATAACGGAATGCCGTACTGCCTATATTGCGCGTAGCAATGGTCAAATCTACGGCAACACCAATGCACTTTTTATGTCATCATAACGATGGGCAAGATTTTGGATTCTTCCCAACAACTAGATCATTTACGACAGTGAATGGAAACATGCATCAAGCGACACACTCGTTGCCTCAGCACCATCAAATCTCACCTTGTCTAATTGGCTGAGCTTATGAACAAGACGATAACAATAACTCTGGGAATTGCAGTTCTGTTTACTCTGGGTGCATCGTTGGGTAAATATCTTGAACTGCAACCGTATCAGATCACCGTTTTCTGGCCCCCTGCCGGCATAGCGCTGACAGCTGTTTTGCTTCTGGGTAATAGAGCCATCCCCGGAATTGCCATTGGCGCAATTCTCACCCTCGCCATGGCTATCGTTCGTGAGCCAGATGCGCCGTTGATGGTTATTGCTGGCGTCGGCTCAATCACCATGATCGCGTGGATACTTCAACCTGTCACCGCAGCATACTTGCTTGTGCGGCAGTTTCAGCTACCCATGGCGTGGGGAAGTGCAAGGGCATACATGCGGGGAGCCGCCGTTATTGCCTTGTGCGCTACCATTCCGGCAACCGCTGGCACAGCTGCGCTATATATCACAGGATCGATGCCAGTTTCGGATATTTACTCCAGTTGGATTATTTGGATGATGGGTGATGCATTAGGCATGATCCTTCTGACACCCGCGCTCTATATCTCCATAGAATACCTAAAGGGAAACAATAGCCTGAACCGTATGCCACCCGCGCGCACAGGGCTCACATTAAGTATCAGCTCTATCCTCGCGATACTAACCTTTATATTTTTTTACAACATTGATTCAGCTGCAATACAAGAAAAAGTCGATAAAGAGGTGCGTATATTTGCCTCAAAATTAGAAGCATCATATGGCCGCGCCGCGGCGGAGGTGTCGGCGACACAGGCGCTTTTAGCATCTGATCAAACAATCTCCAGTAAATCATTTACCAATTATTTTGACGAATTGCACAGCCTGCCAAATAGCCTGCATTTCCTTATGTGGGCGCCCGTAGATCGTTCATCATATTCAGAAGAATCCGAAGACCTCACCCGCCAAGGCAGCGAGATGAGCGCCAAAGATTTCGCTGTTAAATACATAATGCCTGCTGCATACAGTTCATCGGTTGGACGCGCTTTAGATCAAGGTTCGCAAAAAGCCATTGAGCGCATTTTAGGCAGCACTGATCCTGATATTGTAAAAGGAATTTCTTCGCAGCTGCATAATGAAGAAACTCACTGGACCGATGAGCGGGGGCATACGCTGACACTCGCTAAAGCAGTCTACCGAAGCGACAATAATCAGACTATAAACTCTGCAAAAAGAGAGCTCATGGGGTTCATCGTAGCGGAGTATTTACTTGCTGACCTCGTCGCCGAAGCTTTCAACCAAAGCGCTGACGATATACAGATTTATATATTTAGCGATCGGTTTAAAACTGGTCCGATTTGGAAGAGCCCATCTGCCGCAGACGAATTCGATGGAGTCACATCGAACGAAGATTTTATATCCTCGCTGAAGAAATCGACAGGGTTTATAAAACAAGAAATCGTCTCCATTGCTGATACAAGCTGGACCATTGTCTCGAACGGTGGGCTAGAATATGTCTTGTATAATAGAGGCTGGGCGCCTTTCTTTCAGGCGAGCACAATTATGATGCTCGGGATGCTAATCATTTTTATGCTGCGCAGTCGTGAATACACTCGACTAGAGCGAGAGAGAACAATAGCCTTGCGTGACGCAGTGGTCGTGAGCGCCCAACAGCCCTTCGTCCACCTGAACCAAGATGGCCGAGTAGTGGAATGGAACAAAGCAGCTGAAAAGACATTCGGATGGTCTGAAGAGGAAGTACTGGGACAAAAACTAAGCCAAACATTAATACCTGAGCGATACAGAGACGCCCATGAGAAAGGAATGGAAAGATACAGCAGGCTTGGGAAAGGTCCCGTTCTGGGCAAACCATTAGAAATCGAGGCTCTCCGTTCCGACAACACTGAGGTCCCTGTCTCGTTACTCATAAACTCGGTGAAATATGAGGACCACTGGCATTATTTTGCTTTTGTATCAGATATTTCGGAGCAGAAAAATAATCAGATAGCGCTCAATGAAGCACACGACAACCTGACCAGGCTGTACGAAGCAATCCCGGATGCAATTGTTGTCTATGACGAGGCAGGGAGTCTAATAGAATGTAACGCTGCGGCAGCGCGATTATTTAAAACCAGCAGAAACGCAATGCTTGGAAGTAGTTTCAACAAAATAATCGCGGAACGTTCTCAGAAATCGCTGCCAGAAATCTCAGCATCATTGACGGATGAAGAAACAGGAAGTCGCTGGATAAGTGGGCGGGATGAGCTTTACTGCGTCGATAGCGATGGCTCTGAGTTCCCTGTCGAGGCTGTCGTCAGCCCTCAGCAAACCTCTGACGGGGTCAACTATATCGCAGTTATGCGTGACAACACAGTGCAGTATGAAGCCGAGCAGAGGCGGCAACAGGGTCATATGATTGAATCACTAGGCCGCATGACCGGGATTCTTGCGCACGACTTCAATAATTTACTTTCAATTATTATTGGGCACCTAGATCTTGTGGGAGAGCAAGTAGCCAACGAAAAAGAAAGCAACGTAAATGGCAAATATATTGACATTGCACTCAATGCCGCGCTGCGGGGTTCTTCAATGGTGAAATCGCTGCTCTCAGTCGCGGAGCAGCAGCCCATGATACCCGTTGCCTTCGACGTAGGACAAAAAATTCAGGAATGCCTGCCACTCATACAAAGCGGTGTAGACGACAACATTGCAATTGAGTACGAGGCTCCGCCAGAACCCCTTTTAGTCAAAGCCGACGACAGCGCTCTTACGTCTGCCTTGATAAACCTCGCCGTAAACGCAGCTGAATCTATTACTGGAACCGGGGTAGTCCAGATCTCCGTTAAAAAATACACTATTGGTCAATCAGATGATCGATTTTCAACTGTGCCGGGCGACTATGCAGTCATTAGGGTCACGGATGACGGTTCCGGGATGTCGCCCGATGTCCTCGATCGAGCTGTCGCCCCCTTCTTTACGACCAAGAATCGAGGCAGCGCTAGCGGCCTAGGGTTGTCTATGGCCTCCAGCTTCGCAAAACAACACGGTGGTGATATTTCTGTCATCTCCGAGGTTAATAGTGGCACTAGCGTAAGTATATGCATACCGCTTATTGACATTGGAGCTGCTCAAAAGTCATCTCTTAACGTTTCACCACAGAACCGTGCTAGAGTTCTCGTTGTAGACGATCAATCCGAGATGGTAAACCTTATAATCTCCTGGCTCGAATCTGCAGGCTACGAGGCGCAACGCGCTGATACGCCATCCTTGGCAATAAAACTAGTTTCCGAGGTAAATTTACCATTTGACGTATTGA
>Ga0213861_10005443_pt1 | contig 10212 bp, 9 predicted proteins | sample PICome_4_FD_160110 | JGI IMG/M metagenome (GOLD analysis project Ga0213861, IMG submission 160110) | Coastal seawater microbial communities near Pivers Island, North Carolina, United States - PICO131 | ecosystem: Environmental > Aquatic > Marine > Coastal | place: USA: North Carolina | collected...
TGCTTCATTCACAAATGAAAGCCTTAAAGGTAAATATGTGTTTGCTAAATATTTAATAAGCTGTGAACTAATGGGATCAGTCTCGATAAGTTCTGCATCAAAGCCTTTGTATAATTCTCTTAGAATGGAAATTTTTTCGGGATCATTCCCTCCTATTACAATTCTGTCAGGTTGAAAAAAATCTTCAATAGCTGTGCCTTCTCTGAGAAATTCAGGATTGAATGTAATTTCGTTTTTATCCATCCCTACCTTATTACAAACTTTCTCAATTTCATAAGGAGGAATAGTTGATTTTACTGTAACAACTAATTTTGGGTTGTTGAGGTTATTTATCTCTGTAATTGCCGATTCAAGAAATCTGGTATCAACAGAATTGGTCTCAAGATTGTTTGGGGTTTGTACACAAATAAATGCCACATCTGTATCTTCCCAGTCGATTTCTTCATATGAAGATGTGAAAGACATTCTTGAAAATGTATCATTATCCTGAAAATGCTCTTCAAGACCAGGTTCATAGAATGGGACTTGTTTGTCTTTAAGTTTTGATACTTTGTTTTCATCTAGATCAATAAAACTTACTGTATTACCTAGACTTGCAAAACCTACACCAGTGACTAATCCAACATAACCCGTTCCTATGACGACTAAATTCATATTATGCAATGTTAACAAATTTAAGACTTAAAATGATATTAATGATAACTTATTTATCTCATTGGGATTGGATTTTATACAAATCTAGAAAAGATTTGGTTAAGTATATAAAGTCAGAAGAAATACATGCAATGTTTCCAATCGGTGTTCACGTGAAGGAATTAGAATCAATCTACAAAAGTGTAACCCCCTGGGAGATAGATAGAAATAAAATATTTGACGTAAAAGCAATACTCTTACTTAGAAATCACTTAAAAAATATAAATAGTAAATTTCATTGTTTTACATTAAAAACAGGCATTCTTTTCTGCTTAGCTAGCCTCTTTCTAGAAAATAAAAATAAAGCAATTTTGTCAATCACCGGACTTGGTTATTTGTTCAGCAGTAGCTCAAAAGCAAAATTATTAAGATTTCTAATTAAACCCTTCATGAGCTACCTATTCAATAATTCCTTTGACATGATCATTTTTCAAAATAAATCGGATAAAAAATATTTGTTAATTTTTCAAACTTTACAAACAAGACATCAATAATTGGTAGTTCAGGAATTGAAAGTGTCAATTTCAAGAAAAAAGAGTCTACATCAAATAGTGAAGCAAAAAAGAAAGTCATCCTTGTTTCGAGGCTTTTATACGATAAAGGAATTATGGACTACCTAAAAGTTATTAACAAAGTTAACCCAACAAATTTTGATTTTTACCTAGCTGGTGAACGTGATATAGGGAATCCTCAAAATATAACAGACGAGGACATGAGATTACTTTTAAATGAAAAAAAACTAACCTATTTAGGCAAAATTGATGTGGAGAAAGAGCTCTCTAGATTTGATATATCACTTGTAATGTCCTCACATGAGGGGTTTTCAAGAATACTTCTTGAATCTTTATGCGTTGGTCTTTACTGCTTAGCGTATAGAATTCAGGGTACTGAGGTTATGGAGGATTTTAATAATCTTGTATTAATTGAAATGAATCAGATTGATAAGTTTGTAGAGCATATTGAAAATTACAATGAGACAAATAATCATTCAAAAAATAGACAATTAATTGATGAATGTTATAGCTCTGAAGTTATAGCATCTCACTTTGAAAAAATTTATAAAGAATTGGATATAGCAGATTGACACTATTTCAACTTCCAATATTTGGTGCATTACTTTTTGCTATTACATTATCCGCTTTACTCAATAAAACAGTTTTGCATTTCACGAAACAATTTAAAAGACAGAACGATAAAGGTGAAAAAAGGTTAAGTAATAAAAATATTTCTCCATTTGGAGGAATTGCAACTTCAGTTGCTTTCTTTATAAGCACTATTTTTTTAGGTCAAGCTGACCTAGACTTTATAACAATTGGAATATGCGCAGTCATCATTTCAATAATTGGAATAATCGATGACATATTTAACCTAGACTGGAAGACTAAAATTACAGGACAGATTGTTGTCATCCTTTACCCTCTTATAAAACTTGATATATTTATAAATATTGAGACTTTTCTTAAGGTAGACCTTCAAAATTATTTAAATCTAATCCTTTCATTATTGTGGGTCCTTTTAATAATTAACTCTATAAATTTTATTGATAATATGGATGGTCTAACAGTTGTGGTTTCGGGAGGAATATGCTTGCAAATTGCACTATTAGCAAATTACTCAAATCTATATAAAGTTACAGATATTTCATTAATCCTCTTGGCATCGTTATTAGGGTTCTTTATATTCAACTATCCACCAGCAAAGTTATATTTTGGAGATTCAGGGACCTTATTTGTTGGATACGTACTCGGATTTATCTCTATAATTTTTGATTGGACGCCTACACTAGATAGCATTTTAGTTTCACCCTTTAGTCCAATATTGTTTATTTTTACAGTGCCGATTTTAGATTTTCTAATAGTTACTTCAGATAGAATTAATAATCATAAATCACCAACAATCGGAGGAACTGACCATATTTCGCACAGACTATTAAATTTTGGATATTCAGAAAAAAAAGTACTAGGTATATTTCTATTATTAAGTTTTTCTTCTTATGTTTTATTAATTGGAACTATGTTCTTTAGCGGAGTAATGAGATATATTTCTGCCATTTGTTATTTAATATTTTTTATTTACAATTTTATAAAGTACAAAAAAATGGAACCATTAAGTTAATTTATTTTCTAACTCTATAATTCTCTCTGGTGTTCCTGCGTCGATCCACCATCCATCTAATGTTACATTTTTACATTTTTGCTCTTGAATATACAAATTGTTTAAATCTGTTACTTCATACTCCCCACGAGCAGATGGTTTTAAAGTCATAATTTTGTCCATAACAGTATCGTCATAGATATAAACGCCAACAACTGCTTGATTAGACTTTGGTGTATCTGGCTTTTCTTCAATTGAAATAACATTATTATTAGAGTCTAATTCAGCAACACCAAATTCTTCTGGATTATCAACTTTGTGAGAAAATATATGTGCACCTTTATTAATGCCAATTTCATGTAAGTTTAAATTTTTTGTAGGACTGTATTCAAAGAAATTATCTCCTAAGATAAAAAAAACTATATCATCATGATGGATATATTCTTTAGCACACAGTAATGCATGGGAAATACCTTTTTGTTCAAGTTGTATTGAAAAGCTTATTTTTTTATCTGGAAAGTATGAATTAACAACATCTTTTATCAATTTATCAAATGAAGGGTTAGTAATTATTACAAACTCATCTAATCCCCAACTTGTAAGTTGTTCAATTTGACGAATAATCATTGGAGACCCGTCTACCTCTAAAAGAATTTTAGTTGAGTCATTACCTCTGAAACCCTGAAGGCGGGTTCCAAGACCTCCTGCTGCTATAACTGTTTTAATATTACTCACAAAGGATATTATATAGTTATAATTGGTTTTTGATTAAACATGAAAATATTTAATAAATACACATACTTATTCATCGGGGTTTTACTTACGAGTGTCTTAGTAGTTCTTACAATAATTCCAAGATTTGAAACACAAGAATTTGATCCACAAAGAGTTGAAGATATATCTCAAGGTGTTACCACCACTACTACTTCTGCTTCTGAAACGTTAGATAGCAACACAGAAAACCAAACAACTTCAACTCTCCCTGAAATAAATGAAAGTGAACAGTCTGAAATTGAAAAACTCTTAGTCAATAATGTTGCGACAGCTAAGGTTGCTAACTACAAAAGTTATCTTCTCATAGGAAGTGATGAAAGATCTCAAGACTCATCATCATCAAGAGGTTTTGTTGACGGCCAACGCTCAGATGTTATAATCGTCGGTTTGATAGATGAAATATCAAATAATCATTATTTGCTTTCAATCCCCAGAGATATCCTAGTTGTAAATTCCTGTACAAATAATTTAGAAAGAATAAATGCATCGTTCACTAACAATGAGTGTGGAAATAGTGCTGAAAATTTAGCAGCAGCGGTAAACGGCATAACCGGTATTACCATTGAGCATTTTGCTAGCTTTAATTTTGAAGGGTTCGAAAATATTATTGATTCATTTGATGGGATAGAAATATGTGTAGATGAGACACAAAGAGAGGGTTACTCATTTGAACTACAGAAGGGGTGTCAAGTAGTAAATGGCTCAACTGCATTAAATTGGGTAGTCTCTAGAAACACTGAAGTCCTGGTTGGTGAGAAAGTATTAGATGATAATGGTGATGATGCTTCTGAGTGGGTCAAGATGAGTGGCGTAAGTGATTTATCAAGAAATGAGCGTCAGCAATATGTGGTATTACAGCTACTAAAGAGAGTTGACGATTTTGATTCTCTTTCTGAGTTAAATAAGTTTATCAACACCTTAGAGGACTCATTCATTATTGATGAAAATCTTACACTTAATAATGCTATTAATACACTATGGAACTTTAGAGGGACAGACTTTAATAATATAAATAAATTATCGATTCCTACCTCACCATACGAACTTCAAGATGGCAGACAGGTATTAATTATTTCTAAAAATTTTAGTCAACATGCTTCAGAAAATAGTCTTATAAACCCTTAATCTTTAAATAAATTACTGATTAAGTAAGTTGGTATAATCCAAAAATATATGGCAACATCAGGTGAATAAATCAAGTCATTTGTCAGATTCTGAGTTAATAATGCAATTAATAAACAGAGTTCCAACTGATATTTAGAACTTAAATTTTTGTATAAAGCAAAGAATATGGAACAGATGATTAATAGTACTGGAAACAATCCATATTCAACCCCCATTGTTAAAAAGCCATTATGGGAAGTGGTTATTTCATCATATTGAGATAAAGAAAATTCAGAAACAATAGAGTCAAACTTTCCATCAGATGAAATTAATTTACCTGACCTTAAACTTTGACCACCTAGATAATTAGAGTAGCCACTAACAATATCCTCAATCCAAAAAAAATACATCCTACCATCAATAATTGACCATTTCCATGATTGATTATTTATGAGTTTTGAAGTGTTAATAATTGAACTCTGGCTAAACAATGTTTCATTGCCTTTTGGAATATTGTTTACTTTCAACTGAATAACTATTTCAAAATCCTTCTTTGAAATATTGGTTTGATTTGGTACTGCTATCCAATAACTTCTAGGTCTTTTAAGTTTGATGCCATCGTCAGAAAAGATGATTTTTCCGTCGTTTCTGTTGTCGTAAAATGAGTTAGTTTTAGGTAGATAAATAAAATACTTATTGTCTCTATTTTCCTTATTGAGGATATATTCATAACTATCATCGTTAGTACTAATCTGTACTTTTTTAATATACCCATCTAAATATGATTCCCCAGGTGATTGTCCATCTCCCCAACCTCCTACCTCAAAGAATGCATCATTTTCTATTAAATCAATAATTAAACCACTTGTATGATTTGAACCGATTTGAACCCACTCCCTTCCGTTTGATGAGTGATAAAAAGATATTACAGATCTTGGTAATAGACCATCTTTATGATCGAATTTAAGTTTTAAATAACCATCAGTCTCTTCTTCTAATGCAACTGTTTCAGGTTTCATATATGTATTTTTAATCGTCTGAGAATATTGAATATTAAATTTATCGAATAATTCATCATCATCTAGCGTTACAAGATATTCTTTATATACTTCTTTGATGTAGTTACCACCTCCAGCACCTTCAAAAATTTCAATATTATTAATTGCCAGATTGTTTAGAAAACTTCTATTTGACTGCTTTAGAAATATTGATGGAAAAATATAAATAATACTAACTGCAGAAATAGTAATTATGAGGATAATTAATACTTTAGAATTCTTAGTAAATAAATCTGTATAAAAAAGTAAAACTAATGAGCCTATGAATAGTGCTATATAGGATCCTCTAGAAAAAGTAATGTAAAGATTAAAAAGTGAAATTATCAATAAAATAGTGTTTAATTTATCAGACATCAAATAGGAAAATAAGTTTTTTGAACTCGATATTTTAAATAAACAAACTAAAGCGTAAATTGCACAGATTATTCCAATAACATTTGGACCCCCACCCTGAAAACCACCTAACCTACCTGAAGTAAATGGATTGATACTACCAGAATTATTTAAAATCCATCCATCAATTGTCCCTGGTAATTGAATTTGAAATAAAACAATCATTAAATTCGCAATCATGACAATACCTAAAGGCTCAAAGATGTCTAAAACTCCTTTATTGGAGGATTTTAAAATATCTATACACAAATAACTGAGTACAAAATAGAAAATAAATCTCATATTGGTCTGATTAAAGAGTTCAAAATTTTTTGTAAACACGTTTGAATACAGTACAAAAATAGTAATAAAAATAAGATAAGCTCTATCAAAGGTTGTTATGGAAAAATTTGTTACTTTTCTATAAAAAAGGATCCCGAATAGAAATATAACTGGAAGATCTTCATAATTTAAACCAAGTAAATTAAGACCGTAATTAGGTGGAATGATTAATGAAATAGAAAATAATAGACCAATAGTTTTATTATTAATTTTTTTAAGATTCATTAATCTTTTCAAGTGGGCCCGGCAGGACTCGAACCTGCGACCGACGGATTATGAGTCCGTTGCTCTAACCAACTGAGCTACAGGCCCTTAAATTAACCTATAACAGATTGCAATTTAAGCGCAATTCCCATATCTCCAGCTATTTTAATTTTTCCAGTCATGAACGCTGCTTGTGGACTGACAGATTTGTCGTACATACCCTTGAACGTTTCCATGTCGGTAGTAATTGTACATGCTGCTTCAGCATCCTCGTCAGTTACTTCGCTACCCTCAGGACTCATATAAACTATTTGTGAGTCCACAACCCATTTGATAGAACCAGGTAAAATACTTAAATCTTTACCTTCCATATTCTTTTTAACAAATTCCAATGCTTCTGACATATTCCTCCTATTAATCAATACTTAATTATATACACGATTGCGATTCTGTTGATAATTAATTGCTCCGAGGGTGGGACTTGAACCCACAACCAACGGATTAACAGTCCGCTGCTCTGCCAATTGAGCTACCTCGGATAGCAAATTAATAATACTATGAATTAAAGTGTATTCTGATAATTTTCAATTTTCTTTTTAAGATTTTCAATTTCAGAAAATATATTTGTTTCATTTGATACCTCTAATTGAGTAATCAATGTGTTTATTTTAATTTCAAAATAATGAATGTACAATCTTGAAATTGCCTCCTGTAATTGATATTCAGTAAAAGAGATATTTATAAAGCTATTACTGATATCTTTGTTTTGACCGGATTGAAGTTTTTTAATGAGGTTGAATAGCTCTTCACTAGAATTTAGCAGATCTTCAAATTCCGATATATTCTCAAACTCATTCTTAATTAAACTTGATATAAATATGTCCTGAAAAGCTTCAATGTGTTTGTTGCTTTCATTTTGGCTTGAAGAGCTCTCTCCGAATGTTGGGCTTGATTTTTTATGTTTCAGCTCCTTTACAAGTAAATCTTTTGGAGTATTAATTTTGACGGAAAGTATATCAAAAGCAAAATCTTGATCAAGCGGGCTAAGAGATCTAATAAGCTTTTTAAACTCGCTAAAAATAATACGTTTGTCACCTGTATCTTCTTTTTTAATTAATGAGTCAATAGAGAACTCTATTAAATCTATCTTATTACTTAATAGTAAATCGAGATTGTCTTTACCATCTTCATAATATTCCCCGATATCTTTGTATCCTTCAGGTAATAGCATGCATTTTAAATATAAATCACGGGATGTGGAATTTTTAATCTCAAGAATTCTATTAGTAGCATTGATACCTGCATCATCATTATCAAAAGATATAATAATGTTTGATGAATACTTTGAAATCTGCTCTAACTGCTGAGAGGTTAAAGCAGTTCCCGAAGGTGATGCTACATTGGAATAGCCGAGCAAATTAAATGCAATAACATCAATGTAGCCTTCGACTATGATAATTTCATCTTTTTCCTTCACACTTTTGAGAAAGTTGTCAGTAAAATATAGAGTTTTATTTTTTTTGTAAATTTGAGATTCGGCTGAATTTAAATATTTAGGTCCAAAATCATTCAAAGCTCTGCCTCCGTAGGCAACAGTTTCATTCCTGAAATTTGTTATTGGGAATAATATTCTCTCTCTGAATAATAAATTTTGCTTTTCACTCAACAGACCTAGAGATTTTAGATTTTGTTTAGATATATCGTTTTTATTACAAAAGTCATAAAATGTTTTTTCATCTAATTCAGCAAATCCAAGTTTAAATTTTTTGATTGCTTCATTATCAATTTTTCTTGAAATTAAGTATTTTTTAGGTTTTGTAGATTCAGTTTCCTCAATATTTCTAATGAAGTAATCAGAGATTATTTTCATCATTTGAATCAAGCTTTTTTGATTTGATTCAAATTGCGAATCGGTATATTTGAGATTAAATGCGTATTTTTCCGCAACTACCTCCACTGATTCTTGAAATTCAATATTGTTTATGAGTTGCACATATTTGAATATGTCCCCACCTTCTTTGCAGCCAAAACAATGAAAAAGATTTTCCTCATCGGTAAAACTCATACTTGCAGTTTTTTCCCCATGAAATGGACATATTGCCATACCTTTATTACCACGTAATTTACCAGAGGTAGAAGCCAACACAAAATCGCTTATTCTAGCTTTTAGTTTTAATGACTCTATTGAATCTTTTGCGATACCCATATCAATTTTGAAAATATTCGACTAATGAGCTGATTTGAATTCTTTCTTGTTTCATTGTATCTCTGTTTCTGATTGTCACGCATTCATCGTCTAGGGAGTCGAAATCTACTGTTATGCAATTAGGAGTACCTATTTCATCCTGTCTTCTATATCTTTTTCCAATAGATTGAGTAATATCTATCTCTGTTCTATAAAGTGGTCCCAGTAATAAATCAATTTTATTACAAACATTAATTAATTCTTCTTTCTTACTTAAAGGCAGAATTGCTATTTGAATGGGGGCTATCTCAAAACTCATTTTAAAAAGTGTTCTACTATCTCCATTCTCAAGTTGTTCCTCTTCATAAGTAGATAATAAAATAGCAAAAACTGTTCTTGTTAATCCACCCGCAGGCTCAATAACTGTTGGTAAGTGTTTTGAATTATCTTTTGGGTCAAAATAAGTTAAGTCTTTTCCACTTTTTTCTTGATGGGCAGCAAGGTCATAATTACCGCGGTTTGCGACTCCCTCTAACTCTCCCCATCCCCATGGATAAAGATATTCGATATCAGTAGTAGATTTAGCATAGTGGGCTAATTCATGGGATTCATGGGGTCTTAGTCTTAAAAGATTCTTTTTTAAACCGAGTTTAATATACCAGTCAAGTCTTTTCTGGGTCCAATATTTCATCCACTCTTCCGATTCATCTTCTTTACAGAAGAATTCAATTTCCATTTGTTCAAACTCTCTTGTTCGAAAGACAAACTGTCCGGGAGTTATCTCATTTCTAAAAGATTTACCAATATTTGCTATTCCAAAAGGTAGCTTAGCCCGCATGGTTCTAAGTACATTTTCGAAATTAACAAATATTCCTTGGGCTGTTTCTGGCCTTAAGTAGACTTGGGAATTTTCATTCTGAACAGGTCCAAGATTTGTCTCAAACATTAGGTTAAAGTTTTTAGGCTCAGTTAAATCCTGTGTATCGCAACAAGTTACTTCTGGTGCAGAATCGCTTCTAAATCTCGAATTACAATTTTTACACTCTACCATTGGGTCTGTGAATTCACTTAAATGACCTGAGGCTTTCCATACTTCAGTGCTTTGAATAATTGCTGTATCTACAGGATAAATTTTAACTTCAGTATTTTTTAAGGATTTCCACCAAAGCTCTGCAATATTATTTTTCAATAATGTACCTAGTGGACCGTAGTCATAAGAACTTCTTAAACCACCGTATATTGATGATGCATTAAATACGAATCCCCTGTTTTGAGCTATTTTTACAATTTTTTCAAATAATTCTTTATCAGGCTTTTCCATAAGTTCTCTTTCTTTTTGAAAATTCCTCTACAGCTTGATTAAGTTCATCTTCACAGAATTCTGGC
>Ga0213861_10005445_pt1 | contig 10210 bp, 9 predicted proteins | sample PICome_4_FD_160110 | JGI IMG/M metagenome (GOLD analysis project Ga0213861, IMG submission 160110) | Coastal seawater microbial communities near Pivers Island, North Carolina, United States - PICO131 | ecosystem: Environmental > Aquatic > Marine > Coastal | place: USA: North Carolina | collected...
TAATAATTCTTCAAATCCGGCTTCTCTAAGCTTTTCTGCGGTGGCTGGACCAACCCCCGGAAGATCTTCGATAGTCATCTCTGGCTCATCTATGTCAATTGTTATTTCATCTTCGTCCATATTCTCACTTGCTGTTTTCTTTGCCATCTAATCACCTTGTTATGATACTGCGGGACATTAGAAGGTATATGAATAAATGAAAGGCCCCTGTATATTATTGAAAGTGAAAAAAATGACTATCGGCTCTTAGTTGCCTTTTTTTTCACTTTAAGTTTTAATTTAGTTTTGGTATCGAGTGGTGGATTTGAACCACCGGTCTCCGGGTTATGAGCCCGACGAGATAACCTGACTACTCCAACTCGATAGAAGGCGCTGACTACTTACTTATTTGAATACGTCTAGAAAGATTTTTCACAACAACGTATGATAACAGTCATGGGGTGTCAGTTAACCCGCTATTACTGAGACACCATGGAGAATGGATTGGTAATACAAAATTCAATGATGGTTCTCCCACATGGAATTGTGGAAGGTGACCTTCGAGTCACTGATGGTTTAATCAAAACTATTGCACCTCAGGGCGGTTTACAACCAAGAGTCGGAGAACTTGTAATTGATGGTACTGGACTGCATTTATTGCCAGGTGCGATAGATCCACATGTTCATTTTAGAGACCCAGGGCATCCCGAAAAAGAAGACTTGGAGAGTGGCAGTCGGGCTGCAGCAGCTGGAGGTATTACTTCATTCCTGGATATGCCAAATACATTACCAAATGCTACTAATCGAACGGCTTTAGAAGCAAAAATTGCGTCTGCATCTAAAAAAGCGGTCACACACCATGGTTTCTTTATTGGAGCTACGACAAATAATGTACCTGATTTACAAAGTGTAGAAGGAATGGATGGAGTCTGTGGAATTAAAATCTTCATGGGAAGCAGCACAGGAGATTTGCTCGTACATGAACAAAAGCATCTAGAGAACATTTTTGCAAATACGGGAGGCATTATTGCAACTCATGCAGAAGATGAGAATCGACTGCAATCGAGAATTCCAGAGTTTGAACATCGTACAGATATTGCTGCGCATGCAGAATATCGAGATATCGAGTGTGCACTTTTAGCAACTAAACGTGCTTCGGCTTTGGCAAAAGATCACGATCATCGTCTACATATTGTTCATTTAACGAGTGGAGCAGAGGCAGATTGGTTAGCCTCTAACAAAGGGGAATTAATAACAACTGAAGTCTGTACACAGCATCTCACTTTCGATCAAGATGATGTAGAAGAACTAGGTGTTCGAGCATTAATGAATCCACCAATTCGTTATTCTGAGGATAAAGAAAAACTATGGGAACGCCTCAAAGACGGTACTATTGATTGCATAGTCACAGATCATGCACCACATACACTTCAATCAAAGTCAATTGGATTTCCAAAAGCCCCTGCAGGGATGCCAGGGATTGAAACTTCTCTTCCCTTGATGCTTACACATGCAATGGATGGAAAATGTACGGTATCCGATGTTGTACGCTGGATGTGCGCAGGTCCAGCCAAGGTCTATGGAATTAAAAATAAGGGGTCTTTAATTGAAGGATTTGATGCAGACCTAACCTTAGTTGACCTAGAAACTAGTAGAACAATACAAGACTCAGACACATGGACGAGAGTTGGTTGGACACCCTATGCAGGACGTTCTTTGACTGGCTGGCCGATGTATACTATTGTAGATGGAAAAGTTGTTCATTCACGGGTAAGAAATGGAGAACTGAGAGGAGATATAGTTGCGACACCGGGCAGTGCAGGTAGACCTCTAATTTTTGAATAATCAATCTTCGCAATTTTCTACGCCATCCTCATTACAAGGATGAGAGGTTTCTTCTTCTGATTCACCATCTACTTCTTCTTGTTGATGAACATAATAATCCTCAGAATGGTGACCAGGTATATCTAATTCGACCTGAATCGACATATCATCAATTTTATGAACAGACGCTCCTAATGCTGAGAATGAATAAATAAATTCACCCATAAAAATTGAGCGACGAATACTAGTTTGAGAACCATACCAAGAGTTACTATCATCGGAGTTATAGTAATCAGAATGATTTGCAGTACCATGCAAAGACAAAGATTCGTTTGCAACATCTACATTTATCATTTTAAGCATTGATACATATTCATAGCTGTAAGTATACAAGCCATCATTGTTCACCCAATCGTATCTGTAGGTAGAAAGCGGTACAGCCAACATTTCTTGAGGACCCCAATATGTGAATGCTTTATGCTCATAACTTGCTTCTGACCCAGACCAAGACCACCCGCAATACCTGATTTCCTCACAATTCTCGTCGACATAACCAGGAGATAATACTTCGACGTCAGAAAGTACAGGATTAGAGGGGTCACTTACATCAAATAATGAAACCTGAGTTGTTGACCAATCAAGACCTATTCCTCCATCACCTGGACCAATTCCTATAGTAAGCAAGTGATCTTCATCGACAGGATGGATATAAGTAGAAACACCGGGGATCTCTAACTCTCCAAGAACTTGAGGGTCTAATGGATTTGATAAATCAAGTACCCAAAGAGGGTCTACATTCTCAAAGGTGACCAAATATCCTCTGTCGCCAACAAATCTTGCACTCCAAATTGTTTCATTGGGTGCAATATCTTCGATAATACCTACTTGAACTAAAGAGTTATCTGACTGCTGAAGAATCGTTACTTGATTCGTGGGTCCAGTGAAAATAAAATCTCCATTTTCATCTAGTTCTCCTTCTAACCACCACCTGCCCCAAGAATCGGAAGTAGATGCTATCCTGATAGAACCTTGAAATTCACTCATTGAAAACTGATCCTGAACAGTACCAGAAACGCGGCCTGAGCCTATGTAAGATGTAGAATTGCTATCCGATATGTCAAATGCATGGATATTAGTTGAATCTTCGAAACCATTATTTCTCCAAAACCACCACCAATCAGCTGTTGGTTCTGCTAAAAGAAGAGTATTTCCTGAAGAATAAACATGAGCCCATCTAGAAGTTATATGATCTACTTCAAACTCAACAACTTCTTCGAACATTTTCATTGTCATTATTGTAGTTAAACCTCGGACTGTTGTTTCGGGACTCGCCGAAAACTCACTACAATCATCTGAAATAAGTGACGTTTTAACGTATGGAGATTCGCTTTCAGAAGTACTCTCATACATTTGTGGAATGAAATCGTCAAGTGTAAGTGACTGAATAATAGCGTTGTTAGAGTTTATTGTTTCCAATAAAGACTGATTCCAGATATTCATTTGTTCATATCTATCTTCTATTTGATAGTAATTATTAGGAATACTCACCCATGATTGAATACCTTCAAAATATGTGTATAAGTGAGTTACTGAACGTACTGTGCCATCAACTAGTCTAGCAGTATGATAATTACCCTCGATTAGTAATTCTTTTTCTACTACAGGATTTAATTTATCACTAATATCAACAATAGTATACATCACGAGACTCTCATAACGAGTGTAAGTATTTGTTTTTGGCTCCCCGTCTCCGTCAAAGTAAGTATAGCTTTCTTCATGCCCCATGAGGTCTAGTAAAGGATGACCTGAGGGGAGGTTCCAGTAATTGAGACTGGAGGTAATAACAAGCCTATTACCTTCAAGCATCATTTGCATGGGAGAGCCTATCATTGTAGTATTAGATAATAGATTGAGCTCCCCATATTCAGGAACTTCAAAAATTAGTAACTTATCTCCATTAATCATGTAAATATAATGACCATCTGTTTTTATGAAATCGGCTTCATCGACCCCAGATTCTTGATTATTTGTTCCTGAATACTCACCGGTCCTATCACCATTATCCGTAGTAGTGGTAGTAGTCGACATATCCTCATCTGCGCTCTCGGCTAGAGCTACATCTCCATCACGCCACATAAAATTGTCTCCAAACCAATTCGGAGTCCAATGGTAATATGATTGCTGGTCTAACTGAACTAACATTTCATCGTATACCGATTGCTTAAGATCAGATAGTAAGTCACTACATTGCTGGTAACTCACTAATTGGGGACTACCAAAAATACGCTCAGATAAATCTAATTGGGGATATTCATCATCAATTAATATTATACTGTCATCAATACTATCATTTATGTCATCAATTACTCCAAGGCATCCTGAAGATAATAGGATAAATAATACAAAAATAGTTGTTTGAGGTCTTTCCAGCATAAATCAACCCAACTAGTTGTCTATTATGAATAAGTTGGTATATTGACTTTACAAATATTATACAAAATAATGATTTATAGTTGAAAAACTAAGGTCTTCTTCTACCGTTGCCGGATTAGTCTCGTCGGATTCTTCATCTATTGTTGTGGCGGTCGATGTTTCAACGGCTTCATCTGCATGATCGGAGCCGAGGCTTTGAGTGCCGGCTAGAAAAATTAGCGCAGCAATTTGTATGTCCAATTCCTGATCCATCAAAACCTTATCAATGAGATACGTACTTAATAGAAATGTTCTTTTGAGTCATTAATGCATCAAATAATTAATACAAAACGTCAATAATTTAAAAAATAATAACTTTTTATATTAATTTAGAAAAGTATACGAAGAATTTAATGCATTATCTCCTAGATCGGTGACTATCCACTTAGGCCGTTTGGAATTTGAAGTTGCATCAATATACTCTGACTGTCTAAGTTCAGAAATATGGTAACTCATTAGTTGTCGAGAAATTGAAAGTTTTTTACTAATTTCAGAATTAGAAAGGCCTATCCGCCCAGAATTTGATAAAATTTCAAGTATCGCTAATCTAGTCCCCATAATCGGATTACGTATATTTTCTAATTTAGATTTGGATATTTCTGAGATAGCATATCTCCTAAGTTTTCCATCTTTCCAAGAAATTATTTTACCATTGTTTTCTAATACTTGCAAGTGGTAAGCAGTTACTCCATTGGCTAGACCCAAGGAATCTCTTAATGCAGAGAAGTGTATACCTGCATTGGCTTCAAGATAACCTAGTATACGACCTCGTGTAAGAAGATCATTACGATTCTTGCCCTTAGCTATAAGAGGAGTCAATAAAGAAACCAGTACTGTAATTTTGAATACTTCAGAGAGTAATGAACCTAGAATTAGAGATGAGAATCCCCCTACGCCTAAAAATATTAATTCAATTGATTTATCATTAGGACTCTTTTGGTCAGGTACTTCTTCGAAAATTTCTTCTAATGAGGAATCGTCTGCATCAGCCGTCATTTCCTCTCCGACTCTCTCATTATATTGCTGTTGCATCACCTCAGAATCAGAATTACTAAAATTCATTATGCCACCTGAAATTAAACAAATGATTGCAAAAAGAGAGAATATACGTACTGCTAAAACTCCCCTCATATGTATCCCAGTATAGGACTACATATCATAAACTTGGTTAATTGTTTTGACATTCGGAGTCGTCGTGTTGAAGAAGTGATGCTCTTGTGTGGAAGCGAAAATAGATGAGCGGAGTGTTAGATGACAACTTTGGAAACTCAGGAAATGATGCTGAGTCTATGTTGACGTCAGCACGCTCAGTGATACATACATGCCTACAAATACGTCCTTTTGAACCTGTTTTAATCGTCACTGACCCTGAAAGTTCAATAATTGGTAGAGCGTTGTATGAAGCAGCTGCAGAAGTAACTGATAGGACTCTAATGATGATGATGCCTACATCTCACAAAAGAGGGAGTGAACCTCCGGACTATGTCGCAGAACTAATGAGGAAACAGGATGTTGTTATCTTGGCTACGAAAAGCTCTCTAACTCACACAAAAGCTAGAATAAATGCTTCAAGAACTGGAAGAACTAGAATTATTTCAATGCCTGGTATAAATCAAATTATGTTTTCTAGTGGAGGAATGACTGCTGATTATAATGCTCTACAAAAAGAACTCTCGGGGCTAACTTCAATATTTCGAAGGAAAAGAGACGTTAGAGTTACATCAGCCGAAGGAACTGATATTACATTCAGTATTGGCGCCAAATGGAGGACAGATGATAATGGAATCTGTAATCGACCAGGGCAAGTAATGAATTTACCATCGGGACGCATATTTGTTTATCCAAAAGAGGAATCTATGAATGGAAAAATTGTTATCGATGGATCTTGGGAAGGAAATATACTAGAAGAAAAAATAATTATGAAAGTTGAAAATGGAGTAGTAGTAGAAATCTCAGAGGGAGAAATCTCAGAAAAAATAAATCTAGCATTCGAGGAGATCAGTAAACCTCTAAATAAATCTAAATCAGCAATAGTGAAGACTGTAGCTGAATTCGGCTTTGGGATGAACTCAAGAGCAAAGATAGTTGGTAATTTACTAGAAGACCAAGTAGTACGAGGAGCGGCTCATTTTGTCTTTGGAGACAACTCGGCTTATGGCGGTAAAAATAATATCGGGGTACAAATGAGAGTGGTTATTTTGAAACCAACTATTGAACTACAAGACATTGATTTAGTTAAAGATGGGAAAATAATTGCTAGAAGGAAGTGAAGAATTGAGAGCCTTTCTTTGGTGTAATGGTGATATGCCATCTTTAGAGATGATAAATTCATTAGGGAGGTTGACACCTTTATTTGGAGTGGATGGAGGGACTAAAAAAGCCGAGTCGTGTGGTTTTCTAGTTGAAGAAACGCTAGGTGATTTAGATTCAATAAAAGAATATGAATCTGATTCAGAAATGAAAAAATTAAATGATGATTCTTGTAGTGATTTGACTAAGACAATATTAGAACTATCAAAAAGAGGATATACTGTATTTGACATATTAGGAATTGATGGTGGGTCTCCTGGTCATATCTTAGGCATATGGGGGACAATGGTGGAATCTCCCGAACAGTTAGAAATAAGATTACACCATAATAATGCAACCTCATATCGAATTACACCTGGAAATAATGATTTTCAGATAAATCTTGAAAAGGACCAGTTATTCTCTGCTTATGCATTAACCAAATGTGAAAAGATTAGTATTAGAGGTGCTCGATGGGAACTAGACAATGATTCACTAAATATGTCTACAAGAGGACTCCATAATAGAGCAAATGGGGGAATTTTATCCATTAAAGGTGATGGAATAATAGCGCTAATAATTGAACATTAGTTTATTCTTCTTCATTATACGGTTTTGGATTCTGGGAAAGTAACAACGCTATCGGTCTTGTACGAGGATCACTCTCTAATGCTATTTTCATAATTACAGCAAGAGGAACGCCAAGGACTGCCCCCATTATTCCCCAAGCCCAACCCCAGAATGAAACTAAGATTAGGAGAACTATTGGTGACATATCAAGACGTTGTCCGGATAATTGTGGTTCTACGAATGCACCCCATGCTTGTTGGTTCGCAATCAACAATCCAATCATAATCAGAGCAGTCGTAGGTTCCAGTAATATCAAAGCCAAAATACCGGGAGGTATCATAGAAATTAAAGCCCCAATATAGGGTATGAAATCAAGGAAAAATGTGATTGAAGCCCAAAGAAACCATCCAGGAATAGCTAAATATTTCAGTATAATTGCAGCAATAATCGCTTGTCCTAAAGCTACTGTAGCTCTTGTAATAACGTAAGTATTAATCCCTTCACCAGAGTTAGATGCTATCTTTTTGAAACGTGATACTTCATCAGGATAAGCAGCCTTAATTCGATTTGGAAGTGTCTCTGCCTCAAGTATAATGAATAAGAGAAATATGAAAATTGTCACAGCACTAGCAGTAAAACCAGCAATAGAACCGACAAAGTTTGTTGCGAAATTTGTAATCACATCGATACTAACTAATTCCTCTAATCCGGATGTATCAATAGATTGACCAAAAATCTCAGTGTTCTCGAGACGAGACATTTTCTCCGAAAATGCTGCGGTAATCCTATCTTGTGTTGATTGCTCGGTAAATTCAGTTAGATTAGAATAAAGTACCTGTGAGGCTAGGAATATTACGAAGCCAATAATTGTTATTAATCCACCATAAGCGAGAAGAGGATGCCCAAATCTCTGTTCTAACCAATTGGCCGGAGGCCGTATCAGTAAGAAAAGAAGTGTAGCAATAACGAGTGGTTGAATTACCACTTTCAGATGTATAATTGCAAGTATGGAAATTAGTAATATTACCATTATATCAGATACAGTGCTGACTGGAATCCCTCTGAAGGCTCTTGTAGATGTCATGTGCTTCCCCAACCCTGCGAGGAGTTTTGATTGATGAAGGGTTTCCCGACAATAAACTAAATTCTATTGTATATTTTAATAAAATAATCCGCATCGATCTCATATGTAAATCTAGTAATGACTCTTTTACGCCCTTCAAGTCCTTTCTTATCTAGTAATTCTCTGTGTTTAATTTCCTCAAGAATAGTGGAAGACATGGAATCAATATCACCCATAGTGAATAGGGCACCAACTGTAGAATCAACCATTTCAGGTAATGGGCCATGATTAACAGTTACAACAGGAGTACCAGATGACATTGATTCTAGAGGAATTAATCCCTGACCTTCATAATATGAAGGATAAATTGTTAGATTAGCATTCCTAAATAATGAAGCCAATTCTAAGAATGACATACTTGATTCAATAAAAACTGATGAAGATAACCCTAGTTTATTGGCTTGTTTTAAAAGACGTCCTCTCAGATGACCTCGCCCCACAATTACTAATTTAGAATTAGGTACCTCTGAGTTGACTATTGCAAATGCTTTCAATAAAGAACCATATCCTTTTCTAGCCGCTAAACGACCAACTGCTAACAATAGTATGCTTTCTTCAGTACACCCAAAACGATTTCGCAAATCATTATCAACTAACTCAGTAGGGTAAAACATATTTGTGTCTACTCCCCAATGAATAACTTCACAGTCCCAATTCTCGGGAACAGAATAACGTGTTAAAAAATCCATTTTAGTTGCTTCGGAGTTTGCAACACATACATCAGAATTAACCACTGCTGCATTCTCGAATCCAGCGTATCTTTTTGCAGTTAACAAAATTGCCAAATCATTAGGATTAGCCCAAACTGCTGCCTCTTTCTGTTTTGCTGCAGTAACTAATCCATCTTTCTCACCAAGCCAAGAACCGTGTAAAGAGGAAACTATTGGTGCTATATTTTTTTTGCAAAAATCAAATTGTTTAGTGTTCCAAGATATCATTGGGCAATGTAAGTGTACTATATCGACTGGTTTGGACTGGTTTAATTTCTTCAAAGCGCGAAGCGCCGAACGACCATAAGAACGTGTGAATTCCATTGGTAATTTTAACCATCCTACTGAAATTACTTCTATACCTTCAACCTCTGGAATATTCTCACCTCCACCATTTCGTGTAATAACGGTCACTTGATGCCCTCTAGATACTAGAGCAGATGATAGATGAAATACTGTCGAACCCATGCCCCCCCAGCGAGGAGGATATTCAGCAGATAACATGGCGATGTGCATACGGTATCATGCCTGCGTTGAGTCAACCGGTTTTCAAGAGATTGGACACAGGACACGTATCAGTTTGATTCAAAGAGTTAACAATGTTCGCCTAAACGAGAAATATGACAGAGGCGCTACCTGTACACGTCACCGTAGTTATACCTACAAGAAACGAAGAAGCAGCAATAGTAGATACTATTCGCTCAGTACCTAGAGATGGATGGTGTGATAAACTAGATTTTCTAATCATTGATGGAAATTCTACAGACAAGACTAGAGAATTAGCTGAAGAAGAAGGAGCAACCGTCTATCTTGAGCCGCGCAAGGGCTATGGCAGAGCTTACAAAACTGGGTTTGCTATGGCTCCAGGAGAAATTATAGTAACAATGGATGCAGATTGCACATATCCTGGAGAAGAAGTCCCCTCTTTAGTTCGAAAATTAGTAGAAGAAAATTTACAATGGATTTCTTGTGATCGACTAAAACGTGCTGAAGAAGGTTCGATGCCGGGGCTTCATGGGTTTGGAAATTGGGTATTATCAACGACAGCAACAATTCTTTATTGGTATGGAATTCATGATTCACAAAGTGGAATGTGGGTATTTAGAAAATCAATATTTGATAATGAAAAAGTAAGGCCAAAACATGATGGCATGCCCCTATCACAAGAATTTAAAATCCGCGCACGTAGATATTTAGGTAAGAAAAATACTGCTGAGATAAGTGTTCCTTATCGGCCAAGAGT
>Ga0213861_10005449_pt1 | contig 10207 bp, 8 predicted proteins | sample PICome_4_FD_160110 | JGI IMG/M metagenome (GOLD analysis project Ga0213861, IMG submission 160110) | Coastal seawater microbial communities near Pivers Island, North Carolina, United States - PICO131 | ecosystem: Environmental > Aquatic > Marine > Coastal | place: USA: North Carolina | collected...
GAAGCGCTTCACTGAGCCAACTGTCTGGCGTTGCACAGGGTAGAAAATCCTCAACAGGTGCCAGCAAAACCGCATCAATGCTCATGGTGATACCTGCCCAATGCCAGTGCCGCCGAACAGATCGGTGGTTGCGATATAACGGTCGTAATGCGCTGAAGACAGCACCCAGAATTCCTCATCGATCTCATCTCGTAATTTGACCAATGGCTCTTGCCGATACGGGGGAAGCACCTCGAAACCAAATTGCTCAGGTTCAGTAATCTGTGTGGCACCCGCCTTTAGCAACACAAACACATGGCAATAGGGGTCATGGTCGGCTTGGTAGCGAATTTTCTGCACTTCTAACTGCCAGGTCAGCAACTTGAGGTCAGTGATCCGAAATTTATTGGCGACACAGAGGGCCAAAAATTGTGCCAAGCGCTGGTCAATGGCTCGTTTTTGCTCCTGAGAGTACCCATTCCAGTGGATCACCTCGTGGGCGAAGCGCTTACACCCACGGCAGACAACATCGCCGATACCCGTGGAGCAAACGCCAATACAAGGGGTTTTAATTGAGATTAAGCTAGACACCGACGCTCCTTTTCACCTCGGGGAGTTTAGCAGTTTCTCGCCACCACTCGGGCGCCTAGGGCACATGGATCGAATGAATGCCTAATATATGAAGATTCCGCCTTACTGATTGCACATCAGCCAAGCTATACTCCGCGCGCTGAATCACTGCCGTAATGAGGAACCCTATGCTGGACGCCTATAGAGAACACGTGGCTGAGCGAGCCGCTCAGAACAGCCCTCCCGCCCCACTGTCGCCAGAGCAAGTCGCAGAGTTGGTCGAGCTGATTCAAGCGCCACCTGCGGGTGAAGAAAGCTTTCTCGTAGAACTGCTGACGGAACGCGTTCCACCGGGTGTAGATGGAGCGGCCTATGTCAAGGCAGGCTTCCTGTCATCGATCGCAACAGCAGAGACAGCCTGTGCGCTCATTGACAGAGAGCAGGCAGTCGCGTTACTCGGCAACATGCTGGGCGGCTACAACATTGGTACGCTGATTGGTTTACTGGACGATGACGAAGTCGGTGCCGGCGCCGCGAGAGAACTGAAGCAGACCATTTTGGTCTTCGACGCTTTTCATGATGTGCAACAACTCGCAGAGAACGGGTCAAAAAATGCCCAGTCGGTGCTCGAAAGCTGGGCAGCGGGAGAATGGTTTACCGATCGGCCAGAGGTAGCAGACTCTCTCAAAATGGTGGTTTTCAAAGTCACTGGTGAGACCAATACCGATGATCTCTCACCCGCTCCTGATGCTTGGTCACGGCCTGATATTCCGCTCCACGCACTGGCGATGTTCAAGATGGCCAGAGACGGTATCGAACCTGATGCACCTGGCACGACAGGACCACTTCAACTGATCAAAGAAATCCAGGCCAGCGGCTTACCGGTGGCCTTTGTCGGCGATGTCGTGGGCACCGGCTCTTCGAGAAAGTCTGCTACGAACTCGGTGCTCTGGTATTTTGGTGATGACACACCGGGCATTCCTAACAAGCGTGCCGGCGGTGTTTGTATCGGTGGAAAGGTGGCGCCGATTTTTTACAATACAATGGAGGACGCCGGCGCACTGGTATTTGAAGCCCCAGTGGATCATCTCCGCATGGGTGACGTCATCGAAATACGGCCCTATGAGGGCGTCATACTGTCTGAGTCGGGCGACGTCGTATCAGAGTTTGCCCTTCGATCTGATGTACTGCTCGACGAAGTGCGTGCCGGCGGACGCATCAACCTGATTATTGGCCGCGGCCTAACCACTAAAGCGAGGCAAGCACTCGGGCTCGAAGAGAGCGAACTTTTCCGAAAGCCAACGTCGCCTAAGGCATCTGACAAAGGCTATACACTCGCTCAAAAAATGGTGGGACGAGCCTGTGGTGTCGAAGGTATTCGCCCGGGCACCTATTGCGAGCCACAAATGACAACGGTGGGATCCCAAGATACGACCGGGCCCATGACCCGTGACGAGCTTCAAGATCTAGCTTGTCTCGGCTTTTCAGCCGACCTGACAATGCAGTCTTTTTGTCACACCGCGGCTTACCCCAAACCCGTTGATATCAATACGCAACACACGCTTCCAGACTTTATCACCACCCGCGGCGGGGTTTCGCTGCGCCCCGGCGATGGCATTATTCATAGCTGGTTAAACCGGATGCTACTGCCCGATACCGTCGGCACCGGGGGTGACTCACACACCCGGTTCCCAATGGGGATCTCGTTCCCGGCCGGCTCCGGACTGGTGGCCTTTGCCGCCGCAACCGGCGTGATGCCATTAGATATGCCGGAATCCGTGTTAGTGCGCTTTCGAGGCGAGATGAACGCCGGTGTCACACTGCGCGATCTGGTTCATGCGATCCCTTACTACGCCATACAGCAAAATCTGCTGACGGTAGAAAAAAAGGGCAAGAAGAATATTTTTTCAGGCCGTATTTTAGAAATTGAAGGGCTAGATTCACTGACGGTTGAGCAAGCTTTCGAATTGTCCGACGCATCGGCAGAGCGGTCCGCCGCAGGCTGCACGATCAAGCTGGGCGAGGACACCATTGCAGAGTACCTGCGCTCTAATATCGTCTTACTGAGGTCAATGATCGCCGAAGGCTATGGCGACGTCCGAACCCTTGAGCGACGGGCACGCAATATGGAAGCCTGGCTGGCCAATCCCAACCTACTCGCGGCAGACAACGATGCCGAGTATGCCGCGGTGATTGAAATAGATCTTGCAGAGATTGATCAACCGATCGTGTGCGCGCCCAACGACCCGGACGACGCGCGACTGCTGTCCGAGGTCCAAGGTGATAAGGTCGATGAGGTATTTATTGGTAGCTGCATGACCAATATCGGCCACTTCAGAGCGGCCGGCGAGCTTCTAGAAGCCCATGGTGCGCCGGTGTCCACGCGAATGTGGATTTGCCCGCCCACGCGCATGGATGAGCACCAACTCATGGAAGAAGGCTACTACGCCATCTTTGGGCGTGCAGGTGCGCGCACAGAAATGCCAGGGTGCTCATTGTGCATGGGAAACCAAGCCCGCGTTGCGCCCAAATCGACGGTGCTGTCGACCTCTACGCGTAACTTTCCCAATCGACTAGGTGAAGGTGCCAATGTGTATTTAACCTCGGCCGAGCTGGCCGCCGTAGGCGCCCTACTAGGCAAGCTCCCGACGCCTGCCGAATACCTCGAATACGCAGTCAAAATCGACTCCATGGCCGATGAGATCTATCGCTATATGAACTTTGACCGGGTACTGGCATTTCAAAAGCTGGCTGAGGACGGCCAGCGCATTGCCGCGACCATTATCGACGAAGTGGCGTAGCGGGAACGCTCAGCGGCCCTGCACAGCTGAGAACCCTTTAAGGCAATCGGCTTGCAGGTCCTCGAGGTCTTCGAGGCCAACAGCAATACGAACCAGACCTTCGCTGATACCAGCCGCCGCTCTTTGGCCCTCGGTGAGACGCCCGTGAGTCGTCGATGCGGGGTGAATGATGGTTGTTTTCGCGTCGCCCAGGTTCGCCGTTAAGGACATGAGCTGAGTATGATTAATAAAGCGCCAAGCTGCTTCACGTCCATCGGCAAGCTCAAAGGCGATAACAGCGCCAAATCCTCGCTGCTGAGATGTCGCCAGAGCGTGACCCGGGTGACTCGTTAGACCACAATAGTGCACCTGCTCAACGCCGGATTGCTCTATCAACCACTCTGCTAGGCCTTGCGCATTCTGGCAGTGAGCGCGCATACGCAGATCCAGTGTTTCAAGGCCCTTGAGCATAATCCAAGCATTGAAGGCACTCATGGTCGGTCCACAAGAGCGATTAAACGCTACCACGGGCTCAATCAGCGCTTCACTACCCACCACCGCGCCACCGAGCACTCTGCCCTGCCCATCTAAGTACTTGGTTGCAGAATGAGTCACGATATCGGCGCCCAACGCCAGTGGGTTCTGCAACGCTGGGGTACAAAAACAATTGTCGACCGCAAGCATCGCATCAAGATCACGACTTAACTGCGCAAAAGCCGGCAGGTCTGCGATCGCGTTCAGGGGATTCGACGGCGTCTCCAGAAACAACAGGCGCGTGCGCGGCGTTGCCGCGTCGCGCCACGCATCAATCTGAGTTAAGGGAACAAAACTGACCTCGACGCCAAATTTTTTCAGGACATTATCGAACAGACCCACGGTTGCTCCAAACACATCCTGCGAGCACAGGACGTGATCGCCCGAACGCAAATGCGCCATACACAACGCCAAAATAGCTGACATACCCGAAGCGGTGGCAACCGCCACTTCTCCCCGCTCCAAGGCGCACAGTCGCTCCTCAAACCCTCGAACGGTGGGGTTGGTATACCGCGAGTAGACATTGCCTGCGATCTCTCCAGCAAATTTGGCCTCGGCGTCTTCGGCTGACTCGAAAAGAAAGCTCGACGAGGTGAAAATCGGCTCTCCGTGCTCCGCTTCGTGTGTCCGCCGAATGCCCGCGCGCACCGCCTGAGTGCGTGCGCCCGATGAGCTCAGCCAGTCTCCAGAATCGTCCGTCATCGCTCAGCTATCATTGTGCAGGCCCACTACTGCGCCATCACTGACTCCCACTGCGTCGCTATGCCGTTTCGCACTGTCTGCACGCGCCGCCTGTATCGACTGCAGATAGTGCTCGTCGATATTGCCGGTCAAATACTCGCCATCAAAAACCGAGGACTCAAAACCATCAACAGCTGGATTACCCTCACGTGAACAGGCTAATAAATCCTCAAGATCCTGATAGACCAACCAGTCCGCGCCAATTTCTACCCGGACTTCCTCAACCGTACGCCCATGGGCAATGAGCTCATTGGCAGCTGGCATATCGATCCCATAAACATTAGGAAAGCGAACGGGGGGCGCCGCCGAGGCAAAATACACCTGCTTGGCCCCCGCTTCTCGCGCCATCTGAATAATCTGCCCGCAAGTCGTACCCCGGACAATAGAATCATCTACCAAAAGCACGGTCTTATCTTGAAACTCCAGCGGCACCGGATTGAGCTTTTGCCGCACCGACTTCTTCCGCTCACTCTGACCCGGCATAATAAACGTGCGTCCAATGTAGCGATTTTTCATAAACCCTTCACGGAACTTGACGCCCAGCTCATAGGCCAGTGATTGTCCCGCCACTCGGCTGGTATCAGGAATGGGAATCACCACATCAATGCCATGTTGCGGGCGCTCGCGTAACACCTTCTTCGCCAAAGCCGCGCCCTGCCGCATTCGCGTTTTATATACCGAGATACTATCCATCAACGAATCGGGACGCGCAAAATACACGTGCTCAAAAATGCAAGGCGTGAGCTTTGGGTTCTCCGCACATTGTTGCCGATAAAGGGTGCCCGCCTCAGAAACACAAATCGCCTCACCGGGCAGGACGTCACCAATCAACTCATAGCCGGATACGTCTAACGCCACACTCTCCGACGCGACCATGTATTCGACAACGCCCGATGGTGCCACCCGCTGCCCCACTACCAAGGGCCGGATGCCATGTGGATCGCGAAAAGCCACTAATCCAAAGCCGGCGATCAGCGCAACGGCAGCGTAGCCACCTTCGCATCGCTTATGTAACGTACTGATCGCCTTAAAAATATCTTCTGGTAGGGGTACCAGCTTTCCCAAACGGTGTAACTCATGAGCAAACACATTGAGTAACACCTCGGAGTCAGAGTCGGTATTGAGGTGGCGTAAATCAGATTGAAACAGCTCATCACTCAGGAATGCCGAGTTGGTCAAATTGCCGTTGTGCGCCAATGCGATGCCATAAGGGGAATTCACATAGAAGGGCTGCGCCAGTGCGGCACCAGAGCTTCCTTGAGTGGGATACCTCGCATGCCCTATCCCAAATCGACCAAGTAACTGCGCCATATGAGTCGACCGAAAGACATCGCGCACCAGTCCTTCCCCTTTGCGTTGCATTAGCTTGCCATCTGAGCAGGTCATGATGCCCGCGGCATCTTGCCCCCGGTGCTGCAACATGGTCAGCGCATCGTAGATATCTGCCGCGACATCACGCTCACCCACCATGCCAACCAATCCACACATATTACGATCCCAGCCCTAGAGCATTTCGGTTGATTCAATTGTCTCTTTTACTGTCTCGGCGGGTTGCGCCTCTATCACCTGATCAAAGTTCGCACCAACCCATTCAGCCACCCAGTTGACCGGCGGCATCAGCACCGCCGAATCAAGCAGATCTTCATCCGTATCTGGCAGCGCGCCGCGGAGCAAGACACTGATCGCCGCGACAATGATCACGCCGCGCAGCCAGCCAAACAGTCCACCGAGCAATCGGTTGCCGAGGTGAAATCCCGGCTGCCTCATCTGCTTGGACAAAAAGGCCGCGATGACACCAAACATCAACAAGACGGCAATAAAAATCAGAATCCAAGCCAATAAAAAGCGCGTCGTAGGGTCATCGATAAGGCCGCTCATCAAATTGGCGACCGCTTCAACCAGCACATTGGCGGCCAAGAAGGCGCTGAACCAGCCGAGAATCGATAGCGCTTCTCGCGCAAACCCGCGGACCAGGCCATATCCGAGAGAAATCGCCCAAACGACGACAATAAACCAATCATACAAATTGAAATCACCCATCGCCGCTACTACGCTCTCAATCTCGTCAAGCATGTTATTGGGTGTACCTTAAGATCTCCGACTCAACGCCAAGCGCTTTATCGATTTGCGGCCTGAAACGCTGCAATCGCTCCTGCTCCGCATTAGGGCCAATCTGCACTCGAAATAACGTCTCGTCGCCTCGCTTAAAGGGTCGATAGAACGCCTTGTAACCTTGGTCTTTTAAATTCGATACCACCTCGGTAGCCCGCGCTTTACTCGCTAGCGTTGCCACTTGCAGGACCCAGAATTGTGCCAAGCCCTCGTCGTCAATTAAGCCAGTATCGTGTGACTTGGCCTCACTCGATGCCGCTGCGACTGCCTCAGCAGCAGGCGGTACATCAAACTGAATGCTCGCGCTGTCGTCGATGAAGGTATTGTCATCAGCAGCCACTTGCTCCGCCTCGGGCACGGTTGGCGCGCTCGGTAATTGCGCCTCTACGTCAGCCTGATAACTCTTTGGAGTGCTGATGGGCGTCCGGTCGATAAGCGGTGCCTCAGGTATTGGCGCAAGCACAATGGGATCGCGCACATCGGGCGCGGTGACGATCAGCGGCCAAAATACGATACCCAGCGCAATGAGGACGAGCGTTCCCACGAGGCGTTGTCTCAATACCGAATCCAACTAAGCTCGCTCCCCCGCCTCGGTTGAACTGTTTATGATCGAAAAAGCGTCGCCCACCAGCACAAAAGTTCCAAAGATCACGACACGGTCCCCGATTGAACTGCGCCCTTTCACTGCATCCCAAACGTGCTCAAAAGGGCCTATGTCGCCTATTCGGTTTTGGCCGATAACAGTGACTAACTCCGCCGCAGACTGAGCCCGAGGGACTTGCGGCAGATCAACGACGTTCCACTCATCGAACACACCATCACACGCCGAAATCATATCATGAATAGGCTTGTCGCCCATGACAGCAAATACCGCCCGCGTGGCACCCAAGCCAGCAGTTTCGGCTAAATGACGCACCAGTGCGTTGACTGACTCAGTGTTGTGCGCCACGTCGAAAACATACTCGACCCCATTGATCATTCTTTGGCTGAGCCGACCAAGCAATTCAACGCGCCCCATTTGCGCCAGCACCGCCTCACTGAGATCCCCACATTCAGAAACTTCTAAGGCCTGAACTGCTGCCCCGATATTACTCGGCAACAACCCGCTCGCGGCGGGCAAAGGCGCGTTTCGTCCGCCGACGGTTTGCAATCGCCTATCGGCGATATGCCAGTCTCTATCAATGAGCAATATATCGGCTCCTCGATCATTTAGGGCAGCCAATAACGCATCAGGAGGGTCGCTCTCCGCAACGATACACGGGCGGTTTTGTCGAGCAATTCCGGCTTTTTCACGGCTGATGGAGGCGCGATCCGGACCCAGCCAATCGACATGATCCAAACCAATGCTGGTAATAACACTGACATCGGCGTCTAGAATGTTGACCGCATCCAAACGGCCCCCTAAACCGACCTCTAGCACCTGAACGTCAACCTTGCGCTGACGAAATAACCACAGCGCGGCCAGCGTCGTTGATTCAAAGTAGGTCAGACTGACATCACCGCGCGCTGCTTCTATGTGCTCAAAAGCTGCCACAATCTCGGCATCTTCCGCTTCGCCTTCGTCAATACTGATCCGCTCGTTAAAACGCAGTAAATGAGGCGAAGCGTAAGTACCGACAACTTGGCCCATTGCTTTCAGCCCTGCGGTGAGCAATGCGGCAACACTCCCCTTGCCATTTGTTCCCGCAACCGTGACCGTTTTCGGGGCGCCACGGAGGACGCCCAGCGCTTCAGCAACCGTCAAAACACGGTCAAGGCCAAGATCGATTTCCGTAGGGTGTTGTGACTCTAGGCGTTCGAGCCATCCGCTCAATGTGAGGTGAGGCACCGGTACTTTATGCACTGCCCCCGCGCTCGATTAATTCGCCCTCCAATACTGGCGCCACGCCTCCGGGCGCCACGTAATTGGTCAGCTTTGCTAACACTCGCGACAACGTGTCTCGCATCTCATTACGATGCACAATCATATCGATGGCGCCGTGCTCCAGCAGGAACTCGCTACGCTGGAACCCCTTGGGTAACTTTTGTCGGATCGTCTGCTCGATGATATTCGGGCCGGCAAAACCTGCCCGTGCATCAGGCTCAGCAATATTGATGTCACCCAGCAGTGCCAATGAAGCCGAAACACCGCCATAAATGGGATCGGTTAACACCGAGATATAGGGTGTGCCCTGCGTCTTCAAGCGCTCAATGACGGCGGATGTTTTTGCCATCTGCATCAGCGAGATGAGCGCCTCCTGCATGCGCGCGCCACCAGATGCCGAAAAACAGATCAGCGGGATATTCGCCTTCAGCGCCACTGTCGCGGCGCGGGTGAATTTTTCCCCCACCGCATAACCCATAGAACCGCCATGAAAATCAAACTCGAACGCCACCGCAACCAAGTTGACGCCGTGAATGCTGCCGCGCATTGCAATCAGTGCATCCCTTTCGCCAGTGCTCCGCTGAGCGGCAGCTAAGCGGTCCCGATACTTGCGTTTGTCTTTAAATTTCAGATGATCGACCGGTTCAAGATCCGAGAACAGCTCAGTCGGGTCTCGATCCAAACACAGTTCTAGTCGCCTGCGCGCGCCAATGCGCATGTGATGATCGCACTTGGGACAGACCTCAGCGTTGCGCTCGAGATCCGCCTTGTACAGCACGGCTTCACATTTAACGCACTTCTTCCACAACCCCTCAGGGACACTGGTCCGAGACGGACTCTCATCTTTTTTGACGCCGGAGGGCAGGATCTTGTCAATCCAACTCATGGGGTTCTCCACCACATTCTCACGCGCAGTATACGAGTGAGAGGCGTTTCTAGGAAGGTGAAGAGTCCATACCCTCTCGAATACTCTTCAATAGCGCGGCAGCGGCGGCATGACGCTGATCCTCTGATACCATCGGCTCCTGTTCAGCGATCCTCACCATCGCATCAATCAGGGCGCTACCCACCACCACCGCGTCGGCCACAGCAGCCACAGCGCGCGCACTATCAGCATCCTTTATACCGAATCCGACGGCGACAGGGAGCGCCGTCTTGCTCCGGATAAGCGCCACATTTCGCGCCACCTCCGCCGCATCAAGCTGCCCTGAGCCAGTAACACCTTTTACTGCAACACAATAGATGAACCCGCGCGCGCGCTCCACGATCGTCTGGATGCGCGACGCCGGCGTGGTCGGTGAGATGAGGAATATATTATCCAACTCGACTGCCTTGAGGGCCGCGTCTATCGCGTCAACTTCCTCTGGTGGCAGGTCAACCGTGATGAGGCCATCGACACCTGCCTCGGCACCGGCGGCCGCAAACGCCTCATAACCAAAACGTTCAATCGGATTCGCATATCCCATCATGATAATGGGCGTATGTTGATCCGCTTGTCGAAACGCGGCGACAATATCCAAAACACCCTGCAATGACATGCCATTCGCCAAAGCGCGTTCGTGCCCTTTCTGAATGACCGCACCCTCAGCCATCGGGTCAGAAAACGGGACACCCACCTCAAGCACAT
>Ga0213861_10005450_pt1 | contig 10206 bp, 7 predicted proteins | sample PICome_4_FD_160110 | JGI IMG/M metagenome (GOLD analysis project Ga0213861, IMG submission 160110) | Coastal seawater microbial communities near Pivers Island, North Carolina, United States - PICO131 | ecosystem: Environmental > Aquatic > Marine > Coastal | place: USA: North Carolina | collected...
ACTCTATCTGTTCTATTAATTCTGGATTTACTTCATACCTATGTCTGTGCCTCTCATCGACATATTTTTTATTACCATAAAGCCTTTTTATCTTGCAATCATCAACTAAAAAAGGAGTCGGTTTCGCACCTAGTCTCATTGTTCCACCCATGTGTGTCTTAGAAATTTCGGGCATGAATATAACCGCCGGATGAGGTGTATTTTCATCAAATTCTGTAGAATTTGCATTTTCCATCCCTAGAACATTTCTACAGAATTCTATTGTTGCAATCTGTAATCCCAAACAAACTCCTAGGTATGGAATTTTATTTATTCTTGCATATTCCGCAGCCTTTATTTTCCCTTCGATTCCTCTTATGCCGAATCCTCCAGGTACAAGAATCCCATCAGCATTTTTTAGAACATTCCAAGCTTCAGAATATTTTTCAGGATCTTCATCCATTTTCTTATCATCCAGACTTTCTGATTCGATCCAATTAATTTCTAATTTTCTATTAACTTCATATGAAGAATGCTGTAGCGCTTTAATTACACTAAGGTATGAGTCTGAAAGTCCCGTATATTTACCTACCATTGCTATTTTAATTATTTCATCCAAGTTATCGACAGTATTTGCCATTTGAATCCAATCTTCAAGTAGTGGCCTTGAATTTGGTAACTCAAATCCAATTTCCTTTGCTAGAACTTTACTCACCCCTTGCTCTTCTAGAAGTATCGGGATTCTGTATATGTTTGAAACATCATGTGCTGAAACTACAGCCTCTGGTGATACATGACAAAATGCAGCCAACTTCTCTCTTGTCTCGGTATTCAATGGATGTTCCGATCTACATACAAGGATATCTGGAATTATCCCAAGGCCTCTTAATTCCTTCACTGTATGTTGTGTTGGCTTAGTTTTTTGTTCACCTACAGGGCCCATTACTGGTACTAAACTGACGTGTACAAAACAAATATTATCTTCCCCCACTCTAAACTGGAACTGCCTTAATGCTTCAACAAAAGGAGCGCTTTCAATATCTCCTACCGTGCCGCCTAGTTCTATTACGCAAGCATCAGGTGTTTTTCCACTTCCGTCACTGGATGTATTTGCAACTCTTTCTATCCACTCTTGTATTTCATTAGTGATATGAGGGATGACTTGAACGGTTTTACCGAGGTAGTCACCTCTTCTTTCTCTTTCAATAACTGCTTGGTAGACTTTACCTGTTGTGATGTTGTTATCTTTAGTTAAAGAAATATCAAGGAATCTTTCATAATTACCCAAATCTAAATCCACTTCTCCACCATCATCTAGAACATAGACTTCTCCATGTTCGAAGGGTGACATAGTCCCCGCATCACAATTAAGATACGGGTCTATCTTAACTGAAGTGACGCTTAGTCCAGCGGATTTTAGCAATACTCCTATGCTACTCGCTGTTATTCCTTTACCTAGTCCTGACAAGACTCCTCCCGTTACAACAACATACTTCATCCAATCAACGGGTTTTGAAGCCAACGTGTCTCGCATATCAACATTCCTTCTCCGAGGCTTATAGAATAGCCTTTGCTAAGTCTAAGTATCTCCTTCCTTCCCGAGGGTATATGCCGAAGTTGGGGGAGGGGCGGATATTAGTAACAGGCGCTCTCGGACAAATTGGTACTGATTTAGTAGAAAGTCTAAGGGATATTTATGGTTCTACAAAGGTTCTAGCCAGTGATATTCGCGAAATATCAGATCATCCTTGTGTATCAAGTGGTCCGTTTACAGTTCTTGATGTTCTGGATAGTGACAAAATATTCAAATTAGTTGAAAATGAAAATATTACAATAATTTATCATTTAGCCGCTATTCTTTCAGCTAAGGGGGAAGAAAAACCAGAATTATGTGAACTAATCAATGTAGGCGGGACAAAAAATATCTTAGAAGCCGCTAGGAAAAAGAAGATACGTGTATTTGTTCCATCTTCAATCGCAGTTTTTGGTCCTGATACTCCTAAACATGCGCCTCAATTAACTCCTTTGAATCCTTCAACTAGGTATGGAATGACTAAAGTTGATTGCGAAATATTAGGGATGATATATTGGCAAAAGTATGGAGTCGATGTTAGAGGCATCAGGTATCCCGGATTAATTTCTTGGAAATCTCCTGTCAGTGGCGGTACTACTGATTATGCAGTAGATATATTTCACTCAGCATTATCTTCTAAAAAATCGTATAATTGCTTTTTGAGGGCTGATACAAAACTTCCAATGATGTATATGGAGGATGCAATCAGAGCTACAATTACGCTAATGAACCAACCTATTGAATCTCTTACTTCAGCACGTTGCGGGTATAATATCTCAGGACTTTCATTTACAGCAGAAGAGTTATCATCTGAAATTGCCAAGCATATCCCTGGATTTATTTGTAATTATGAACCTGATGTTCGTCAGAATTATGCTGATTCATGGCCTGACTCAGTAGACGATGAGGTTGCAAGAAATGATTGGCAATGGGAACCTGAATTTCAATTAGAAACATTAGTCAAAGACATGATTAAAAATTTAACTAAATAATTTAGTTATCATCAATCTGATTACTCCAATCTGGAGTTTCAGGGCCTTGTTTTGCCCACAACACATCATCTATCCTTAGGACACTTATTGCAGCATCAGTGGCACCAATAATAGCGTGCTTTGCTACGAAAATCGCATCGAAGACACCTTTTTCATACATGTCAGAAACCTCTCCTGAATTTCCATCAATACCAATCCACCCTCCATTCTTTTTATTTTTAGATTGAGCTGCAGAAAGCGCTAAGAGTGTGTCAATTGGATCATGTCCTGCATTCTGTGCTAATGTTCTAGGGACAATTTCCAATGCAGCAGCATAAGCTTCTATTGCCATTTGTTCTCTTCCTGAATGTGTAGTTGAAAGTTGCCTTAATTTTCTTGCGAGATGTGTTTGCGTCGCGCCTCCTCCTGGTAAAATCCGGTTTTCTTTTATTAGTCTATAACTAACTCCTAATGCGTCATCAAAAGTCCTACTTACCTCATCTCTTATTTCTGGTGATGAACCTCTAATTACCATCGTCATGGCTCCTCCTAATTTTCCTTCAATAGTGGTATAATTAATTGATCCGATATTTTTCTCTGAACGCGAAGAATAAACTCCAAGATTGGTCTTAAGAATCCGTTCTACACTACGAATTATGTCGGCACCAGTAAGCCTCGATAGACGTTCTAAGTCAATTCGTTCAAATCTTCTGTAAGCAGTAATTCCTGCTTTTGAGAGCATGGGTATTGCCTCATCAGCAATACCATCCCTAACTATTAATAGATCAATCCCTAATTCTTTTAGATGCTCTATCGTAATTTCAAGATTATTATTATTTCTTTCATGAAATTCATTTAAGACTCCTAGACTTTCTACTTCTATTTGTGCCTCTAATTCTAACTTTCTATTCTCTAATGAACCATCTAATATGGCGATATTTCCTCCTTCAGATGATTTAGGCATATTGCTATCAATTCTCGTTTTAGCCAATATTAAAGAGGGGGATAATTCGCTATCCAATGCCTTCCCTCCAGATATTTGTAATCTTTTTATTCGTAATCTTTCTAAGTCATTGCTGCCCTCTTCATCTACTAAAGAATCCGCTGCTTCCAATGCTAATTCTGTCAAATGTGAAGAAAGTAAAGAATCTATTTTTCCCTGTAATGATGTAGTAACGACAGAATGCCTCATTTTTCTATTGTCTGCTACACGCGCTAACGTTTCTATTTCTTTTAGCGCCTCTTCATTCGCTATTCTGTATCCTTTAGTAATTATAGAAGGATGGATTCCCGAACGAACTAATTCTAGAGAATTTTGTAGCATTTCTGCCATTAATATTACTGTAGTAGTGGTCCCGTCTCTGGCAGATTTATCTTGTGAACTAGATGACGCGATCAATAGATTGGCAGTTGGATGCTCAACTCTTGCAGTTTCAAGAACAGTTACTCCATCATTTGTTACTATTGCCTCGCCTGATTCATTTACAAGCATCTTGTCGAGACCTCTAGGCCCAAGTGTTGAGCGTACTGCATTTGAAAGAGATACCGCTGCTGCAACATTACGTACTAATGCAGTACGGCCATGTATACGGTCAGTATCTTCCAAAGCAACTTCATGTTCTGCATCTGCCATGTAGTCCTTCCGACCCACTAACCTGATTTGAAATCGCTCCTACTGGCTCCAATCTAATATTGTATAATTTTTTGTTAATGTCAGTAAGAATTAGTAACGTGAAGTTCATAAAGGGAGGCAACTTCGGATTATACAACCTTGAGTTGAGTAGTGGTATTAATGAGCGTTCCTAGTAAAGATGAATGGGAGGAGAAGATGCTCAAAGAAATGGCCGATATGTTCAGTAAAATGGGTATGCCAATAGATATTTCTATGCTAAAAAACATGATGTCTCAAGTTCGAGAGCAGTTCGAGAAGATGGGTATAGATCCTGAAGAAATTTCAAATAAGGATATGAAAATTGACATCAATGGCGATCCAGATGACTTTCGGAGAACGATGGAATCTATGCTAAATGGTCCTGATGGTATTTCAGAATTATTTAGGAACATGGGTGTTAATATCCAAGTAAATAATCCAACTCCTGTTGTTGAGGCTGAGTTAGAACATGAGGATAACGAGGATGAACAATTCTTAGAAGCAGATATTCATATCCATGAAGATAGAATGTATGCAACTATAGATTTATCTAGGCAACTTGATATTACTGTATCCGAATTAGAACTTAATTTGGTAGATGCTGGAAAAGTTCTTCAATTAATGAGAAAAACCCAGCTAAGGCCATTCAAGAAGTTTGACCTCCCTGAAATAGCGGATCAGATAGTAGAATGGAGCTTAAATAATGGTATTCTAGATGTAGTATTCGATATAAGAAGTTATAATTGAAAAAAGGATGTGAGAAAATGAGTGGACCTGTAATTGGAATAGATCTTGGAACGACAAATAGCTGTGTGGCAACTCTTGAAGGTGGCCAGGCGATAGTAATTGCAAACTCTGAAGGAGCAAGAACAACTCCTTCTGTAGTTGCATTTAGTAAGGATGGTGAACGTTTAGTCGGTGTTACTGCTAAACGTCAGGCAGTAACTAATTCTGAAAGGACAATTCTTTCCGTCAAAAGAGAAATGGGTACGGATTGGTCGAAGGATATTGATGAGAATAAGTACACTCCGCAAGAAGTTTCAGCTTTTGTTTTACAAAAATTAAAGGCAGATGCTGAGTCATATTTAGGACGTGAGGTCACTCAAGCAGTAATCACATGCCCTGCATATTTTGATGATGCTCAGAGAAAAGCCACTCAAGATGCAGGCCGCATAGCAGGTCTTGAAGTATTGAGAATCATCAATGAACCGACAGCAGCTGCTTTGGCATATGGTGTCGATAAGGCAGAAGACCAAACAATTCTCGTCTATGATTTGGGTGGAGGGACATTCGATGTTTCTGTACTGGAAATATATCAGGTAGACGGACAGCCTCAGATAGAAGTCAAAGCAACTAGTGGTAATAATAAACTTGGAGGAGATGATTTTGATCATGAAGTTGTAAAATGGATTACTGACGAATATAAGAAAACTTCTGGTATTGACTTAACTAAGGATATGCAAGCAATGAGCCGCCTTAGAGAAGCAGCTGAAAAGGCCAAAATAGAACTTTCTGGAACTACTATGTCGCAAATTAATTTACCCTTTATTACTATGAAAGATGGACAACCAGAACATCTTGATCTTTCACTATCAAGAGCTAAATTTGAAGATTTAACCTCTAAATTAGTTGAGAAAACTATGGCTCCTACTAGAAGGGCAATGAAAGATGCAGGGATTGGTAAAGGAGATGTCGATAAAGTAATTCTTGTTGGCGGTTCAACACGTATACCAGCAGTTCAAACCGCTATCGAGTCAGAAGTGGGAAAATCTCCATTCAAAGGCGTAAATCCAGATGAAGCAGTCGCTCTTGGTGCAGCACTTCAAGCAGGAATTATTGTAGGTGACGAAGGAGTAACTGATGTCTTGCTTCTTGATGTAACGCCACTAACTTTGGGTATTGAGACCTTGGGTGGTGTGATGACTACCATGATTGAAAGAAATACTACAATTCCCTCACGTCGTTCTGAAACGTTCTCAACTGCTCAAGATAGTCAACCTGCAGTCGAAGTACATGTTCTTCAGGGCGAACGTGAGTTTGCGAATGATAATACTTCTCTTGGAAGGTTCCATTTGATGGGGATTCCGCCAGCACCTAGAGGTCTTCCACAGATAGAAGTAACTTTTGATATTGATGCGAATGGGATAGTTAGTGTGTCCGCTAAAGATCTTGGAACAGGAACTGAGCAATCAATTAAGATTGAGGGGCAAACATCTCTTTCAGAGGAAGAAATAAAACAAAAGATAACTGATGCCGAAGAATTTGCTGAGGAAGATAAGCGCCGTAAAATGAAAGTTGAACTAAGAAATACGGCCGATAGTATCGTTTACCAAACACGTCGTACAATTGATGAAACAAAAGACAAACTCACAGAAGATGTAGTAAATCCCGTTTTAGATAAACTCAAAGAACTAGAATCAATGATAATTAATGATGATGTACCCGTTTCTGATGATGATCTCGATGAAGACGGTATACAATCTAGGATTCAAGAACTGGAAGAATTAATGCATAAACTATCATCTAAACTGTACGAAGCAGCTTCCGCTGAAATGGCAGAAGAAGATATCTCAGTAGATGAAGAAAGTGATGTTGTAGAAGCAGATTTCGAAGTGCTTGATTCAGATGAAGAGTGATTTTTTGTCTGGTAATTCTATACAAAAAATCAATGTTGGCGCAAAACCTCTTTACAGGCTTCGATCCGATCGCATAATCCTAGGTATTTGTTCGGGTATTGCTAGAAAATTAGGAATATCATCTACTGCTTCTAGGTTAATATTCTCTGCACTAACTTTGTTTTCTGGTGGTGGCTTAATAATTGTATATATTATTGCTTTTTTACTGATACCTCAGGAAACCATTGGCTAATTTTATTTCTGCGTTATTAAGTAGTGTAATGCTCGTACCTGCACTCCAGTTGCGCCGTGTCCAACTGTGACATTTGTTTCCCCACCCCAGATTCCAGCGGTGCCAGCAATGTCTAAATGTGCCCATGGTATCTGTGATTTTCCCCCCTCTTTATCTTCACGTTCTTGGACAAATTGCTTTAGGAAACCTGCTGCTTGACTAGCACCCCCCCATCTTCCTTTACCTTGGTTGCGCACATCTGCGATTTTTGATGATGTCATTTGTTTTTCAAAAGCAGGTAGGAGTGGCATAGGCCAAGAAATCTCATCTACTTCATCTCCTGCTGCCTGTATTTTTTCTGATAATGCTTTATTATTGGAAAATAATCCTGTTGCCTCGTGACCAAGTGCAACAACAATTGATCCAGTTAGTGTCGCTAAATCTATGATATAAGAGGGGTTTAGTTCGCTAGCTTTCCATAGACCATCTGCGAGAACATTTCGGCCCTCAGCATCAGTATTCAAAACTTCTATTGTCTTACCTGAGTAGGTATCAATTACATCACCCGGGCGATACGCCTCGGCACTAGGCATATTTTCGGCCATACAAGTAATGCCATTAACTCGACCTTCATATCCTGTGGCATAGAGGGCCTGAAATAAACCAAAAACAGTTGCTGAACCATGCATATCTAGTTTCATTTCATCCATTCCCGAGCTACCCTTAATTGAAATTCCTCCTGAATCAAAAGTAATGCCCTTTCCCACGATACAAGGTGCTTCTGAATCTTTATCAGTACTTGGATTCAAACGGAAAAATACCATACAAGGTTTGTGTATGCTGCCTTTACCAACCTCGATAAGCCCATACATCCCTTCTTCTTTGAGTTGCGCATAATTCCAAACTTCGACTTCAACATTTTGCTTATTTTTTGCCCATTCAAGAGCTCTTCTTCCAAATTCTTCAGGGTATAACTTATTCGCAGGTTCATTCCCTAAATCACGTGCTAAATGAACTCCAGTAGCTATTGCATGCACTCTATCTACTGCTAAAGTTAGTGCCTCTTGATGTCTTTCTATGGTTTGACATATTAGTGACCAGGAGCCTTTTTTGTCATCATCTTCCTTTTGATATTTGTCAAAAGAATAATCTCTTAGGATCATTCCTTCTGCAAAGGCAGCCATTTTATTAACATTCCATCCAGTAGTATATCGAATAACAATTTTAGTCCCATGATTTTTTGATAGTGACGCAAGAATTTTCGCTCCATTGTCCCTAGATTTCTTCAGTGTCAAGTCCCTTTTTTCTCCTAATCCTAACAAGATAACCTGGCAATTTTTTGTCCAAACTCTCAATGATTCTCCTATCTTTCCATCAAATGCTTCACTTAAAAATGCAGATTTAACTGCAATGCTCGCACCTCTACTTAGGTTTAAAGTTACATTGTTTGGAGCCTTTTTAAATCCTTCAAAAACAGGTATTATCATTATATTTCCGGTTTCTAAAAACCCACTTGTAGTAACATGCATATATGTGCGATTATGTTCAATTATAGAAAGAATTGCTTTTAAAATCTCAATTCTAACCCGATATTAATTATTTTATATCCGTATTTTATTCTAAAATGAATATTTTGAAACCATTCTTTATCTATGATTTATTGTATTTTAGTTGAAATATGACATGCTAAAATTTTTGTAGCAATTAATGCAGCAGAAAACTCTGTTAAATTTGTCTCTCTTGATGTCGATATTTCATTTACATCTGCGCCAATTATTTCATTATTTGATGCAGAAAATAGTGACTCGATAATTTCTATTGCTCCCCAATAAGATAGCCCTCCAGGGACTGGCGTTCCAGTCGCAGGTACCAGACTGCCATCTAAGCCATCTACGTCAAAACTTAGCCAAACGGGACCATCTATGTTCTTAATTTCATTAATCATTAAATCCCAATTAGAGTTATTATGATTTATTTTCAATAAGTCTTTGGCAAACCAAGTATTAATTCTTTCATCACTATCAATAATATTTTTCTCTTCTGAACTATAAGTTCTAATACCAATTTGAATAATATTTCCGACCCCCTTTTCCAAAACCCTTCTTATTACAGTTCCATGTGAAAATTTTTCACCATTTAACTCATCTCTTAAGTCTGCATGAGCGTCAATCTGAACAATAGTTAATTTTTGTAATTCTTGATTAATACTAGGGTGTTCTTTTACAGCTTCAATTAATGGGAGTAGTAAACCATGTTCTCCTCCTAAAATAATTGGGAACTGTTCTCCATTCATCCAAGGGGTAGAGAAGTTGGTAATACTGACAAGGGCTTCTTTTAGGTTAGAAACATCATTATCCCATGGTTTAGAGGTATGAATTTTGAAACCGCATGGAAGATCACTCTCTAGTAAGTTATCATTTATTTCGACCTGTGCACTAGCATTAATACAGGCCTCAGGTCCAAATTCAGTCCCTTCTCTATAGCTTGTTGTCATTTCATATGGAATTGGCAGGATTACAATATCAAAAGGCCCTTCTTTGTTCTCTTCAAGGCCCAAGAATGTCTTAACGCCCTCTATCTCCATTACGTTATCGAGGGGCCTCCATCGATTAACCGCTTCGGGTTTACAAAAATAAATTTGAAATCATCTTGAAGCATGGTTGATAAGTCACACCCTTCCATAGAATAGATGTAGGGGGCGGTAATATCGGTTTGACATTGGCACAGTTGACTCAAGCAATTCGTCGTAAAGTCGATGAAGATATGGAAACGGTTGTAGCAGAAGGCATTGCCGAACATGCTCTTGGATTCTTTGGTTTTTCGAATCGTATAATTGATAATGCATTGGAACCTAATGACAGGAATCTGTTCTATCAATTACAAGATTATGATCTTTTGACCACAGAATCCGAAGAAACAACACTTTGGGATGGAAGAGAATGGAGAATACATTATTGGAAATTTAAATCTTCAGCAGAGGCTTTCGCTCTCGCAGCTATGGATTTGAGGAATAAAAAGAAGGTTGATGATGACCCTTATGCAGGTATTTATGATGATATGCCTGCTAATCTCTGGAAAGAAAGATCAGGTGAAGAAGATGATTGGGAAGAACCATTATTCTAGTTATGTATAAACAAAATCCCAATATCTTCAAAAGTAGGGCTCTGGAAGTTAATTTATGGATG
>Ga0213861_10005452_pt1 | contig 10205 bp, 7 predicted proteins | sample PICome_4_FD_160110 | JGI IMG/M metagenome (GOLD analysis project Ga0213861, IMG submission 160110) | Coastal seawater microbial communities near Pivers Island, North Carolina, United States - PICO131 | ecosystem: Environmental > Aquatic > Marine > Coastal | place: USA: North Carolina | collected...
AGGTTCTGGTGGTGGCTCGGGAGCAACAAAATACTTATTAAGACTAAATTACGATAGTACTGATGGTCTTATTCCTGGAGTTTCATCGCATTCTTTCGAATCTAAGTTAGGTTATGAAACCACAGGAGCTGCTATTAATGCAGTTACTGGAGGTTCAACTGGTTCTATTTCTATATCGTTTACGGAAAGTAATCCAATGATAGCAATTATGGTTATGGCATGGGACCCTGGTACTAACACATATAAAGCACACCATTACGATAAAGATGCATCAGATATTATTATAAATACAACAGCATCTGATTTAACAAGCATTGGTAATGATCAATATGAACCTAATTTCTTCGGTTCATTTACGACTTCAGTTACATTAGATACTAGATTAAACTTTATCAAGATAGGTAACGCTCAGGTTGCTGGTTTTGGTGGAACTTCAAAAAACCCTCACGCGTACGTGATGTTTATATTCTAATATGGCTATATACGACCCAACAACTCCAGCAATGTTCCTAACCGGTGAAACTACACAGGTCATAGGGCTAAAGCAATATGAGTATATTGATAATACTCAAATAAACTTTACAGGCGCTTTTGAAACATATGAGATTACAGTAACTGGCATATCGTATCAAACGATAGGTACTGCTGAAACTAGATCAGGTGTTGCAAAACAATATAATGGATTAGATATTAAATCAGGTGATTGGATATCTACTCAAAACGGCCATATAGTTTTAAACATAACTAGAGTCATCGAAAAAACTTCGAGTTCTGTTAAGTTTGAGGCTAGAGATGTTGATATGATAGTCTATAAAACTTATGCTAACTCTATCATTACAATAGGTGATGATATAGCATTTTTTCAAGTCTCTGATAACAGAGTTCCTATGATTGTAGGAACCGATGTTGCTGAATTCTTTAGAGTGCCTTTAGCGCTTGATAAGATTCAAGGTAGATTCGCAGCTGAAGAAGAAACTGAAAGATATAGATTTGAATTTACAACGCCTAATACCTTTATTGATAAAGGTGATATTGTCACAGTAGATAAGTCTAATGGTCAAACTGTAAAATACGGTTCAGCTAATGCTTCTGAAATTCCAATCGGTGTTGTGATAGAAAAGATTATGAATAACACTGTAATCTACGTTAAGCCGTTTAATACGATTGTTGATAATCATACTTCACCAGAACTTCTTACAGGAAGTGCAGGTGATATTTATTATGCACATCCATCTAATCCAGGTGCAATGGCTACTACTAAGTATCCAGGCGCAATGCCTCTTTTCTTACAGATTAAAGATGCGGAACCTACAACGGTTATAGCATCTGAATCTGATTATTTACCAACGGCTTCGGATTCTTTAATTATTAATAATATTACAGCATTTGATGGTTCAGTGCATTTAGTACCAAATACAGTTGGTGATCTTGTTTCTTTAATAAATCAAACAACAGCATCACATAAAGTAGCAGCATCATATATTGCAGAATTTGCAAGTGCATCTTCTGTAGGTACTGATTCGGCAGTTAATGTATCTGCAATTCTAGTATCTGACGATGGTGGTTCTACTTATAACGGATTAACTACTACCTTTTCAGATGGTACAAACTCGGTAACAGTTACGTTAGATGAAAATACTGGAGCTACTTTGGTTCCTTATCCACCGGCTCCAGCATACTTAACATATAATTCTACTTTAATAGCGCCAATACTCAATACTGCGTTTGCTAATGCAGGCGTTAATTTAGAGGCAAGTTCTAGTTTACCAGGTAACGGCGCAGAACCAGATACTTATGGTATATTAACTATTACTGCAACTGATCCAGGTGCGTCTATTAATATAACAGGTACTGACTTAGATAAATTTGGTAATACATTTGTTACGGCAATGGGTATTCCAGCTTCTACACCAGCTTCTTCTTCTTACTTATTAAAGTTAACAAGAGCTGATGGCGGCGATATTCTTATAACAGGCCAAGGTACTTACATTAATAGAAAGGGTATTGCATCTTCATCATCGGGTTCAGCTCCAATTCTTTTAATGTTAGAAGGTCAAGATAAAGAGCAAGCAACTGGTGTTTCTACAAATGTAGATAAAGATCAAGTTGTAATAGGGACAACAACACACGACCACTTTGTTACAGGTATTGATATGGATTATACTCCATTTGCGGATTCAACGGTTATAGTTAAAGTAAATGGTGTTGAAGTAAACCTAGGCGATGGTGATAACACAGAAGATTGTTACTTTACAGATCCAACTGATGCAGCATTTAATACTATAGGTGATGCTATGGTATCAAAACCAATGGCAGATATTGCAGCCGGTGATGTTCTTATTTGGAACCCATCAGCTGCTGGATATCAGTTAGACGTGACAGATGATATAGACGTAATTTATGATGCATCTTCATACGATTTATAATATTTTCGATTAATCGAATTATATCAATATATTATGCAAAAAAGGGGCCTTATGGGCCCCTTTCTTGTGATATATAATACACTAGATTACACTAAAGTATTCTAGTCGAACAAATAAAACAACCAAATATAAATGGCACAAATTCGTTCAAAACAAATCGCTGATTTCTTAGCATCAGTTGACTGGAACTCAGTTAACACTACAGATATCGCGAACGCACAAGATGTATTAGGTCTTGTATCAGACAAAGTTTCTACTGAAGCATCTGTTAGATTAGACGCTGATCAGACTCTTTCTGAAAACCTTTCAACAGAAGTTGTTGACAGAACAAATGCAGTTTCTGCTGAAGCATCTACAAGACTAGCTAATGATAATACTATCTCAGCTAATCTTTCTACTGAAGCTTCTACAAGACTAGCTAATGATAATACTATCTCAGCTAATCTTTCTACAGAACTTGTAGCTAGAGCAAATGCAGTTTCTGCTGAAGCATCTACAAGACTAGAAGAAGACGAAGCTATCTCAGCTGGTCTTTCAACTGAAGTTGTTGATAGAACAAACGCAGTTTCTGCTGAAGCATCTGCAAGAATCGCTGGCGATGGCGCTCTATCTAATGAGTTCTCTACAGACCTTTCAACTGAAGCATCTGTAAGAGAGGCTGCTGATGTAGCACTAGGTATTAGAATCGACCAAGCACTTTCTAACATCGATCCTGCAGCACTAGATTCACTAACTGAAGTTGTTTCTGCATTCCAGAACGCTGATGGTGATCTAACAGCTTTAATTTCTGATGTTCTTTCAGAACATGATGATGAGTACGAAGGTCTATCTGATGTAGTTTCAACTGAAATCGTTGACAGAACAAACGCAGTTTCTGCTGAAGCTTCTCTAAGAGTTTCTGCTGATAACGTTATCTCTGGTAACCTTTCAACTGAAGTTGTTGACAGAACAAACGCAGTTTCAACTGAAGCTTCTCTAAGAGTTTCTGCTGATAACGTTATCTCTGGTAACCTTTCAACTGAAGTATCTGCAAGACTTAAAGGTGATTCTGATTTATCTATTGAGTTCTCTGGTGACCTTTCAACTGAAACGTCTCTAAGAATCTCAGGTGATGGTTCATTAGACATAAGACTAAATGACTTTGATGTTGATGTATCTGAAGCTATTTCTGCTGAAGCATCAATCAGACTAGAAGAAGACGAGGCTATCTCTGCTGACCTTTCAACTGAAATCGTTGACAGATCAAACGCAGTTTCTGCTGAAGCATCTGCAAGAATCGCTAAAGATAACACTATCTCTAACGGTCTTTCAACTGAAATCGCTGACAGAACAAACGCAGTTTCTGCTGAAGCATCTACAAGACTAGAAGAAGACGAAGCTATCTCAGCTGGTCTTTCAACTGAAGTTGTTGATAGAACAAATGCAGTTTCTGCTGAAGCATCAACTAGACAAGCAGATGATGAAGCTCTAGAGCAATCAATCGCTGACGAAGCTAACACAAGATCAATTGCTATCTCTGCAGAGCACGAACACCACATCGCTGGTGACTTAGCTCTATCTATTGAGTTCTCTGGTGACCTTTCAACTGAAGCATCTGTAAGAGCTTCTGCTGATGCAGCTCTAGGCCTTAGAATCGACCAAGCACTTTCTAACATCGATCCTGCAGCACTAGATTCACTAACTGAAGTTGTTTCTGCATTCCAGAACGCTGATGGTGACCTAACAGCTCTAATCTCTGATGTTCTTCAAGAGCACAATGACGAGTACGAAGGTCTATCTGACGCACTTTCAACTGAAGTTATTAACAGATCAAACGCAGTTTCTGCTGAAGCTTCTCTAAGAGTTTCTGCTGATAACGTTATTTCTGGTAACCTTTCAACTGAAATCGTTGACAGATCAAATGCAGTTTCAACTGAAGCTTCTCTAAGAGTTTCTGCTGATAACGTTATTTCTGGTAACCTTTCAACTGAAGTTGTTGACAGAACAAACGCAGTTTCTGCTGAAGCTTATCTAAGAATCTCAGGTGATGCGTCTCTAGATGCTAAAATCGATTCAGGTACACTGTACTTCACTGAAACAGTTGATAATCTTGACTTCGCTGCTATTGATCTTAAGCCGTTTACTACAATTAAGGAATTCAGAACAGGTGCATACGATGTTAACGTATTTGTTAACGGTGTTGCAGTTGACTTCGTTCAGAATAGTTCAACTGAATTCGAACTAGTAGTTGACTACTTTATCGAGGCAACAGACAAAATCAAAGTAATTGGCGTTCAAGGTTAATCACTTTATTAGTCAACAAATGTATTTTACATTTGATTAATATTAGGGGGATCCGCAAGGGTCCCCCTTTTTATTTAGATAAATAAACAAAGGATAAAATTAAGCGTACAATTAATAATGAAGAAAGAATCTTATAAAGTAGGTATTACGGCAGTATTCGCAGAAGGCGATTCTTTATTTTCTAATGGAATTAGACAGAACGGAATGATGCTAGCGAAGCTATTAAAATTAGCTGGCCATGAAGTAACTATTATCAATTTTAAAAATGTTAATAGAATGACTAAATTCCCATGGGATACAAATGAATATAAGACAGTTAATATTTTTGATGAACCTTTATACCCGGAGCAGTTAGATGTATTAATACATTTACATACAATACCAAAGCCAAGTGAAACTCTTCAATATAAAGAATTAAATCCTAATCTTAAAGTTATTGGTTATAGATGTGGTAATAATTACGTAAATGATATGGAGTCCATATTATTTAAAGCACATACAACGACTGAGCAATTTATCACACACGACACAAACCTAGATGCAATATGGTATGTCCCACAACAAAAGTTAAATAACCATGATTATATAAGTATTTTAGGTAGAACTGAATCTAATGCTATTCCTTTTGTATGGGACCCTATGTTTATTGAAGAACATGTAAAGATGTATAATAATAAAAACGTTAAATATACACCATCTGAAGGCCCTAAAAGAGTTTCTATATTTGAGCCAAATATAAATGTGGTTAAATATAGCGTTCCTAGTATTTTAGCTATTGAACATGCTTATAGGCAAAGGCCAGACCTTATAGGTTTTATGTATGCTAGTAATACTCATAAATTAATTGATATTAATTTATTTAAGGGTATGATGAATCAATTAGATATAGTTAAAGATGGAAAGGCACAATTCACACATAGATATCCAATTGTACACTATTTAGAATCTAGGACTGATATTGTAGCATCACACCAATGGGGCAATCCTTTAAATTATTTATATTTTGATGTAATGTACCTTGGATATCCATTAGTCCATAACGCACACTTAATTGCCGATATGGGTTTTTATTACAATGAATTTGACTTAAAAGATGCTGGTGATAAAATAGTAGATGTCGCTGAAAATTATGATAATATATATGAAGAGCACTATGCAGACAATCTTAAAAAGATGAAAAGATTCATGCCTAGTAATAAAGATCTTCAGCAAGATTACACGAATTTATTACATTCATTATTTGATGATGATGTTAAAAATAGTATTTCATGGGATTTAGACTGGAAAACAAACAGATATAAGTAATATGAAGTTATCATTTGTAATGCAATCATACTTGGGTGATTATCCAGGTTCAAGGTCTAATCCTGTTATGAAATTCAATAGGATTGTACAATGTTTTTTAAATCAAACTATAACAAACTGGGAGCTTGTTATAGTTTCCGATGGTTGTGATTTAACTCGCCGTGAATATGAAAAGCACTACTGGCACGTTCCTAATATTAAGTTTGCATACGTCGATAAAGATGATTCAACCAAAATGTATGCTGATAAAAATAATATGAAATACTATAGGGGTATTCCTAGAGAAGTTGGAAGGTCTATAGCAACTGGAGATTGGATTGGTTATGTAGATTCAGATGATTTTATAATGGATTATACTGTAGAAAGACTTTTAGGTAACTTTTTACAAATAGAAAGCTTATCTAAAAAAAGACTTTCAAATAACCAACCAGCGATTAATGTTGCACTAAATACAGTACAAGTTGAAAATATCATATATGCAGCTGTAGTAAAAAAGCAAGAAGAAAAGCACGGTAAAGATACGATTGGTATTAGCACTATGGAAACAATGCCTTTTCAAATTGATGGATTAGATAGCGAATGGTTTGTTAGTGGATTTGTTGGTGGTAACGGAGGTAAAGGAAGCGTAGTGATATGGCATAAAAAAGATTTAGAACAAAATTGGGAAGATGTAGTATCTAATACAACTTCAGAAGATATTATGTTTGTAGAAGGCGCAACATTTAATAAAAAAAATACAGCCATTAAAATAAAGGTGCCTTATTATGTAAGGTGTCATCATTCTAAATTATGGGATTACTAGATATATTAAATACATTTAACGGTGTTTCAAATGTTGCTGAATCAGGTGGATATAATCCTAAAATTTCAGTGATTATGCAATCTTTTTTAGGTGACTATCCTAATTCAAGGTCTAATCCTATTGATAAGTTTCATAGAGCTGTAGATTCTTTTTTAAAACAAGTTTATAAAAACTGTGAACTTATTATAGTTTCTGATGGTTGTGAAATAACAGAGCAACAATATAGGCTAAAGTACCAACAACATGATAACATTAAATTTGTTTATGTTTCTAAGGGTGATAGTTCAATGTATGATTTAACAACTAATGGTAAATTTTATAGAGGAGTACCTAGACAAGCTGGCATTGCAATATCAACTGGAGATATAATAGCATACATGGATTCTGATGATTACATTACTAGTGATTTTACTAAAAATATACAAAATCAGTTTTATACTAATAAAAATATGAAGATGTTAATTAACAGGTCATGGTATGATCATGTTAATGTTTTAGATAAAAAACCAATGTATCCAAAACTACCCGGAATGATGAACGAGCCATCTGATAAAATTTATAAATTTAAAGGTATAGATGCAAACTTTGTAAAATCAGAAATGAATATAAAATACGTTCCTATGTCACCGGCATTAATATCTCATGTTAGAACTAATAAAGTTTTTTGGGAAGATACTATGGGTGTTAGTGAAGATATTACTTTTGTTAAAAGTTTTAGGTCTGTATTTGGGGATAAAGTTACTACATATTCTAACCCAGTATATGTAATATGTCATTCTAATTTAAATGCAAAGTGGGACGTTTAACTAACCGAATTTAAATAAAAGAGGATACCTGTATTTTTCACAGTACTTATTAATTTTAGCTCTATATCCTGGACGTACATTATCAAGCTCTTGCTCCAATCCCTTCCAGCCATCATGCCGCCTTGCATTATACTTTTTATTAACTTTTGAATCATCCCATTCAATTTTTAATCCTTGCGATAATAAAAAATTATATAAGGCTTCACTATCTTTTTCTATTTTAAATATAAACCCAGGCTTCATTTTAGAAACTGCTTCATCATATTGGGTTAATGATTCAATCGCAGCCTCTACTCTGTTTTCAAATTTATCTATATCTATATTAAATAAATCGTTCCTGAAATTTACAGAATATTCATTAGTATTTTCAGAATGTATAATAGATGGTATTGATGTTCTAGGGTCTCTTACATTGTATATTATATTTTTAAAATTATAAACATCACCGAGCTTTACAGTATCTATAAAAGGCCATGGCCCTGTTTTATTAACCAGTTGCCAAGCAACAATACCATCGTTAGCCATTTTTTCATGTCCAACTTTAAGACCCCATGAATTCATAATGGTATGAGTATATCCAGTACCAGTCCTAGGGTGTCCAATTCCAAGAATATTCTTTTTAATCTTATTCTTTTTTAAAAGTATAGTTTCCATGTGTTCAATGTACTGATCAAGCATCTTATCTTTAACTTCATCATCAGCGTGATACCACTGCCAAGCCACAGAACCCTGGATACCTTCAATCTGCTCTTTAACTTTAACGCTTTCTTCTTCTATCTTATGGATATGTTCATAGTACGCTTCATCTAGATCTATCTCAAGTTTAATGGCTACTGTAATAAGTAAAGCCATGTTATCTTCATCATTAGCCTTATTAGCCTGATCGTATAAATCAATATATTCAGCTTGTTGTTTTATAGATAAGTTAGGGTCCATTCTATCTGGGTGGCACTTAACTACAATCTTTCTAAAAAGTTTCTTGAATAAAGGATCTCTATTAGGGCTTTCTTTTTCCTCTTCAGATTCTTCCTTGGCCATATCCTTTAGACTATTATCTTCGAATATATCACGGCGCTTTTTAGCCGCTAACGCACTGTTAAAATCAGAGTTGATTTCAGAAGCCATTTCCTGTAAATATTCTAGGTCTTCAAGTGCTGATTCATAGCGCTTAAGCATCCTCTTAAATTCTATCTTCTTGAGTTTTTCTGACATATCTTTTATATATTCTATTTAATATTAAAATACCTATAGTATATGTTAATGTGATAAGAATCGATAAGCATATCAATGTATTAAAATATTATTAAATAAATATCTATTAAAAAAGTAGTATATGGTAAACAATCGATACATTTAGATGTATATATACCATAGCGAGAAAATCTCGCAAATAAACATGTTTAAATAAAACAAATTAATCAGTTATGTCTCAGATTAAAATCAAACAGATTGAAGGTCTGCAGGATATCTTAGATGCTATTATTGTATCGATTACATCGGGCTCGGTGAAATCGACCTTTACACAAGTAGCACATGGATTTTCAGCAGGTACGGTCGTTGCGTTTGACGGTGGTTCTTGGGTATTAGCGGATTCTTCTAATGAAGATCAATTAGGTCGTATCGTTATCGAGTCGGTATCAGACGTTGATAACTTCATTGGTGTACAAGTAGGTACTATTACGGTAAGCACTTGGGATTTAGTTCCAGGTGCTTTTTACGTTGTAGATGCTTCAGGTACAGGAGTCCCATCTCTATTTACTACTAACGATGCTTACCCGTATTCCAATCCTGTATTACAGGCAATCACAAGCACAACAGCTCATGTCCTTCCATGGAGACCTTCAGTAGGTTCTATTTCGGATATTCAGCAAGGTGTACAAGTATACCAGAGAGATCTTACTCCATTAGTGACTAATGGTGACTACTCTCCAACAGGTATCACTATACAATTTACTCCGTTCTCAGATTCAGCAGTTGACGTTCTAGTTAACGGTCTAGGTCTATCAGAGGCGGATGGTAATAGAGATGAAGCAGCAGTTTACTTCTCTAACGACAGCGGTTTAACAGCTAAAACAATTGCAAATATCGAAGCCGGTGATGAACTTTACTGGAATGCTGGTATTGCAGGCTTCGAACTTACAATAGATGATGTCATCGATATCGTCTACGAAAGAACACAAGAAGTTTAAAAATAAAAAGTTAATATAGACAATGGCAACACCAATTATTACTACAACCGGTAGTTCGGGTTCATCAGGTTCATCAGGTATTGATGGAACTTCAGGTGTAAACGGAACTAGCGGTTCTTCAGGTACAGCCGGAACTTCTGGAACAGACGGTACTAACGGGTCATCAGGCTCGTCAGGTTCTTCTGGTTCTTCAGGTACATCAGGTACATCAGGTACATCAGGTTCTTCTGGTTCATCTGGTACGGACGGTACTTCAGGAACTGACGGTTCTTCAGGTTCTTCAGGCACAGACGGTACAGACGGGTCATCGGGCTCTTCAGGTACAGACGGTACAGACGGTTCATCCGGCTCGTCTGGAACAGACGGTACAGACGGGTCATCGGGCTCTTCAGGT
>Ga0213861_10005453_pt1 | contig 10205 bp, 4 predicted proteins | sample PICome_4_FD_160110 | JGI IMG/M metagenome (GOLD analysis project Ga0213861, IMG submission 160110) | Coastal seawater microbial communities near Pivers Island, North Carolina, United States - PICO131 | ecosystem: Environmental > Aquatic > Marine > Coastal | place: USA: North Carolina | collected...
CCGTCATCATCCTTGGGATCAATGTCAGCGTTGTCGCCGCAACCAAAAGTCACAAATACAAGCAATAAGAACGAAAGAATTTTAAATGTTTTCATTTTCTGATTTATTTAAGATTAGTATTATCAAGCAGTTCTGCGGCACACCACAAAAATGGCGCTTGACCATGTAGATCACCCACCACTCTAGATCTGTTCATATAGTGAGTTCTGTTGTCTCCAACATTTGTACCTTCACAAACTTCTGTCAGGTTATCTTCTTCGTTAAAATAATTAGTTAAGGCCAACCAGCCGCTTCGGGCAGCAAGACCATAATTTTTGTCGTTGAGCCATCCGTGTTTCACGCCTGCAATTAGCGCATACGTAAACATAGCTGTTGCCGATGTTTCCTTCCACGAATCCTTATCGTCAATAAGTTGGCGCCACATTCCATCTTCAGCCTGATATAAAAGTAAGGTATCCATCATTAAGAGATACCCTTGCAGAATACGCTCTCGGTGCGGATTGTTTTCAGGCAGAATTTTTAGCAATTCAGCCATCCCTACAGCCATCCAACCATTGCCCCTTCCCCAAGCAAAGGGAGCGTCGGGTGAGTGATGAAACAGGCCATTTTCCAATTGGATTTCGTCCAGATACAATACCATCTCTTTGGCTGCACGATCAATGTATTTGAGATCGCCAGTGGCGCGGTATGCTTGTGCCTGAACGGCGGTAATCATAAACATATCATCAATCCAAATTCGGGTTTGCCAAGAATATCCTTTCTCGGCATAATCTTTTTGGGCTGGTGTAACATCTGATGGCACTTCCCACTGGGTGTCGGCATAGTAAAGCCCAAGCTTTAGATAGGGATTGCCTTTTCCTTGCAGAAATAGTTCCAAGGGCACTGCACCAAAAACATTGTTATCAACATGGTTTGGTTTTGGTAGCAAATGGCTTTCTTCAACAAACAAAGGAAGAAAACGTTCTTCAAGTTGGGTGCTTAGGTCTTTGTTACCAAGCGCTTTAGAAAATCTAAGAGCTCCTAGCCAAGTGCAGACATCAGGGTAGGTAATGCGGTTCGCTGCCTTGCTATACTTGCCCCAATGCGAGTGGGGAGAAGACAGGTATCTGTTAACAATTCGAGTGCCAATTTCTTTGGGGGATTTGCCCTTTGGCCATTTTTTAAAGTGATTCAATTGAACGCCAAGAGAATCTTGGATTTTTGCTGATTGACAATCTAATCGTTGATGGGTTTGTTGACCCTTTTGAAAAGAAATTAAATGAGTTGTCTTCGCCTGTAAATGACTTGAACTCAAAAAAATCACCATAATTAGTAGCCAAATTTTAGTACTGTAAAGCATTGTTTTCATTTAAATTAATTGTTTTTTAATGTATAGGATATCATATTCAACACCAACTGTTTTGAAGCTTCGTCTGTACGAATCCCGTATAAACCTTCTTTGCCAAAACCATCAGCCAGTCTTCCGCTGGTGAGTAGTTGTGAAACCACCAGTTGTCCTTTGTTTTCTCCAAATTGTATCAAAGCAGCTGGAGTTCTGGTAAGTCCTTTACCACATTCCACAAGGGGTATGAAATTTACAGCTCTTCCGCTTTTGGCTTGTTTGAATTCATCATGTAAATTTCTGATTTCGATCCTACCATTAGGGTCTAATGAGGTTGCCAGAGCTGGCGCATCTTCCATTAAAAATCTTACCTTATCTCTTAATTTTGATTTTGTCTTGGAGTCATTTTTCTCAAATGAAAATTCATAATATCCATCCAGTTCATAAGCATAATAAGGTTTTGAAATCAATTGAGTGTTGTCGGCTCCTTTTTCAACCCACTGCTTGATAAACGCATTTGAATTGAGACCAGATACCTCCATGTCATGCGCAGGGACAACCAAACCACCCCGGTATCCGTTCCATAACCAGCCAGCATCTTTGGGGAGGTGATCCCAAAGGCTGTTATTTTCTTTTGCTGGGTGAATGTGGCTTTCCGATTCCACAACTTCTGTGAACTGTAGGCTTACGCCTGCAAATAAATCATATTTGCTCGACCTAGTTTCTTTAAGCTTCTCCGATCCTTGTAAGTTACCGAGAACTATATTGCCTTCTTTAGGATAACCTTTCCCCAAGGAACGATCGCCAACATCTAACATCACGACCGATTTTCCACTCTCAATGGCCTGGGAAAGCATTTGCTTAACCGCCAGATTATTCTCCACTATTTTTTCCCAAGTATTTAAAGAAGTAATTATCACATCAGCCTCCTGATCTTCTGCACCTGTAACATCCAGGTTAAGTTCTTTCAGAAATGCCTTCAATTCCGGTTCATTATTTGGCACACCGATTTTTACAGAAGCAATATTATCGGGTACGTTGGCTTGCAATACATTGATATCCCATGCTGAATAAACCGGGTATTTCACTTCGTTAGGTGGATTTAAAAGTGTTGCATTAATAGTATATCGGCCAACAGTTGAAGGAGTTCTAAAGCCAACCTTTTCGATTACTGTCTCAAAACCATTTACACGTGTTGTTATCACTTTTTGATTTACGACAACACCTTCTTCATTCTGAATAGTAATATTGACTTTAAAATCTGAATTCTCAGCTTCATCATTTATAAGATAAACCGGTAATGCAATACTTTGATTAGGAGTATAATTTCTATCCCATATTTCCAAGCTCACAGACTGAGGCGAGAAAACAGGCGTCAATTCCTCCCAAACTGGTTTGGGATTACCTTCTTTTAAGGGGCCTATAAACCAATGGCTACCGTCTTCATGACTACCCAAAGCGCAAAAAGGTGAGACACCTGCAGCACCCATTCTTCTCCAGTATTCTGCCACTTTTACGTTTGCCTTTGATTGAAAGTCCAATCGTTCCTGAGCTGAGTGCATTCTGCCAAGAAACCTTAAGAACGCTTCCTTAACTTTTGGATAACCTCCAAAGTTTCCATCGGCGTCCAAATAATTTCCCCCAAACTCATCTACCACAATCGCTTTTGGAAAGTTATCGTAGCTGTCGTAATAAAGACCTAGGTTTTCAAACAAACTCCACCAATATTTGTGTATGTGTATGACGTCTCTTTCTTCCATTACCAAAGAGGGGTAGTCTTTGACAAGTTTATTTAGCGCCGACCATGCAGTATCCAGTTGTTTGCCATAGGTTTCATTGTATGGGTGAATCAAAGCTACTGAGGGATGTCGCATGGCCAAATCCAACCAATTTTTGTATTGCACCAGCAGGCTTTCTTCTGAGGCAGGCATCCCATGGAAAAAACTCCATTCGTATTGAACAATTAAGCCATGTTTATCGCACAAGTCAAGAAAGCGTTCAGGTGGCAATCCAAGATGAAAACGAAGATAATTACCGCCAAGATCTTTGGTTCGTTTGATGATGTTTTCGTAAAACCATTGCGTATCATAGCCAAGTTCACGCCCTTCGTCTGTACGCATCCATCTAGGCCAAACTACGGTCACACCGCGTACTGTAAATGGCTTGTTGTTGAACAAAAACTTTTTGTTTTTTACTTCGAAATTTTTAATGCCAAAATTCATCTCTGACACGTCCAACAACTCGTCTTTCTCACTAAAGACACTTAGACGTAGTGTATAAAGGTTTGGATCGTCAGACGACCAGCTTTTCAGTTTGTCTTTATAATCAAGCATCATTGAATTGCGATTACCTTCAATAGGACTACTCGATGTAAGCAACTGATTTCCGTCTTTATCGAAAACCACAACTTTGGCTAAACCTGAAATACTTTTGGGAGAATTCAGTTCAAATTTGATTTCGGCATTTTGATCGTCGTAATTTATAAAAGGAATAATCCTATCAATTCTGATGTCTTTATGAAAATGTAAGACCACATCGTCCCATAAAGAAGAAGAAACATTGGATCGCCATTGGTCTGCAATAGGGATATAAGAAGCATCCGATTCGGGGACATCGTGTAAAGAGGCCAAGGCAATTTCTAAGGTGATATTTCCACCTGGCTTTATGTTCTTGTGTTTTAATGGGAAAAAAAGTGGTGCCATTCCTCCCTCCTGAGCACCAAGGGAGATGCCGTCAACAAAAACTTCTGGTCTGAAACGAGCCCCTTTTAATTCCAGGGTCACCCGGTTCCATTGCCCCTTTGGCAGGGTAATTTCTTTTTTATACCAAAGCGTTTGATCAGGAATTACAGTAGGATCGTTGTGAATTCCCGGTACATTTACTTTCTGTGAATATTGTTGATTATACCCCATTTCCCATTTCCCATTCAGGTTCAAGTCATCAGGTAGTTTTTCATTAGCTTGAGCCATTGAAAATAGGGTAACGAAGAATAAGCATGTAATATTAAAAATTTTCATTGATTCTGTTGTTTGTGTCTTAATATTTTCAATTATTACCAGTTACGGATAGTGCTATCCATATTTCCAATCCATTTCTTATCCTCGTTATAATAGAGACTGTCATGATTATACAAATACAAATACATTTCGGCTGAATTTTGAAGCGAATAGTCAAATCCAGGTTGCCTTTCATCTCCATAGCGTTTTTTTATTGCCTGTGGCAAATACGTAAAATCAGGGGCAATGTCTGGCAGATAGATCAATTGTTGAAGTGCATGATGAGCAGCATATTTGTCCTCTCCCATAATCCAATTAATTAATGTGGCTTTTGCATGCGAGTTTTTGTTTGTTTTATATAACAAGGTTGCAATTTCAACTTGGACATAGGGCGATTCGTCCTGTAGATATTCTATGAGTTCAACTTCAAGACCCTCTGTTTTTCCAAGAAAGTTTAATCCCACTGCTGCCCAATAACGAACGGTTTTGTTTTTATGCTTCAGAAACTTCATAAAAACTTCAGGGTTCGATTCGCGTCCCACACGATCTGCTACTTCCTGAATTTCTTGTATGGGATGAATTTCCTTATTTTCCTTCAATGCAAAGGCGGTGGTTCCTTCGGACAATTTAATCATGTCTCCCTCCGGAAGAAAATGAATATCGTTTGTTTCTATGATGCGCTGCTTCATCTCTTTGCGAAGTCGCAACAACTCATTTATATATTTCGGATCGGTAGCGAGATTATTTACTTCCCATGGATCAGATTGGATATCATACAGATATTCAATGGCTCTGGGTTGCTTTAGTAATTCTGATTGGATATCATTTAATACTCCCGCAGCATTCTCTTTTCGAATGGTTTTAACTATTTCACTAACCTCTCCATATTTTTGATAACGCAGCACAGGCAAACGTGGATGAAAGTTGCGTGAATACACAAACCTTCCGTCAAAGACTGTCCTCTCAAGACCAGGCGATTCGTCCAATCGGTTGCGCGAACCGTAAACATATTTTCTTGGGCTTTTCCTTTTTTCCCCTATAAATGGGCGTCCTTTCATGTATTGAGGAATTTTACAACCGGTCAGACTTAGAATGGTAGGCGCTAAATCCTCTAATGATATCAATTCTTCTGTGACCACTTGTGTTCCCCACGGAGAGAGGTGTTTGTATTTTTCGGGAAACCAGATATAAAAAGGCACCTTATGCCCGAAGCCAATAGAATGTGTTTTTCCTCTTGGAATACCTTCGCCATGGTCGGCATAAATAAAAATGATTGTGTTTTCTTTCAGCCCATCATTTTCAAGTCTTTGTAGAAGCTCTTGAATTTCTAAATCGGTTTTTCGAAGTGAGTTTGGCACTCGTGACAAGTGCTTTCTCATTTGTTGTGAATCGTTTAAAAAGGGAGGTACCTCGACTTCTTCGGGACTAAATTGAAGTGAGTCGGGTAATTGATCGAGAATCATTTCTTGATAAGCAAGCCATGGAAGGCTCATCGTACGGCTTTGGTGGCAGGACATGTAATTAAATACGGCAAAGAAAGGTTGCTTATTTGCTCTGTTCCACCATCCGGCCTTATTGCTAGATTCATTCCAAGTTTGTTGTATAAAAGCTTTTTCGTCTTTTATGTTGTAGTCTGTTTTTGAATTGTTTGTGGTGTAGTAACCCGCTTTTTGCAAGTAATAAGGAAAACCTTTGATGAAATCGGGTATGGATTGCTTGCTCCTATGATTGCCCGTTCCAAGTTCTTCTGTGGTGCAGCCCGTAATAATCGTATTTCGGCTGGGAGAACAAACAGCGCCCGTAGCATAGGCATGGTTAAATATCACACCTTCCCTTCCTAATGCATCCAAAGTTGGGGTTGTAACAACTTTGCTACCATAAGGTGCCATAAATTGTGGTGACGTATCCTCTAGTGTAATCCAAAGAATGTTAGGTTTCTCTTCCTTTTTATGGGAAGATATAGCTGCAAAAGAAAGGAGTAACATCATTAGAACGACCCCACCAAAAATTTGTTTTTTCTTACCAATCATACTTTATGAAATGCAGCTGTGGTTTATTTTTTAATTGAACTGAATCCAGTTTTAAAAACTGGATTCAGTTGATAAGTGTTGTTGTTTAAAATCTTATGTTATAAAACCCTTTTCAGATCATTAATTGATAAGCTCATTTCCATCAATTTCATTAAGAGGTATGGGCAAGTACATAACATTTGCTTCATTGGTGTCTAAAGTAACATCAACACCGTTTTTACGTACTGTATTGTGTGGAGTGATTATATGGTCTAAGAAATATTTATAACCTCTACGTCTGTTGTTGAACCAAGCGTGACCCTCAAAAGCCAATTCGAATATGTATTCCCTCATAATGGCATTTCTAAAAGAATCTTGATTCCCTAAATACCCTGCGTGTGGTGTTAATCCTAACCTGGTTAATACTTGGGTAACATAGCCCAATTGTTCTCCGTTTTGTAATTCATTAGAAATTTCGGCCAACATTAATAGCAAATCAGAATATCTGTAGACTATAAAGTTTTTATTGGTAAGGGTTGTTACGATACTTTGGTCTTTTTCACCTAATTTAAGTACGTATGGAAACGCATTGTTCATGTTAGATCGCCAAGTGACATCGGGATAGCGACTTGATATATACCCGCTCTGTTGGTTAATAAAATTACCAATATATGTTGATGCCAGTCTAGGATCACCTGGATAGGTGTTGGCGTGTGAATCATAAATAGGAACATTGACATAAAACTTTCCCCAAGTAGGCGTTATAATGTATCTGTGTGAGGGTGTAAACTCCTGGACGTGACTCAAACTCGTCTCGTCAGACGACTCAGACGATTGAATTTCAAAGATAGATTCCACTGTGTTGTCACTAGTAGCTGTTTCAAATAAAGACCCGTAATTGCTTACTAAAGCATACTGATTACTGTCATATACTTTTTTAGCTTCATCATACGCCATTTGCCAATAATTTAAACCTGCCTCTTGATGTTCTGTTGGCGCTTCAGCTAAGGTCATATATACCTTTGCCAACAACATAGAGGCTGCCTCCGGTTTTACGGTACCGTTACCAACCTCTCCGTTCATTAATTCCTGGGCTCTTTTTGTGTCGCTAATAATTTGAGCATAAACATCTTTGATAGAAGATTTTCCAAGATGAATTTCTTCTTTGGTAGTAGGAACAAGCCTTAGTGGCACCTCTCCCCACATTCTCACAAGGTTAAAGTAATTAAATGCTCTAAAAAAATAAGCTTGACCTGCAACATCATTGATTACCTTTTGGTCATCTGTTGTAGGGTTTTCTGAAACAATAGCCGAATTTATCGCGTCGTTTGATCTCGAAATAGAACGGTAAATACCAGTCCAAGAGTTATTAATATGATCAAATGCGCTTGTTGGTTTTAGAGAAGCAAGTGTGGTATTAGGAATGCTATTAATGTTATTACCTCTATCTCTTGTTACTCCAATACCAGAATTTAGATTTGCTATATATATAAAACTATATCCATAATAATTTCTCTCTGCAAAGCTTGCGTAAATACCTGTTAGGGCCCTTTTGGAGTCTTCACTTGTTGAAAACACGTTTTCGTTTGCTAAAAAAGGAGGTTCCTCTTCTAGGTTACAGTTTGTAAAGGCTAAACCTACGATTACAAAAAGTATGTATTTATAATTTTTCATTTGTATTTTATTATTTAATTAAAAACTTAAGTTGATGCCAAACGTTATAGTACGTGCATTAGGTGCTCCCAACCAATCCACGCCAAGAATATTAGCATTGTTTAAAAAACTGGTAATTTCAGGATTGTAGCCACTGTATTTAGTAAACGTAAATAGGTTAGACCCAGAAACGAATACATTCGCTCTACTAAAAGTGTTAGAGTTCTCTACAGGAATGTCATACCCAAGTGTAATGTTACTGATTCGTAAAAAACTACCGTCTTCTACTTGCCTATCACTAATAGCATCTTTACTATCCCATGTGTATCCCATTCGTGGATACGTATTGGATGGTGCGTCTGGTCTCCAAGCTTGGAAGTAAGCATCTCTTCTTACATTGCTAAATATACCTTGAGCATAATCAATCATAAGATCTGTTCCATTAACAATGTCGTTTCCGTAAGTACCATTTAGAAGTACATTTAAAGTTAGTCGCTTATAACTCATGTTTAAATAACCTCCATAGATGAAGTCTGGATTCGGGTTACCAATAACTGTTCGGTCGAAAGGATCGATTACACCATCCTCATTAATGTCTATAATTTTCACATCACCAGGCACAGCACCACTTACATTAATGACGTCGTCTGTTTGGTAAATCCCATCTGTTTGGAATCCGTAAAACAAACCTACTTGTTCGCCTTCAATAAAAATATTGGCAGGATATCCGAAATAATTACCCGTAGCTATATTGTCACCTACATAAAAAGAGCGTTGTTGTAGTGTGCCATCAAGATAAACATCGGATTTTGGAATGCCCAAGTCTTTGATTTTATTTCTGCTAAAGGTGATATTACCTCCTACTTCAAGATTAAAATCTTTCTTATCCACCAAAACACCACTCAATGTTAATTCTAAACCTTTGGTTTCCAAACTTCCTCTGTTAATTAATAATGATCCAAATCCTGTGGATGTTGGTAGTTTTTGTATTTGCAATAAATCATCGGTTTGTTTAGAATAAGCGTCTATAGAACCAAAAAGCCTGTCGTTAAATAAACCGAAATCTACCCCTACATTAATTTGTGTCGTTGTTTCCCAACGTAAATCTGAATTACCAATGTTGTCAGGTATAAATCCAATTTCCGTTCCATTTCCAGGTGTACCGTACAATACACCACTGTAGTTTGCAAATGTTTGGTAGGGGTTAATGGCCTGATTTCCTGTTTGACCCCATCCAGCTCTTAATTTCAAGTTGTTAAGGGTTTCTGAGTTATTTAAGAAGTCTTCATTACTGGCCGTCCATGCAAAAGAAAATGAAGGGAAGGCACTGTACCTATTTGTTTCTGAGAATTTTGAAGACCCATCCACTCTATAAGTTCCCGTAAAAATGTACTTATCATCAAAGGTATAATTCACACGAGATAAGAAGGACAATAATTGGGTTTTTCTTGGAATCACAGTGTAGGGTAGATTTACATTTTGCCCATAATTTGGTAATTGAGCTCCAAACAATAATGTTGAAAAGTTTGAAATTAGATAAAGATCATTACTCACATCGCGAACATCATAGGTTACCCCCGCGACAGCATTGAGTCTGTGTTTTCTTTTGAATGTTCTGTTATATCTTAACAAGTTATTGATCTGGTATGATTTTGAATTGAATCCAGAAATGGCTAATAATCCATTAATGTTTCTAGCTCTGTTTGTTGTAAGCCCATAAAAACGGCTACGTTCTTTGTCACGAAGATCACCTCCTGCCTGAAATTTGTAGCTTAAACCTTTGATGTTAAACTTATATGTTAGACTAAGAGAACCTCTAAAACGGCTTTCTTGTGAAAGGTCTTGAAAGTCGTTGACCCAAGAAAGTGGAGTAGCCACTTGAACTTGGTCTTCGAAATCACCTCCTTCACCACCTGTTAGAGGGTTAAATCTAAGAATGTTATTTATAAAACTGCCGCCACCGCCAGTGTTATGTCCATCTTGGGTAAAACTACCATCGGCGTAAAAAGCATTAAATCTTGCATCTAAATTTAATTTATCAGATAAATCCTGAGTGAGATTGATGCTTACATTTCCTGATTGAAATCTTTGGTTATCAACAACACCTCCTTGATCGTTATAAGTTGCAGAAACATAGAAGTTGCCATTGTCAGACCCGCCACTAAAAGTAGCACCGATACTTTTTGAAAAACCAATCTCAAAGATATCTTCTTGCCAATCATTTTG
>Ga0213861_10005455_pt1 | contig 10203 bp, 10 predicted proteins | sample PICome_4_FD_160110 | JGI IMG/M metagenome (GOLD analysis project Ga0213861, IMG submission 160110) | Coastal seawater microbial communities near Pivers Island, North Carolina, United States - PICO131 | ecosystem: Environmental > Aquatic > Marine > Coastal | place: USA: North Carolina...
CATTATCAAAGGGGGAGAATACTTCCTCTTATGTATAAGATTGTGGATAAATCTTTAATTTAACATAATATATATTATACGAACATATAATAACCGCATATAGATTCTTTATAGTGAGATCTGACTATATCTAGTAATAAGGCTATTTAAGGGATAATAGAGAAAAAGAGCTTAAGTGTATGATTACGTATATTTTTATTAAATATTGGCACCACTGTAAGGCATTCTCCCCCCCAATTGTAATCCCGTAAGATTAGATGCTAATTCTCTACTCTGATGTAATAAATCTATATCTATACCAGTATCTAAGTTCATCATGTAAAGCATACCAACCAAATCTTCTGTGGCGAGATTACCTGTAGCTCCTGGAGCAAACGGACATCCACCTAATCCACCTATGCAAGAGTCAAACTTACTTATACCTTCTTCAAGGCTCGCATATATATTAGATAATGCCAGGGCTTTAGTGTCGTGAAAATGCATAGAGAATCTACCAGTATCGTTTGTTCTGAGTTGCCTTTTAAGTAATTCTTTTACTTCAAATGGATTTGCAGCGCCTATAGTGTCTGCTATTACAATTTCATCTACACCATAATCTAATATTTCATCTATTAGAGCGCTTACATAACCTGAATCAACTTTTCCTTCGTAAGGACAATGAAATGCAACTGATATATAACATTTGGTTCTAATGCCTTCATTTTTTGATTTTTTGATTATTGTTCTAAAATCTTTAATGCTATCGCTAATATTTTGATTAATATTCTTTAAATTCATAGATTCAGTCACACATAAGACCAAGCACAATTCTTCAACTTTATTATCTTTAGCTAGTTGAAAGCCATAAAGATTTGGTACAAGTATTGAGTAAGAGGATAAATCTTCAAACTTTTGTACTAACTCTAAGGTTCCTTTCATTGCTGGTACTGCCTTTTCGCTAACAAAGCTTCCTACTTCTAATGATTTAATTCCTGATTTTTCTAAAGATTTAATTAGTTCATATCTTTGGTTTACCGATAATAGATTTTCAATGTTTTGTAGGCCGTCCCTAGGCCCTACTTCATTAATTATGATTTTATTCATCTATCAAATTTTTCTCTTGTAGCCATGATTTACAAACCAACGAGGCTTCATTAGATTTATCAGGTTGCCCGAAATAATAATGGTTTGCTCCTTCGATCCAATTAAGTGATTTATTGTCATGTCCAATAGCGTCATAAAGATTTTTCGTATGTGATGGCGTTATACCATCATCAGCAGTATTCCCTATGACTAGAGATGGCACAGAGATTTTTTTTGCACAGTTAATGCCATCACCTTGAGCAAAGTCATAACTCCATTGAGATAACCAACTCCTTAAAGAACAAAATCTCCCCAATCCTATTGGACTATTATTCACGGTTTCGGGATCCCCTAAAAAACACCAATTTGACTGTCTTCCGTTTGGATCGATTGATGCATCTAACCACTTCGGATCGGCCATAGTCCTATGTACTACAAATCCTAATTCTCTATTATCTTCACCTTTAGTTTTATAGTCATTAAGCTTTTCTTGAACCCAGGAAGTTATTCTTCGATTTCTCTGTATTTGTGAAGCTCTATAGGCAGTTATAAAGTCATTTGAATATTCTGGTTGATTAGGGTTATTCTCATCGTAGATGTCTAACTCTATATTCCTCTTTTCAGGATTACCTTCATCGAGGACAGAGCCATCTAACCATTCGGTAAATGTCCTGTGCCTAGATTCATGAGCAGCAATCAACATAACTCCGTCAGCAGGTATAAAGTTTTCTGAAATAAGGTCTATAGGGTCTCCTGCAGGAGTTTCCTTAATGGAAGTATTTTCCGCTTGTGATTGATAAAATAAGGACAGCGACCCTCCTCCACTCCAACCACCTAGAATTACTTTCTCATAATTAAGCACACCCTTTAGGTGTTTTATACATTGGCCTAGATCAATAAGAACCTTCTCCATAATCAGAGCAGAGTCTGTTCCTCTATAACGACTATCACACCAAACAGTATCTATACCTTGTTTGGCTAGTGAATTAAGCATTGGAAGATAGCTCCCCCCACCAGTAGGATGCATGAATACAACTACAGATTTACCAGAAGAGATATTTGATTTTAAAAGATGAGCAGTTAAAGCTACTGTTCCTATTTCACCTGCATAGGTGTCTTTATATTGAGAAGTTTCTTGGAAAGCAATGATGAGAGGTATCCGCTGATATTTAGCTTGGTGTTCCTTCATTTCGAGGTGAGCGATTCTTCGCCAAATTTCTTAACTTTCATTTCTCTTGTTCTGTTAGTCCAATTTCTTATTTCCTCATGAGCTTTTGCGGCATCCTCTTTCATGATCAGATCATGATCTTCAGCCCTGCATGTAAATTCAAGCTGAATACCATTTGGATCAAATATATATAAAGAAGTTACAAAATCATGATCGATTATGAAAGAACCCCAATCTATATTGTCTAGTTTAGATTCTATTTTTTTTAAATCTTCCATGTTTCCAACTTCCACTGCAACATGACTATCAAAGCCATTCATATCTTTAAAAAAATCTTCTGGAGCATTATATGGATCATCAAAAAATGCGATGTAATTTCCGTCAAGCATCTCAAAGAATATATGCATATATTCGATTTTTTTCTCTGTTCCTGAAAGATGATCAAAAGACATTGCAGCAGCAAGCTTTAGACCTAAAACATCTTCATAAAACCATCTTGTTTGTTCAGCATCTCTGCAACGAAATGCCACATGATGTACATTTTTTATAGGTACGTTTTGCATGTTACCTCTCCCCTTTTGCAACAAATTTTAATCTAAAAAGCACTTACAAGATAACGCATATTGCATTTGGTGTCATTTAAGATAAATTGATAAGTTCAAATTAATTAATAAGGATAAATATGACAATGAAATATAAATTAATATCTATTACTAGCGCTTTACTATTATCCCTTTCTGTCGTTGCTAGTAATGAAACTATTACAATTGGTGATGTTGAAATGGCATCTGATGCTAAAAGTGCAGCCTTTGAGCAAGTGAAAAAGAAGCTTGGAAAATGGGAAGGTACTATGGTCCAAGGTCTAAACGGAGCCGTTATAGATGTTTCTTATGAATTTGCTATGACCTCTGGAGGCAACACTATTACAGAAACTTTGGTAGAAGATGGTGTGCAGATGCTTACCACATATAGTGATGATGATGGAGAGCTTGTGATTAGGCACTACTGTGGTTTAGGTACCGAACCTGTCTTCAAAGTAGAAAATTTATCAACAAAAGGAATGTCTATCATTCTAGATCAGTCTAAAGCTGACCTTCATGCTGAACATGAAAGCTTTGTTACAAACATGAAATGGATCATGAATTCGAAAGATTCTATTACTTTTGAAAATATAGTTATGCTGGACGGAGAACCTACAAATAATATCGCACAACTTAAAAGAGTATATTGATATTAACCTTTATAAAAAAAGGCCTCTATATTAGAGGCCTTTTTTTTCTATTCTTTAAATAGTATGACGCGATTAATTTATTACTTGTCCGGAATGTGAGCTTACTAAGGTTCCAGTCATTCCTCTAGAAGAAGAAGCCTGAAAGGCCATCCACTCTTCACTTGCAGTTAATGCTGCGAAGCTTTTACCCATTTCAGTCCAGTTGTCATACAACAATACATAATGAAATTTTCCATTTCCACCTGTTCCTTCGGAGTAAATTTCCACTCTAGCTCCAGTCGACTCAATTATAGATTTAGCTATCATAAAATTAGCTAATAAGTCCTGAGCCATACCTGGTGTAGCTTCCCAGACTTGTACAGAATATACAAAAGGTTCAGAGTAATCATTTGCTTTAACAGATGGATCTAAGTTAAGTCCAGTAATACTAGCAGTCATTGTTCCTAGAGATCCTGGAGCATACTTTTGACCGAATGCAGCCCATTCAGGAGAGGTATTAATTTTATCTTTAGATACACCCCATGAAATAACATCATCCCATCTCAAAACATATTGGTATGTACCTTGGGTATCTCCTACATTCATGGCTTCTATTGAAACTACAGCTCCTTCTTTTTCATGAAGTTCAGCCGCTTCTCTGAATGCTTGGATCAATTCAGCATCTTTTCCAGGTTCAGCTTTCCATGTGAATACTTCTGCAACATCAGAAAAAGTAGTTGTAGAAAATATCAATGACATTCCTAGTAATAAAATTTTTAGTTTTTTCATAAAATCTCCTTAATTAAAAAATTACAGTATTGAATAAACTAGACAAACTGTCTACTTAAATAAGCTATTTTAAGAAAATCCTGAATAGTGATTTTTCTACTTCACCCGCCACATATAAGAAATCATTGTGGACAGCCAAACCATTAAAAATCATTGAAGGTGGTTGAAATTCAGATTGAGCCGGGCTCCCAGGTTTCAATGTTCCCAAGGTGTTTACAGTGCCATTTATAATTTCCTTTATTTCACCTGTGTCTCCTTCAAATACATAAATAGAATTCCCTCGCAGTGCTAAGCCTTCTGGAGAATTTAACCCTCTTATGAGGATTGATTTATTACCTTCTTCATCAACTAAAATCAATTCTCCAAGTTCCCTATCGGAAACTAACAAACGATCTTCGTAGTTTATTATATGAGTTGGTGCCTTAAATCCACTTGCAAGTACTTTAGATTTATTAGTCTCAAAGTCGAATAATGTTATGGTTCCGTTCCCGTCCAAGGCAACAGCAACTGAGTCATTAAATTTCGTTGCTGAAACAGGAACATTTAGACCCTCAAAACTCCCAAGGATTTCACCACTTTCTGGCTTCATGATCTTCAGAGTATTATCAACCCAACTTGTTAGGATCACGTAATCTTCAAAAGTAGAAACTGCTGTGTTGGCACCAATTGGAGAAACTCTAAAAGTATTCTTGTAATTCCATGACTCTAATCCGCTCTTAGTGCTGTAAGCCTTAACGGATTGCACATCCGCTACAACAATATCATTTTTATAAACAGACAAACCCCCAGCATGTGATATTCCACCTGGTAGAATTTCTTCTATAGAATTCTCCCCTACTTTTAGAATTGAGCCCTCAGAATAACTGGAAACAAAGATCTCATCACTTGTATTGATTGCTAAATTGTCTAAACCATTAGAAATCGATGCAACTTCTATATTGATATTATCTATGACTTTGTAAACTTTACCTGCGCCTGTATCTAGAACATGCAAGACTCCTTTTGAATTAAACTTTACAGCAGCGGGAACATTAAAACCTGATGCTTCTTTTCTTAGATCTCCAGTATCCACATCAAGACTAACAATTTCATTATTAAACCATCTTGGTCCATAAAGCCTTCCATCGGGGCCCCAATCCATTCCATTTAGTCCGCAAAAATCTCCTAATCCGTCTAAAATAAGTCTTGGTTCCATAGTTCCGGAAGGGTCTAATTCAAATATTCCATTGTCATAGAAGCACTGAGCCACGAAAAGCCTATCATCATCAGAAAAAGTTATTGGATTGACGCCTATTCCGGGATTGCCAGAAATAATCTTATTACCTTCAACATTAAATCCTGCTACTTCTCCAGTTAATATAGAAGTCCAATAAAACTCACCTTTTGAGTTAAAAGCCACATCATCAGGACCTATGACACCATCGTCTATACCATACCTTTTTACAATCTCTCCTGTTTCCGTGTTGATTACAGAAATATCAGAACCAATGACAGATGCTGCATAAAGCATCCCATCTGGTCCAAAATGGATTCCATTTACTCCTGCAATTTTTGCACCGGTTACAAACTCTTCTAAAGTGTTATTCTCATCTTGAGAGCAGCTAAATAAAAAGAAAAGAAATATAGTTTTTAAAAGAAGTTTATTCATTGAAATTTACCTATAATATTAATAACCTAATTTACGCATAGACCTATTAAAAGTAAATGATTAAAACTAGACTTCAAAAGCTTGGAAAAACAGCTGCTGCCTATTTAGTTGGGGGTATAGCTTTTATTCAATTGGCCCCTGTATTTTTCAAAACCTTTCCACCAGAAAATCTATTTGGAATAGCTGAGGAAAGTTTGATGCAGTGGTTATTTGTGGCCGTGGCATTAGGTTTTCCACTGTCTATTTCAATTACTTACTTTCTTTCAAATCACGGGAAAGAAAACACTAATGAAGGAACAAATAAACAGATAACAGCCTCAGGGGATTATAAACAAAAGATTGCTGTGATCCCTTTCACAAACTTAAACAAAGACGAAGATGGAGCTTTCCTGGTTGATGGAATTGTAGAAGATTTAATAACTGAGTTTTCCATGATTAGTGAAATAGAAATTGTTTCAAGACAAACCTGTTTTAATCTAAGAGATGAAAACCTATCTCATGGGGAATATAGAGAAAAATATGAGCTAGACTACATAGTCTCGGGGAGTATAAGAGCGGTAGAAAATAGACTTAGAATTTCTGTTGAATTATCTGAAACACCAGATGGTAATGTTATCTGGAGCAATAAATATGATCGAGTTAAAGAGGATATATTCGATATACAAGATGAAATTGTAAGGAAGATAACCATTGCGCTCCTGGGAGGTATAGAAATCTCTAGTTTAAAAAGAGCGCATCGCAAACCAACTGAAAATATGACCTCTTATGAATTTTTGCTTAAGGGTAAGGATAATCATCATAAGTTTACTAAAGAAGCGAATGATGAAGCTATGAAAAGTCTAGATTTAGCCATATCAGCTGATAGCAACAATGCTCAAGCCTATGCCTGGAAAGCCTGTGTTATAGGCCAAGCCTTAGGCAGGGGCTATTGTGAAATGTCTGATGATAAAGTTGGTGAATTACTAGGGTTATTGGATAAAGCCTTAGAGGTTGATGGTAATGACTTTGAGTGCCATAGAATGTTATCGGAAGTTTACTTATCAATGCATGATTTTGAAAAATCTAAAGAAAGTGGTCAAAAAGCAACTAGTATCAATCCAAATGATCCAAGAGTAATTTCCGTCTATGGAGAGGCGTTATTAAGACTAAGAGAACTAGATAAAGGTATAGAATATCTAGAGAAAGCTTACGAACTAGATCCCATACCTCAAGGCCAGACTACGAGTGATAGGCGTTTAGCTGCTCTTTTCTTAGGATATTATCTCAAAGAGGATTTTAAGAAATGCCAAAGTATTAATCATCAGATAATCCATGTCGATGTCAGGACGTGGCTATTAAATTTTCATCTACATAAATTACAATCGATAGATTGCTCTCAAGATAACTGGTTCAACCAAGGCATGAAAGAATTCAATAATTTAGAATGGAAAATGGAAATAGATAGATTTCACTTAAATAATGATACTTTGAAATCTGATTTAATAGAATTAGCTAATAGTATCTAGTCTCTGTGAGTATTTAACTCCTCTCTCCGCATATTAGATTCCTCTTCATTAAAAGAAAAACCACTATCTCCATAAATTTCTTGCTCAAACCAATCTATAAATTTCTGGTCTCTGTTATGTTTCCAACTTGCCCAACAACCTTTAGCTACAGGAGTCTGCATCACTCCAAATTTTAAAGTTCTCATTCTTGTATCTAGATGACTTTTATCAACTAAACCGGCTTCTACTTTGTCGTATACATCAAAAACGTCTACAAGATAGGTAAGAATCGCCATAGACACTCTCCAACCATCCACAGGGCTTAAGTCAGCAGACCAATCTGTAGCCATGAATTGTGCATACTCTAAGTCCTTAGAAGTCTGAAAATATCTATCATAAAGACGCTGTGTAAGAGAATGTCCAAATTGAGCTTTCGTGATGACATTTTGCTGTTTTATTTGAAGACCTAAATAAACTACTGATACAACTACACCTAAGGCTGCTATTATTTGAACAATTAAAACAATCAGTTCTTGGCCAATCACTATTCGACGGAGCTCCGAGTTATGGTTAAATCTTTAGTGATAACAGTTCCTATGGCCCCATGAGATAAATTCTCTCTATTTATAGAGGCGATATCAGCTATTTTCCTTGCGGCATGAATGCCTGTGCAATGAGCTCCTACAATCTGCTTAAGACCAAAATTTTTGAGTGATTCAGCCGTTTCAGAAATAAACTTATCTGTGGATCTGTAAAGATGAAACCCCCCTATTGCACCGTAAATGTCTCTATTTTCTATATTAGTAAATTTTTGTGCCGTATTGATCATGCCTGAGTGTCCGCAGCCAGACATGATGTACCAACCCTTTTTAGTGCGTATACCTAGGGATTGATCGTCTTTTAAAAGATCAGCTACTAAGACTCCATTTTCTTTTAAATAGAATCCGGGAGAAACTACAACTTTTTCAACATTCCTTTCAACGGGGCCTGATACGACCAAGTTATCTGCTATCTCGTATGAATCACTAAGAATGGTGAATTCAATACCAAGCTCTTGGGCCTCTTTTTTAAATTTAGATACTTCATTAAATCCACCTATGAAACCTCTTAAATTACCATCCACATCATATCTTTGATCAAAAAAACCCTCAGCAACAAAAACTCTGGAGAAGGCTTTGGGATTGTCACCCATAAAAGTTTGTCTAAGCTTTATCAAACCACCTGTATGATCACCATGAAAATGGCTAAGAATGACCTTTTCAACTCTGCTAAGGTCTTTTTGTAGTAACTTAGCATTATGTAATACCGTATTTTCATCAAATCCAGTATCAAAGAGTATTGTTTCATTCTCGCTTTCCAGCAGTGCAGAGAAACTCCATTCCCCTATTCCTCCAAAATTTGCTGTATTGGTCGCAAGAACAGTTATCTCATATTCAGAAGCTTTTAAGATATTTACAAATACAAAACAAATAAGAAACGTATGGAGAGAACGTTTTATCATCTTTCACGAAAAGCTTTGTTTTTAATATTTGTTACCGGTTGCATTAGATACGAGAGTATCGTTTTACTTCCACTAACGATATTTACAGTTGCCTGCATACCTGGAAGCAATTGCAGTTCTCTAGACATACTTGTTATTCCATCAGCAGGAATACTCACTAGACAAACATACCATGTAGAACCGTCATCTTTCGAAACGGTATCAGCACTGACATTAAGCACTTCTCCTTCTAAACTGCCATAAACTGCAAAATCAAATGCACTTAATTGCACAACTGCTTTTTGTCCTTTGATGACATAAGCAATATCTGTAGGAGATACTTCAACTTCTAGAATCAATTCATCATTTAGTGGAATGATTTCTAATATTGGACTTGCTGCTTGCACTACGCCACCGGTTGTATTGATTAACAACCTATTAATAATTCCATCCATAGGTGAAGTTACGTTCGTTCTTTTAAGTTTATCTTTAAGATTTGGTATTTGATCTAAGGTAGCCTGGTACTCTGACTCTGTAGTAGAAATCCTTTGCAATAATCTTATAAAATTTATCCTAGGCTCCACTTTACTATCCACAAGTGGCTCTAAGATCTGTCTCTCTTCTTCTAATAATGATAAAGACTGTTCAAGTGATTTGAGCTGCTGTTCTGCCGAATTCAAATCGCCCAAGAATTTTGTTTCATCTAGCTTCACTAATAAATCATTTTGCTTAACTTTATCTCCAGCTTTGACAGCAATATTAGTAATAATCCCACCTTCAAGATTTTGTATTATTTGTAATTTGCTAGAGGCTATTATTTTGCCATTTCCTCTTGTTACCTCTTCGAGTTCAGCTCTTGAGGACCATATAAAAAATGTAATAAAAAATGCGAATATGACGTAAAGAATTAAATCAGGCTTTGGAGTAGAAAATATATTTTTAAGTTTAGATAACATAATTAAGGGTTTTGATTTAATTTTTTAATAATTTCATCTTTAGGTCCATCTTCAACTATCTGCCCTTCATTCATTACAATGATCCTATCTACAAGATTCAGTAAAGGCATTCTATGTGTAACTATCAGCATGGTAGAGTTTTGCAAAATAGATCCAACTTGATGAATAAAAAGGTTTTCTGCATTCATGTCCATTGCGGACGTAGGTTCGTCAAGAATGAAATGAGAGGGTTTATGGACAATAGCTCGTGCTAAGGCAATCGATTGTCTTTGACCGCCCGAAAGACCTTTTCCGCCATCAGAAAGTTGCAGGTCATAACCACCTGGTATTTTAGATATAAATTCATCTAAGCCAGATAATTTACCAGCCTCAACAAGATCTTCTTGAGAGATATCTTTTCTTCCCA
>Ga0213861_10005456_pt1 | contig 10200 bp, 19 predicted proteins | sample PICome_4_FD_160110 | JGI IMG/M metagenome (GOLD analysis project Ga0213861, IMG submission 160110) | Coastal seawater microbial communities near Pivers Island, North Carolina, United States - PICO131 | ecosystem: Environmental > Aquatic > Marine > Coastal | place: USA: North Carolina...
TAAAGTTGCCTCAGTAGCTCCTATAATCTCATCTGTAGTAAAACCTAGCTTTGCAAATTCTGTTTGTAATTCGACTACCTGAGTAGCTGTAAAGGCTGTAGAAGCCCCTAAACGCTTAGCATCCTTGGCTAGTCTGGCAAAAATACTCTCATCTTTATCTGCACCTATAATAGCTTTTAAGTTACTCATTCCTACTGAGAACTCAGCAGACTTATTAATAACCGCTCCAAACCCAGCAACCAAAGCCCCTAGACCCACAACTAACGCCCCTACTCCAGAGCTAATTAGTGCCATGGTCATAGCTTTAATACCACCAGTAGCTAGATTAGCTGACGTACCTACTCCCTTCAGTGCACCGCTTAAGCCAGTAGCTGCGACAGTACCCTTGTTCATAGACGTCCCTACATTACTACTTACAGATATATGAACTTTGCGAATTTCTTTCATTATTTAACGGTATTTATGGTTGTAACGGTATTTTAAGTATCTTTTAAGCTCGCTCCAGGTTTCTGGGTACTTATGTAACCCCTTAGCTATTAAAACTGTCTTAGAGTCGCTCTCTACGGTTTTAAGTAAAAATAATATTGTTTCTATCATGGTTGTTTATTTAAAAACATGTATTTTGCCTACACATCGTCTAGTGTATACTCATCATGTGAAAAGCCTAGGACCGTCCCCACCATCGGTAAAGTAGTACTTTGTAAAGGTAAAATAAACCCTTTTGTTAAGTAACCAGTAGTATTGTCTATATACGTGAAGTATAACCCATCTACTGTATGGTCATTTGTTACCAGGATATCCTGAGGTTTAAACTCTTTCAAAATAGAGCGGCCTACTAGTGTTAAATCTAGCTTAGTCTGGCCCGTCATATAGTTGGTTTCTACAGCGTTTATGTTATAGAATTTATTTGAGATATGTAGCACATCCGATAGCTTTAAATTGCGTACCATCCCCTGAGGTAATTCAGTGATAAAATTAACCCTCCTTTTATCTTCGTCAAACATCATAGCTGTTGTGCCTCTATAGAAGCTGGACCAGAGACCTATACCAATTAATGTCTTATCTGTATCGTATTCGTTTAGCTCAGTACCGAAATATAACCCCAGAACTGTATTGTTAAAAATAGCTGGGGCCTGGTCATCTGAAAACGTGTTACATGGCATCATGTAAGTGGCTACACTTTCGACGCTTGTATTAACCCAAAAACCCAGGTTTGCACCTCCAGCTTTACGGGCTAAATACGTGAACATTGGCTTTATAGATTGCTCAGCGCCTTTAAGGTCCGAGAATTGCGCATGTACTACACCTGTAGCTGTATTGTTAGCCTGGTTCGTTAGTGGTTCTAAGGGTATGCGCTGGTTCTCTATTTTCAGCTTATATTCACTCCCTGAGAGCTTTACGCCATTGTTACCTATTAGGTCGTACGTTATTTCACCGTATTGCTTAGCATTAACAGCCTCGTAGCCTTGTTCTAAGGCCGTTTTAACGTCTGCAAACTCCATCTGTAGGCTAGAGTATATATTAGGTCTAGATATGTTGTAATTATCCACATGTACGTAAGGCGTGATATCCTTCAGCGTACCCTCACTCATAAAGTGGTCATAGTGTTTAGTTGTTATATGCAAGTCATTTGTAACCTCAGCTACTACGTTAAACATTTTAAAAATAGAGCTTAAAAAATCCATCACTTTCATTTTTGGCAGATTGTGATTAATTAAGAACGTTCCAGCTGTACCAGTTACCGCATCTACAGCTACTCCAAAACTATAATAGCTATAGTAACCGTCTCCACCAGCGCCGCCGCCAATATTACCCTCGCGCTCCCATTCGTACTGGTCTAATACTATCCTTACACCGCTAAAAGTTTGCGATACATCACTTTCGACCTCAACGGTCCAGATATCACCTACGTTATCATTATCTACCCACGGCATATAAGATAATTCACCAGATACGCTAGTAGTGGCTGTTAAATTACCGTTTCTGTATAGTTTTACCTTACCTGTATCGGTCCAGGTTCCTATCACCCCTATTCTATATACTATGTGTCCTTCAGTCTCTGGTACGCCTCCAGCTCCTAAGTATTTTAGTGAGCTGTTATTTAAAACCCAGTGAGCTGCACTGCTGGCATTTGGAACTGGTGACCATTCAAAACCGTCACCTATTGCTGTAAGATTTTCACCTTGTCTGGTCTTGTCTGTTTGGTGAAGCCATAGGTATAAATCACGTACGTAATCCTGGGTAAAAATACCATCAAATACAAAGCCGTATTTTACCTCTATAGCATCCAATAAAGCCCCTACAGATAATGCACCTACTAGGTCTCTTTCACGTATACCATAATCTGGGAACTGAGTAGCTCCAGCATAGGCTATATTAGTAACCCCTTCTAAGTTTAATTCAGCCTGTGAACTATCGTATAAAAATCTGTTTTTTCTAGTAGCTAAAGGAAACATCAAAGGCCTCTTTGTAGTATTAGAAAATTCTGCCTTAGCATCCAGGGCTGGTAGGTCATAAATAGTTAAATCCAAACTACTTAATCTATCCGCTCCCATACGTCTGGATAGCTCAGATAATTTACCGATAAAAGTAACCTTATAATTTTGTGCGATACCGTTATTCATGCTAACACTATCTACTCTTAAATTACCTATCTTGTAGGTCACATTATTCATTATGATAGTGGCGTTAATTAGCTCTCTAGAGTCAAGGCCATTTTGAATATCTATATTATAATAGTGTTTAAAGATACGGTTATTTTTCTTACTGGCTGGGACTGTAAATGAGCGGCTAAAATCCGTAAATAATTTCTTAGGGTCAGATAAATCCTTTACTACAGATTTAATACTAATACCCTCATCACCGAACATATCCAATACTGGGGCCTGGTTAGGGTCTACACCTAGATTACTCGCTGCGTTCCACACTAAAGCGTAAGACTCCCAGCTATCTATAATATCGCCCCAGGTTTCTGTAACCGCTGGCCCTGGAATATCTCCTATAAGTATTCTAATTGGTATCTTCATTATCTTACGGTGTTTATATATTCAGATGCTGTTACGATGTTAAAAGTGTATTGTAGTAAGCCGTCGTTTAGGTGGTTCTTTTTTTCTATCTTTTTGTCTTCTAAATTAACTGGTAATAAGTTAGTAGAAATATGAGGTATTGAAGCCCATACGTACTCGCTTAATATAAGCTCCTCTAACTGCTTTACGTAGTATTCCTTTATATAGTCTGTATTAATAGTAAAAGACTGCTTAGAACCCGTTAAACGCTTCCTAGAGGCATGTAAACTGTTACCAGAGTTAAGAGCACTGTAATTCATTACATTTCTATTAAAAGTATCTGAGCTGGAGCTAATTTCTTCAGTGTGTTTTAATGTAAAGTTAAAGGTATTTTTAGCCCCGAATTTATTAATATAGTGCAAGGTTATAGGCCTAGCTAAACCACTCAAATAAGAGGCTGCTAGTGTGTCATCATTGTTGTATTTATGACAATCAAAGGTGTCTCTATATACTGTAAAAATCTCACCATCTAAATTGAAATCATACCTATTAAATGTGTTACTCATTGCATAGGTCTTAAGCATTTCACTACTTAAGCTAGTTGGCGCTATTATAGTTGGTGCTGAGGTAACTCCTGAGGTATTAGTTGTAGTATAAAACCAATTATAGTCGTTTCTAATTATAGATAATCCTGAGGCTGTGGCCCCCGCGTAAGCTACAGTTAAAAATAATAATGTATCCCCTACTATAGAACCTACTGTGTAGTCAACTCCAGCGATAGTAATCGAATTACCTACAGATAGCTCAGTAGTAAAAAGAGTCGATGTACCTATAACAGATACAGATGTATTAGTTACTTCTATAGTACCTGTTAAGGCCGTTGTAACATCCTGAGAGTTTACTAGGACCTGAAATTTAGAGCTTATTAGATTAGCTCCAGTTAGTCTGTAATTACCGTCTACGTCTTCAGGTAGCATACAGTAATCTGTTTGCCAGCTATTACCATTGTGCTGTATACCATCCTTATATAGGGTATAACCCTCAGTAGCTAGATAGATTGTGCTTGTAGCAGCTAAAACGAAATCATTTAAACTAGTTTCTACCCATACAGCCCCAGAGTTGTAGGCCTCAGTTTGGCTATTGAAGTCTCTTACTAGCTCAGATATCTCAAAAGTTGCTTCACCGCCTATAGCCTCCTTTTCGAGCGTATACGTAGGTGTAGCTGGCTTATCTGTAACAACATCACCAGACCATACCTTTAAATTAAGCTCTATCCTGGGCTGAGCTGTAGGTAGTTGTACATAAAAGGGGCTGCGCGTGTTAATTTGTCTGTATTGTGCCATTATTTTCTAATTTGTTTTTTACGTTGTGCTTGTTTTATTTTCTTTGCTATTTGATTAGCGAAATTCTTTGCTATATCGTCGGCTACTGCCTTGTGGTATGCCTTTTTAAAAGTCTTACTACGTTTCTCCAGAGGTTTGGTAAAAAAGTGTGAAGCTCTAATACCTTTTTGATATATTGACCTACTGATTACAAAGGCCAGACGCTCATCTAAGCCCTTTACTTTTAACCATTTTCTAATAGGACCTACTGGTACAGTATTTTTACCACCTCTAAACTTATTTTTAGATAGCATAGACTCTCTATAAGTGCTATTTGAACCCTTTACACCCTCATCTACGAACTTACCGTAGCTATTCATCTCAAAGGTTAAACTAGGCAGCTCAGAGCCCCCTGTAAACTTACCCTTTATTGAGCGTTTCTGTTTTTTGTCAATATACCCCTTAATAGAACCGTGCAGCTTACTGGTAGCCTTATAACTAGCCTTTTTACCCCTGACAATACGCCCACGGGTTAAATTGGCCTTAGCCTGGCTTACAACATAGCGCCTGTATTTGTCTACTACAGCTCTAGTTTTCCAGTACTGTGACGTACTCCTAAGATTAGCTAAATTTAGCAAAGGTCTAAAGTGTTTTTAATGGTTACTGTCATATCAATTCCTACACCAGCTAATTTGTCTTCAAATCGCTCACTAAAGAACTCAACCGCCACATTGTCATCTTCTACCTGAAATCCTTGGCTGTATGTGTCACCTCTCATTAATTCCTGGACCGTCTTAGTTGCCGCTGCAAACATGTTGTTAAGTACGAAATGTTCATTGTCATTACCGTAAAACTGGTCTGTCTGAGCTTGCTTTTGTTCGTCTACAATATCCAGAAATAGTATACTAATATCTACGTATGCTACACCTCCAGAAATCTGGGCCGACTGCATGCCAACATGTGCCAAAGGATAGATATTTTTCTTTAATAAATCCACCTCAAATAAATCACCAAAAGTGACCTGGTTAATTAGCGGGTTATTTTCTAATTCAGTTTTAATCTTGTCTGTTAAATCAAATAATGCCTTCATTTATTTTCTGTATTGTGCGCTTTCAATTTCGCTTTTTTCTTTACTAAATTCTAAAAATGTTAATGCCTCTAAGTGGTTTATTTCAGTTACTTTTTGATACCTTGTAACATCACCTGAGCATAAAGCATAGAGAGAGTTAAACCAGCCGTATTTTGCGTAGAACTGTGACTCTCTAGAGTAGTCTGTGCCATCTTCGCCGACTCCGCTAAACAGCTCTGGGAAGCCTTTACTAATTCGTTCGCGATACCGTAAAAAAAAACAATAGCAGCGGCAACAATACCCATAGGGGCGCTTTTCATAGCTTCTATCGCTTCAGGGTCTGCATTGTACCCCTCTATCGTATAAAGGTTCTTAAAACTCTTTACAATCGGTCTGAACATAACAGCGGCTGCCTTGTGAAAGTTTTTAGCATCACTTAAATTTTCTTCTAAGTCAATAAACTCACCTAAGCTCATTGCTTGTAAATCTGGTATAAAGCCGTATTCAATACCATTCAGAGTAAATATGTTAGTAAAGGGTACTGTCTGGTCCAGGACAGCTAGAACGTCCTTAGAGAGCTCTGTAGCATCTTCATAGGCCATCTTAGAAACCAGAGCGATATCTACGTCGCAAAATATCTCAATAGTCTTAAAGGTAAAAAATTCCTTATCCTGGGTGTCTGTATTGATTAGAGCAAACCTCTGGTATTCGGCCAGGGTGATATCGTTTATATTAGTAGGTACTTCTATCTTCATATCTTATATAGTTAGGGTCTTTATTTAAAAACATTGTATAAGAAAAAAGGTAGTCTAAAAAAAAGTTTGTGTATGTGAGATTTATATATTATATTTGTAACGGTGCAATAAAGTTAACGAGATTTTAGGGTACAAAAAAGACGCCTACCATTACAGTAAGCGCCTAAAACAAAACAAACATCTTTATCTCTTAGCCTGGAGGTCCAGGATGGTGTGGTATAGCTTTTCTAGCAGCTCTGAGTCGCTTAACTTCTCTGAGTCATCTACTATTGCCTCTAGGTCTTTTAGAGCTCTATTATAGCCCATCTCGTAATCTTTTCTATTAATCATATTACATGTTTTTAATTCGGTTCATTTCATTTGCATGGTCTTTGCCGCTGTCGTAGCCGTACTCTCTAGCCTCTGTACATAAGCTCCCAGCTAATTGTATAAGTAATACAGCGTCTTCGTGGTTCATGCGCTTAAGTATCGCGTCACTGTCTTTGTAAAATTTTTCTAGTGGTCTCATGTTATAGTTGATTTAATCCTGTTATATCCTGTGCAATTTTCTTAAGGTTCTTTACTAGCGCTCTCCTAGGAATATCGCCATCTTCTAGAGCTGTAATTTGTCCTTCTAATTGTCCTACAAAAAGTCTGTTATAGAGTTTTATTGAGTTTGCTTTTTCCTGAGCGGTTAGACTTGCAGTAGCTAAGTCGTTACTGTCGGCTGTACCGTCTGGTATAAACGTTCCAGCTGGCCAGGTGTGGTCTACAAATTCGCCTTCTAAGCTCATTGTAAGGTCTCCATTTGCTTTAATGTAAAATTGAGCGTTAGGGTTTAAAAGGTTTCTTAGGTCTGTGATAATTTGGTTTTCAGTATACATAATATTTGTTTTTAAATTAGTTTTTTGTAAAGATACGAATGTTATTTAGTTAAAAAAAGCTTTTTAAGATTTATTTAAGAATATTTCTGTATTTCATTCTCTCACGACCTCTTTCGTCGATGTAGAAAAAAGAATATTTTGTCTGTCTAGATACTAGCCCTAAGAAATCTCCTTGCTCACCGCAGCTGTCTATCTGGTAAACTTTATCTCCTTTTTTGTAGCTTTCGTAATTGTAAGTCATAATGTTTGTTTTTAATTATGATACAAAGATACATACTCTTTTTAGTTTGACCTGAGCTTTTTTAATCTTTTTTCAAAGTTTTTTTTACTCCCTTGATTATCACTGTATTACACTTGAAACAAATTAGCTCACCAGTATCACGATACCAGATAGTAGCGCTTCTTTTATGTTTACTGCACTTATCGCTAGGCTTCTTGGGCCCTAAAATCTTTTTTCTCATAATGCTTGTGTAGTTTTATTATTGTAAGCTAACTCCCTTACTTTATTTTAGTTAAAGGTACACGTCTCAAAATTGGCATACAAGGCTTTTAATGGTTTCTTATGCCTACTTATAAACACTTATATATATAGTGCCCACTTTTTTGGCAAATAGCATAAAACCTCCTAAAATGCTTCGGGTCAGAGTCGGCAAATTAGAAGGCCTTACTAGGTATACTATTTTACTTTTATTTCTTTACACTCTAGGCTGTCCCAGATAGCTAGCTCACCTCTAATAAATGCTAGGTCCAGGGCTACTGTTAAACCGTCATGCGTAGTACTGTAATCTACATAGTAGGTGCTGTCATCTGCCATCCAGCCTCCAAATACCTCAGAGCCCTCTGGGGCGTCTTTAAGAGCCGTTTCTACTATGCTGTATACTTTACTATTGATTGAAGGATTTGCAGCCTTTAGGACCGTCTTATAGCCTACAATATATCTCTTTGGCTTAGCTATTAAACTATGGCTAAAGCCTTGCTTTGCGTTAATCTTGTTTACTAGGTCCTGGTGTAATGTTATTTCTGGTCTCATATTATAGGTTTTTTATTATAAACTTTTAGAGAGGTTAAAAAACTCCAGCTCCAGGTCCGATATTATAGCCTCCAGGTCAGCGGCTTTTAAATACCAGTATTCTGTAGACTTAGCGGTTTCAGCTATATTGCCTCTATGGGTGTATAAGGCTATTAGCTCAGTGCTGTTTACTATCTGGTCGTGTAATTGTTGTATCTTATTCATAGTGTTATATTAAGGGGGCGTTAACCCCCGTTAGTTATTAGATAGTTGCTTTTAGTTCGTTCATATCTGCAATATACTTATTATATTTAGCTATTCTCTCTTGGTTAGCTAAGTCTCCAAAAGATAACTCGTAGTTGATAGTTTCTAGTGCTCTTTCAATTCCTTTGTTGATTTCTTGTATCATAATGTTTGTTTTTATAGTTAGTTATTATTTACACTACAAAGATACATACTCTTTTTAGTTAAACCTGAGAAAATATTAATTATTTTGCATTTATTTTCAAATTAAAACGTAAAACCCTAAGAACCAGCGCTCCCAGGGTTAAAGTTTTTTTTAGCAATTTCGTTCTGTAGCTTAATTGTACGTGCTCTATAGCGTCTATCTAGCTCTCTTTTAGCCTTACTTAGTATGTCGTTAGGATACCAGGTAAAATTATTTATCATGTGCTCTAAGGCATACGTTGAGGTCTCTTTTACTATCATGAGCCGCACATATCACAGTCATCACCCTGGGCCTCATTTAGAGCTGCCTCTCTGGCCTTTTCTATCATCTGGCTATATTCAGATTGCTCTATAGTAACTGGAGCTCTTAAACCGCTCCCTATGGCGTCATCTATAACCTCTATTAAATGCCTGAGCTCTGAGCGCTCAAACGCGCCTACTAGGTTATTGTTTACCTTTACCACGTAATGGTCTTTTTTGTACTTTGTTGGTGTTACCTCTGGTATCATATATTTAGTTTTTAATGGTTCTGTTATTATAATAGTATTTGTAAATCTCAGCTATTTTATCTGTAAGGGTATCGTCTTGTTTGTATACATCCTGGCCCATGTGTTTAGCATTATTGACCTCTACGCATATCTTGACCTTGCACATGTTAGCCGTCTTGTTCTTTATTTTAGTAGTATAAAACTCTTTTACTGGGATAGGGTAGCATCGTATACCCTCCTTTAAGGCCCAGGCCATGTGGTCTAGGAATTCCATTATCTGTATGGTGTTATGCGCTTGTTAGCGATTAGTTTACCGTTTCTATAGTGGTCTACTATTAGGCCAGTCTCTAGGGTTACCGTCTTGTATGGTAGGTAACTGTATTTAATAAGTAATCTGTTTATTAGTCTCATAGTGTTATAGGGTATAAATTAATTCAGCTCCAAAATTAGAGGCTTGTTTTTTAGTGTCAAAGTATTCGTTTACTATCTCAATATCGTTTACCTCCATAACTAACTGCCATGCTTTAGAACCTTCGCCTAATGCGATAAAAGGGTTAGTTAATGTAATACGGATAGCTCCTACTTCTCTCTGGTAATCGCCTTTAGATAATCTGTTTAAATGTAGTCTCATGATGTTTTGTTTTTTGTAAAGATACGAACTCTTTTTAGTTTAAAAAAGCTTTTTATGAATTATTTTTATTTTATTTCAAATCTTCATTAAATGCCACCATACCAGAGACGTTAGTTTTAGCCTCTCTAAGCGTCTTAGTGGTGACTATATGCCTCTTATTATATAAGACCATCCAGCCGCTACCTATATTAGTTATAGACCAGTTACCGCATGTGTAGTTAATTAGCCAGCCATAGCCTTTATCGTAGGCGCGCTCTTTTGTGAATTTTAATGCTGTCATATCGTTTTGTTTTATGATACAAAGATACGAACCTTTTTTAGTTAAACCTGAGAAAAAATGAAAAAAAATGAAAATAATTTGTAAGTATCAGCTAATGAAGTACTTACCCTTGTTAGGATTGCTGAGGTGATATGATACAAAGTATCGAATCCCGTCCCAGAGGTGATTGTAGTTATCAGCTGCGACGTCTTTACCGTCTTTCCAGCAATAATTATTTGCCTCTATGATTAGGTTGCGACTCTTAGGGTCAATGATTAGCTTGTACTCCTGGAGTAATGCTATACCCAGGTTGATACTGCCCTGTCCTTTGATACTAGGCTTTATGTTTAGC
>Ga0213861_10005459_pt1 | contig 10198 bp, 10 predicted proteins | sample PICome_4_FD_160110 | JGI IMG/M metagenome (GOLD analysis project Ga0213861, IMG submission 160110) | Coastal seawater microbial communities near Pivers Island, North Carolina, United States - PICO131 | ecosystem: Environmental > Aquatic > Marine > Coastal | place: USA: North Carolina...
CCATGAAGTAAAGGTCGAGGATATCTTGTTTGCTGGGCATATATCTACGCTAATAGATAATTACTAAATTCCAAATGCCAAATTCAGTTTCCAAATTTATATTTTGATATAAGAATACGGCATGCAGGATATTGACGAACGCGACCTCGGACTACAGCCACTGGACAAGATGATGAATGAATGGGGTATTGATAATCATCAGTTGGTGGAGGTTTCTACCGAGCAGCTAACCCATAAGCAGGTTCAGAAGGCAAGAAAGGGGCGGCGCCTAACACTTAAAATGATGCAAAAAGTCACCAGGGCTTTCAATGTGGCTATTTGGGGTCAGCTCAGCGACGAGCAAAAAGAAGCGTATTATGAGTATATGCATCGTGATCTGTTTAATTATGCCAAAGGTCATGATGCTGATTGGGTAGATCCCAATAAATCGATTCAAGAAGAGCTGAAAAGCTGAAGATGCCAATGAAGGTCGACTACCTCATTATTGGCCAAGGCTTAGCTGGGAGTACGCTTGCCATTGAGTTGTTGAGGCGTGGCCGTTCTGTTCTTGTTGTCGATCGTCAGGATGGTACCGGATCGACGAGGATTGCGGCAGGTCTGATCACGCCGCTGACGGGGAGGGGAATGAACCCGGCATGGCGACAGCAGTATTATCTGCCGAAGGCGGTGGCCTTTTATCATGGCCTAGAGAAAGAAAGCGGCCGTAAATTCTATCATCCCATGCCAGTTGTTCGTGTTTTTGCTTCTGAGAAGGAACGCGAAAAGTGGCGGGGCAAAACTGATGAGCAGCATCAATGGGCACATGAACTCGATGAGCTTGATGGGCCTTTTCAGTATCAATATGGAGGTATTGAAATGCCAGATGGTGCATGGCTGGATACCCTCGCATTCTTGCATGTGGTCCAAGATAAGTTAATGGATACAGGTTCTTGGCGGGAGGCCGCCTTTGCCGAGGAAGATGTCTCTTTTGTTGATGGCCAGGTAGAATGGCAGGACGTGGTAGCAGACAAAATCATTTTGTGCCAAGGTGCCTATGGCTTGAATGGTGTTGATGGCTACAAAGGTTGGTTTTCCTATATGCATCACCGCAGTGCCAAAGGTGAGATTTTGAATGTCTGGATTGATGGGCTCGACGACGCACGACGTTATCACTGCCAAGGCTGGTTGGCGCCTCGAGGCGGAGGCATGTGGAAGGCTGGGTCGAATTATGATTGGAAACACATGGATGCCATCCCGACTGATGCGGGTAAATCTGACGTGCTAGCAAAACTGAACACGTGGTTAGAGCTAGGTCCGGATAAAGACGTGCCCATCGAGGTGATTGATCACGAAGCGGGAATCAGGCCTATTATAAGAAACAGTAGGCCGGTTGTCGGCTTTCATCCTGAGATCCCTGAGGTCGGTTTTTTCAATGGGCTTGGATCCAAGGGGTCATTGATGGCTCCCGCTGTGGCTGAGCATTTTGCGGCATATTTGTGTGGTGAATCAGAGCTAGACGAGGAACTGGGGCTTCCGCAATAAGTGTATTCTTTTTTAGTCTGAGAGATATCCTTGAGCAGAGATGATCCTAGAAAAAAGCATAGAGGGCAGTTTGTTGGAGCAGGCGCATGACTTGATTGCAGGTGTGCTAGTGCAGGGTGATGCTGCGGTGGATGCAACGCTTGGTAATGGTCATGATACCTTGTTCCTGGCTCGTTGTGTTGGGCGTGCGGGGAAAGTTTTTGGATTTGATGTTCAGCAGGCAGCTGTGGGGAATACACGCAAGCGCCTTGATGATGCTGGAGTCGATAGCGATTGTTATGCGCTGTTTTGTGAGAGTCATGCAGACATGGCTCTGCATATTACCACTAAGGTGAAAGCGGTGATGTTTAATCTCGGCTATCTTCCAGGGGGAGATAAGAAAATCATCACTCAGGCTCATTCCACGGTGGCCGCTTTATCTGCAGCGATAGGGTCGTTGTCCTGTGGGGGGATATTAACGGTGATGTGTTATCCGGGTCATGATGGGGGCGCTGATGAGGCAGATCTGGTGACTAACTTCGTCGATGAGCTTAATAAGGAACATTGGACGGTTGCTCGATACAGTCGCGCAGAGGCTCGGGCTTCGACGCCTTATCTATGGACCATCCTTGATGTAAGCCAAAAAAAACGGCCAACCCCCGAGTGAAGGGTTGACCGCAGATATTTGATGATGGCAGGGCCCTAGAAAGGTTTCCCTGAGAGAGGTTTGACTGCTTGAATATTCATTCTGAATGGAGCAATCGCCTTGGCAACACTGTCCTGATCAAGCTCTCCAGCTTTAGCGAGGTGCAGGGTGATGCCGCGGTTGACGTATGCCGCAGTCACATTATCGAGTTTTTCTAAAGCCGCACGGGCTTTGTCGTTGGTGTCCGCTCATCCAGTGCCTGTTACAGCGAGCACGTAAGCAGCCTCAGGGATGATGATTTCATCTTTATTGAATGAGACAAGAGTAAGGGACTTACTGTTGAGTGACTTTTCTGTTTTCCCTTTATCGAGTTCCTTGCCATCCTTCATGATCACTGTAGCACGAAGCCCAGAAAGAAGGATCTTGTCGACACCATCCTGCATTTTAAGAGCCAAACTGGCTCGGTTGGAGACGCCTCAGCCCTTGCCGCTCACTTGGACAAGGAATGCTGTTTTTGTGTTGGTAATGGCATCAGCCGCCTCCTCAGAGGGTGTTGCCGCGGCAACATTGGCATGCACAGTAGCCAACATCGGAAGTGCAGCGAGCCCGAAGGCAGCGATGCGCGCAGTTGTTGTTGTTCTTATGCTGGTTTTCATAATGTGATTTTTATAGTTAAGGTATTATTGAGCTGATTTCAAAATATTCACTCTAGTAAAAGTGAAACTACATCGGTTTTTGTAGTCAGCAAGCAGAGAAGTCAATTTTGTTGATCATACGTAGCTGGCACCTCAGAACTTGCATAAAGTAGCTAGATCACCTCAACAATCATGTTGATTTCTACGGATACATTGAGCGGCAGAGCTGCGGCACCCATTGCCGTGCGGGAATGGATTCCCTTATCGCCGAATATTTCAACAAGAAGGTCGGAACAGCCATTGATAACCGCGGGGTGTTGATGGAAATCAGGCTCTGAGTTGACAAAACCACCGACGTTAACAATGCGCTCAACATGATCGAGGTCTCCGATTTCCGCTTTGACCACAGCGAGGCGGTTCAGGGTGATAAGACGGGCTGCCTGTTGCGCGGTTTCAACCGATGTGTCTGTTGGCACTTTGCCCAAGAAGGTGTCATCATCCAATGGAGGAATGCCTCCGGCAAGAAAGAGCAGGTTACCGGAGCGCACGCAGTTGACATATGATCCTGCCGGCGCGGGAGCCTCAGGTAAGGTGTAGCCGAGTTCTTGGATTTTAGATTCGATGGAGGACATAGTATGGACCTGTAAGCAATTATGATGAATGAGAGCAGTCACTAATTAGAGCTGCTGATCAGAGCCGGAAGATTTAGCCGTGATGCTTTAGAGCGGCTGCAATAAACCCAGCGAAAATGGGGTGGGGGTGATTGGGTTTTGATTGGAATTCAGGGTGGAATTGAGCGCCGATGAAAAATGGATGATCGCTAATCTCAACGATTTCAACAAGTCCCTCAGGATCAGAAACGGCACTAATTTTTAGGCCGGCGGCTTCAATCTGCTCACGGTAAGCTGGGTTGAATTCATAGCGATGGCGATGACGTTCACTAATCATATCTTTTCCGTAGAGTTGGTGGGCAATGGTGCCTTGCAGGATTTTTGAATCACTTGCTCCAAGGCGCATGGTTGCGCCCATATCCTCGACGCCCTGTTGTTCTTCTTGTAAGGAGATAACGGGATGCGGGCTTTCTTTGTCAAACTCGGTGGAGTTCGCTCCCGTCAAATGACACGCGTTCCGGGCAAATTCAATGGTGGCAATTTGCATGCCTAAGCAGATGCCAAAGTAAGGGATGGAGTTTTCCCGTGCGTATTTAGCGGTGAGGATCTTGCCCTCGGTGCCGCGATCACCAAACCCGCCAGGGATAAGGATGCCATCCATACCGCTAAGATGTTTTTCGGCACCTTCTTGTTCGATGATTTCTGCGTCGATGCGCTCAACAACAACTCTGGTGTCATGTGCGGCACCCGCGTGTGTCAGGGATTCGTAAATCGACTTATAGGCGTCCTGCAGCTCAATGTACTTGCCGACAACTGCAATTTTCACCTCGTGGCTCGGGTTGATAATATGGTCGACGAAATCTTGCCATTCGGTGAGGTCTGGCGTCTTAGAATCGAGGCCTAGTCGGTCAGTCACTAGGCGATCAAGCTTATCGCGACGCAGGTCAATCGGGCATTCATAAATGGTGTGATCAACATCGCGAAATGCGACAACATTCTTATGCTCAACATTGCAGAACATGGCAATTTTACGTCGGTTGTCTTCGTCCAATTCGTGTTCAGTTCGGCAGACGATAATATCTGGCTGAATACCAATCTCACGGAGCTTGGCCACGGACTGTTGAGTTGGCTTGGTTTTGATTTCACCGGCAGCCTTGATCAGAGGCAGTAGCGTTACATGAATGAAACAAACGTTTTCACGGCCGACATCGAGTGAAAACTGACGAAGCGCCTCGAGGAATAAGTGGCCCTCGATATCACCCACGGTGCCGCCTATTTCCGTAATGATGATATCGGCATCAGAGCGGAGGGCGACGTCGTTAATGCGCGCTTTGATTTCATCCGTGCAGTGAGGGATGAACTGAACAGTTTTGCCGAGGTAATCGCCCTTGCGCTCTTTACGAATAACGTTTTCGAAAACTTGACCAGAGGTGAGGTTGTTGAATTTCGTCAGCGTGCAATTGGTGAAACGTTCATAATGCCCTAGGTCGAGATCAGTCTCGGCGCCATCATTGAGGACATAGACTTCCCCGTGCTGAAAGGGTGACATAGTGCCAGGGTCAACGTTGAGGTAGGGGTCGAACTTCTGCAGGATCACTGAGAGTCCACGATGCTCCAGAAGGGTGCCAAGCGAGGCGGCTGCCAGCCCCTTGCCTAATGAGGAGACGACACCGCCGGTGACAAAGATATACTTGGTGGGTTGAGGCATGGGTATGAGAGTAGGTAATTTATTTGAGAAGGTTTTCGATATGCTGAGCCTGTTCGAGGGTGTCTACACCAGTGGAGTCGTCATCTGTGATGAGAACCTTGATGCGTGCATTATTTTCGAGAGCGCGCAGTTGCTCTAAGGATTCTGCCAACTCGAGAGGGGATGGTGGCCAGACGACAAATTTTTCAAGGAAATCCCTGCGATATGCATAGATTCCTTTGTGGCGGTATAGAGTCAATTCGGGGCTTTCCGCGCGCTGGTATGGAATGGGGCTGCGTGAGAAATAGAGAGCTTCTCCATTTTGAGCGATAACGCATTTGACGACATTGGGATCATGCATGGCCTCGGCATCATTGATGGGGTTCGCTGCTGTAGCCATGGAGATGCCTGAATCTTCATGTAGCGCTGCTGCGAGCTGGTCGATGAGGCTTGGTTCGATGAGCGGTTCGTCTCCTTGGATATTGATGATGTAAGCAGCATCAGGGTAGGACGATACAGCTTCAGCGATACGATCCGTTCCCGTAGGGTGGTTTGGAGAGGTCATGACCGCTTTGGCGCCAAAATGATGTGCGGCATCCAGGATGCGCTGGTCGTCGGTAGCAATGGTTACGCTGTCGAGCAGCTTGCAGTGCTGCGTGCGCTCCCAGACGTGTTGCACAAGCGGTTTTCCAGCAATGAGGTGGAGCGGTTTCCCGGGGAAGCGAGTAGAACCCCAGCGTGCTGGGATAATGCCAAGAGTGAGATGATTTCCAGATGAGGCCACTTGCTTAAATCTGGGGTTGAGTTATGAATGGTGTGACCTAAACGACAAGCCTCTTTTGCCTGTAGTGCAAAGTTTTTTTTTAGAGTGTGCTGGTTTGAAGTTTGTAGAGGCGAATTATACTGCTAGTCTGCGTTTCCATGAAGCCGGTGTATGAATACTTTACCTATTGGGATTGGGCGGTTGTTGCGGGGTATATGATTTTCACCACTGTTCTGGGGCACAGACTCTCGGGCAAACAATCCAATATTAAGGATTTCTTTCTTGGTGGTAAGACGTTGCCATGGTGGTCGGTGAGCGGATCGATGATCGCCACTGAGATTAGTGCTCTGACATTCATCGGGGTGCCCGGTATGGTTTTTGCTATGGATGGAGACTGGACTTACCTGCAATGGGGGTTTGGTTCCATCATAGCACGCTTCGCTGTCGCTTACTGGCTGATACCTTTGTATTATGAGAAAGAAATATACAGCCCATACGATTTCATGGGCAACCGGCTCGGCGAGGGTGCGAGGCGCCTGGTCACAGGCCTTTTTGCCTTGGGATCAATCCTAGGACAGAGTGTGCGCGTGCTTGTTACGGCAATTATCCTTCAGGTGGTAACGGGTATGGACGCGCCTCTTTGCATCGTTATCATAGGCGCTGTCGCGATTCTTTGGACATTCATGGGGGGGATGCAAACGGTCATCTGGACCGATGTCATTCAGTTTTGCCTGTTTATTTTTGGCGGGGTATTGGCGTTGAGTCTGCTGATCGGGGAATTGGGCTGGAGTCAAATTGTAGAGCTCAACCAAGTTACCATTGACGGAAGTAACAAAGACAAACTCACATGGCTTGATTTCACGACCCCATTCCAAGAACCGAGGTTGCGCTACACCATGTGGGTGGCCCTTATTGCCATGCCCTTTCAAAATTTTACGGCATTTGGTATCGACCAACTCAACACCCAGAGAATGTTTTGCTGTGGAAGTGTTAAGGATGCAAGGAAGGCTATGTGTTGGAGTAGTATATCGATCATCGTCACCATCTTGATGCTGGCTGTCGGAGCGGGGCTTTTTGCTTGGTACAGGGTCTATGAACCAAGTGGTTTGATCGCTACGAGTTTTGAGAAAAGCAATAATGTGTTTCCCACATGGATTACCATGGAGGTGGCTCCAGGGCTCAGTGGATTGATCCTAGCTGGGGCATTTGCGGCGGCGATCTCAAGTCTTGATTCAATTTTAGCAGCCCTCAGTCAGGCTAGTTTATCGGTGTTCTATGGCAGAGATAAGCTTGAGGCGGCAGGTAATGGCCGGGAGATGGTCCGTTTGTCGAGAATTGTGGTTTGTGTTTGGGGGGTCATTTTGACTGCCGCTGGACTGGGTTTGTGGGTTGTTTATAAAAAGAATCCAGACAGTGATTTGATTGGTTTAGCGTTCGGCATGGTAGCATACACTTATGGCCCTCTGTTGGGTGTTCTAGTGGCGGCTATTTTGCCCATCAAGGTAAGCACGAAGGGGTTGATTCTGGGTACTGTTTTATCCGTTTTACTGGTATCTTGGTTTAGGCCTGAGCTACCCTTAGCGCTGGAGGCCATGGGCCTAGCTGCTTGGGCTCAAAACATCATCCTTTTGCGCCCTGAGCTAACCTCGGAATGGTTTTTTCCATTCAATGCGAGCATCACACTTTTGTGTGGCTGGCTGGGTGCTCTGTTAGGCTCTTCAGAAGCGCCAGTCAGTGCTGATAAGCAGAGATAATTAACCACGCTTGATTACTTTCGGGGTCAAGTATTTTTAAAATTTTTCCGTGGAACTATTGTGGAATAGGGGGTTTTGTTTTTTTGACGCCTCCTAATATTAAAAAGTTTTGATCATGTCGCAAACAGCGAGTTTTATCAGCAGGTCACCCTCTTGCCCGTTCGCTGCTCGCGGACATCAATACCCAAACCATTTACACATTCTAAAAGCTTAATGAAACAAACACATGCTCTTTTCCGAAACTTAGAAAAGTCGACCCCTGACGCAACAGAATCAGGTGGTGCAAGTGCTTCTAGGGAGAATGAAGAGCTTTGGGCTGAGGTTTCAGGGGCCCTTAAAAATCTGGTAAGTGGTGACGCATACAGCAGGTGGTTTAGCTCGGCTTATCTGAAAGAGGTCAATGAGACTGAGGCGCTCCTTGGTGTGATTAGCGACATGCACCAGGTTTGGATCGAGACCAATTACCTGCCTGAGGTTCAAGCTGCGCTAGCTAGTGTTTCATCGCTTCCTCGCAAAGTGAGAGTTGTCGTTTGCGAAGCCATACAAGATCAGCTTGCTGATGCAGCGACGGCCGCAGCTGACCAAGCTGCTGCGAGTAATGATCACAATGGCCTATCTTCTGACAGCACCGCCGCATCTCAAACGTCTTTCAGTGATGGATTTGGAGCCGGGGCGCACAACAGCTCGTTTGGTGACCCCGCAGAGCAGATGCGCAAAAAACTCAAATCAACGGGGCTTAACCCTCAATTTAGCTTTGATCGTTTTGTGGTGGGTCAGAACAATGAGTTTGCTCATGCTGCTTGTATGGCTGTGGCCTCGACCAAGAACCCCATCTACAATCCGCTTTTTATCCATGGTAGTTCAGGTCTTGGTAAAACCCATCTCATGCAGGCCATTGGCCAGCAGCTGATGCAGGATAATCCAACGGCCAAAGTGGTGTATCTGACATGCGAAAAGTTCATCAATGAGTTCATTGATACTGTGCGCAAAGGATCACTCGAGAGATTCAGGCGCAAATATCGCCGAGCAGATATTTTACTCATTGATGATATTCAGTTCTTGGCAGGGAAAGAGCGCTCACAAGAGGAATTTTTTCATACCTTTAATGAATTACTAGATCTTCAGAGTCAGGTCGTGCTGACTTCGGACCGACCAGCCTCGGAAATTAAAAACATCGAGCCTCGTCTCATTTCTCGTTTTGAAAGTGGATTGACTGTAGAGCTTCAGCCTCCAGGCATAGAAACCCGCCTTGCCATTCTGCGCGCCAAAATGGAAGACTGGGACGTTAAGCTCGACAGTGAAATACTTGAGATGCTTGCAGAGCGTATTCAGAGTAATGTGCGCAGACTTGAGGGTGGGCTTGTGCGCATCGCCACTTACGCATCACTCGGCACCGAGCAGGTGACCATTGAGCGTTCCGAGTTTTTGTTGAAGGACATTTTAAGAGAAGAGGGTCAGCGTAGAGTCAATATTGATTCCATTCAAAAAGCGGTAACTGACTACTTTGATATTAGGCTCGCAGACATGACCAGTAGACGGCGCCCTTCAAACATTGCGTTCCCACGGCAAATTGCGATGTATCTGAGTCGCAAAATGACACCGTGCTCTTTAGTTGAAATCGGCGATGCCTTTGGCGGTAGAGATCACGGCACCGTGATTTATGCATGCCAAAAGGTGAAAGATAGAATTGAAAATGAGGCAGAGATTCGCGATGCGGTGGACATTCTGATGACCATGCTCAAGCGCAGATAGCAAGCTGGTGAGGGCGCAATACGCATCCTTCAAAACACCATTGCTGGGTCCTTTTAGAGTTTATTATAGCATTATTTGTAAGCCTCAAGTGGCGCGGCTCCATTATGACGGGCCTACATATAGCACCCGCGCCATCTTCGAGCACAGCATATTGTGCTGGAGGGGTGAAATTGTTCAAGATTCCTTAATGAGGGCTTGCTTTGGAGTAAAAATAATTCAATGTCTTCGCGTCGAGCGTGAACTGTTTCACCATTTTTACGACAACCCTTAATTATCACTTATCTTAAAATGAAATTTTCTATTAGTAAGGAAGCTTTTCTTGATGCTCTTCAGCAGGTTCAGCACGTAGTAAGCAATAGGGCAACACTTCCTATTCTTTCTAACGTTCTTATCGAAGCTGCTGACGGCAAACTCAAGCTGACAACCACAGATCTGGATGTTGGTGTAAGTGGTAGTGTAGATGCAACGATCGATAAAGAGGGGTCTACAACACTTCCCGTTAAGCGCTTGGTGAGTATTATTCGTGAACTTCCAGCAAGTGAGGTGGAGGTATCAGTAGACGGAAAAAACCATGCCAGTATCAAATGCGGCCCAAGCTTCTTTAAGATCATTGGTCTTGGTGAAGATGAGTTTCCGCCTCTGCCCAAGTTCGAAGAATCTACAGAATTTAAAATTGCCCAAGGTGTGCTGCACGACGCCATTAAAAAAACTTCTTATGCGATATCAACGGATGAGACTCGCTATGTGCTCAATGGTATTTATGTGTCCTTCCGCGATGGCAAAATGATTTTTGTTGCTACCGATGGCCGTAGGCTCGCGATGGTGGAGAACGATCTGGAATACCCAGCAA
>Ga0213861_10005460_pt1 | contig 10197 bp, 9 predicted proteins | sample PICome_4_FD_160110 | JGI IMG/M metagenome (GOLD analysis project Ga0213861, IMG submission 160110) | Coastal seawater microbial communities near Pivers Island, North Carolina, United States - PICO131 | ecosystem: Environmental > Aquatic > Marine > Coastal | place: USA: North Carolina | collected...
GTAATGGACGAGTTCGTCATGGCGAGCCCCTGGGGCCGTAACAGTAATTGGGGTAACAGGACACTCGTCGCAGATCTGTTTGGCTTTCGCGATGGAGGTTACCGATTTTACAAGATCGCTGATCGCGCGCTGATGCAGCCGCGCGCGCTGAGTGAATTTTTAGAAATCGTCTATTTTTTCCTCAAGCTTGGGTTTCGTGGCAAGTATAACCTCGGCAGTGAGCAAGAGCGGGATCGGCTGATTGATCGGCTTGAAGCAGTGCTGCCAATGCTGAAAATGCCTAGCAGTGACAAAAAGCACCCCAACCCAGGCCGCCCAATTTTTGATAGCAAAACCCCAGTGCGGATCTGGCGATTGCGTAGTAAGCTGCTGCTGACGGTATCCCTTCTTATTGGCATGGTGATGTTTTCACTGTTCACCAAGATACAACAAACAACCCGTTCAGATAGTTTCTTTGAGGCGCGTCGCACAGCTGCTGCTGAAGTTAAACCTTTCGATTGGGTGCTAAATAGTAAGACTGGCGAAACCGTAAAGTTACCCCGCAAATGAAACTCAAAACCTTTGTAAATATTGCGCTGATAGTTTTTGTACTTGCCGTGATGGGACAAGTGATATGGATAGGCTTGCATTGGTTAGGTGACACGCTGACGCAAAAGGCGGCTCTTATTTGGAGTGCTGTCCTAATAGGTTTAACCTTGGTTACGGCGTTCTCTGTTATCCTTCTGCGCAACCGCATTTGGATTCACGATACGGGTGCTGCGCAATGGGAACAACTGATACGCGTCGCGAGAGACCAGTTTGATCAAGCTCGTGGGCGCTCGCGCATGATAGATAAGTCACCAAATGTTGTACCTTGGTATCTTTTTATTGCCAATGAAAAATCGGAGTGCCCCACCACAATGGTGGAGATGGGGTATGTCGTATTCGGTGACCTGTTGCAGCATGATGGGCTGTCAATCACGACTTGGATATCACCAACAGCAATCGCATATCGGATTGAGATCAGCGCGGGCAGCGACACACCTTTTGATCTCATAGGGTACGTGTTGAAGCTCCTGTATAGGAACCGTCCATCTTTAGCGGTGAACGCAGCTTTTGTTGAATGTGAGTTGGCCGGATTGATGCAGACAGGTAGCGTGGAGAATAGTACCGCCACTGTGATTAACCGTATCTTAAATGTTGCTGTATTTGAGTTTGGGATCGACATGCCAGTTCATATTCTTCTTGTCGGGTTGGAGCATTTCCTTGACCTGTCGCGGAGCGCAATTCTGACACAGAAAATTGGAAATTCAGAAATTTTTGGTGGCTTTTTGCCCCTTGAAGGCGACAGCGTTGAGGCGCGAATTGATGCCCTGTTTGAAGATCTGATCAGGGCCTTAAATGATGCTCGTTTGCCTGCCTTGCAAAAGCAGTTGGCGCCTGAATTTTGCGCGTCACTGCTGAACGGGCCAATTCAATTGGCATTGGTTCAGATCCGCCTGCGTGACCGAGCAGTCGCCCTGACACAACCATTGCCACCACGCCGTCACCCACTTGATCTGCACAGTGTCGTATTTGTTGGCGCGAGCATGACAATGCCGGCGGTTGATCCATTAAGCCAGGTGATTGGACAGCGTTATTTTGGCGAGCCGCCTATCGACGCTTATGCTGAAGTGGCACCTAGTAGTGTCACAAGAGGTAACGCGAGACTGGTGGCACAAGCATATCACCGTGAAGGTTTCAGGGTTAAGCCTAACATGCGTCAAAAGGTGCAAACTGGCTTCAGACGCTTAATTTGGTCACTTTCGCTTGTCGGTGTTGTTGTAGCCTTTGGTGCGCTCTTGCTTGACAACTTTCGCGCTTACAGGCAGGTGAATAATAGCCTGAGCGTGGCTTTTAATGCCTACTACGATGAGATTGGTACAGTAGGCACCGCTTCTGATCAATTGGTAAGGCGGGTCTTGCTACTGCATCCGCTGCGTGCTGGGCTTGAGGGTTATCAAGTTGTGTCAAATACTTGGCGCCGACGTTTGCTACCAAATGGGTCTTTGGAAGACACGTTCCAGAAAATGTATGATCAAGAATTACTCGAGGGGTTTCAAGCAACACTGGCCAGATACATTGATGAGGAAACCCGTGCTTTTGATATGCTGGGCGATGGAGTTAAGCTGATCCGCGCTGCCTCGGTTGAACTACAATTTCACTCCAACCAAAAAACCTATAGTAAGCAACTGACCTCGTACTTCCAGAAAAGTCTAGAGGCTCAGGGTGAGATATCAAGTGAGTTTCAGACCAATTTTCTGGGCATGCTGCAAGATCTATTCACGCTGAATCAACCGTCCGCGATCAGCAAAAAAACACTCACCGTCGTTGCTAAAACATTGTCTAAATATGACACTGCTAACCTTATTTACAAATCCCTCATGCTCAGGCCCACCTACTCGGATAAGATCAATCTGGAGGAACGGCTAGGACCCCATGCAGGTGAAGTATTTAGCGTAACGTCAAGGGAACAGAAGTCAGACGACCAGATCTATTCTATTCCACGTGCCTACACGCAGGATGGGTTCAACGCCTTTTTTAAGGATGGAGAGATACCAGAGTTGGGTGGAATAATCCATAATTACGAAGAAATTATCGGCCTTCTTGATGAAGCAGAGATCAACGTAATTGCACGCAAAGTGGCACAAGCGTATACCTATGATTATATCAACCACTGGTCACTATTTATCGATGCGCTCGGCTTGCGTGAGATTGATGACTGGGCTGATGCCCAGGCCATGATGAAGGTCCTGATAAGCCCAGCAGAAAACCCGCTCACGCGGCTAACGCAAACGCTTCAAGCCAATCTTGATATCCCTGTTTGGCTGCCTGCTGGAGCTGTCACAACAACAGATTCGGCTGTGGTGCCAGAGCCTAACGCTCGAATCCCCGCTGCACCCAAAGCGAATATCGAAGCTGCGGCAGCATTTAAAATCCGCAGCGCATTTCGCCCTTATTTGGAGGCCGCAGAACGCAACGCTGATGACAAAAATGAATATGATGTCTTTCTGCAATACGCTGCTGATGTGCATCGTTGGACGGTAGAGGCTGCAGGCGCTGCCACTGGGATAGGACCCTACCTGTTTGAGCAATTTAAGGCCCCTAATCAAGCCAGCACACTGGCGATATTCAACGCTTTCGCCGTGCGATCTGACATTGATCTGATCCGCAACTTTGGGCGCAATCTGACTACCAAACTGGATGCGCAGGCGATGCGCTTCATCTATGAATACATAGACAGACAGTGGAAGCAGCAGATCCTCACGCCCCATGGCACGACACTTAAAAGCAGTTTCCCCTTTGCCTCGGGCTCGGACATATCACTAATCAAATTTGCCGACCTCTTCGCGCCTGAAGGTAAGCTTTTGAACTTCGAGCTCACCTATCTTGCGCCGTTTCAGGCTCCCAATGGCACCTACCGCCCACGCCTTACTTTCCTAGCGTCGGGCACTGCCGAACCTTTAGTTCAAGCACGGCAAGCCTTTATCCAGTTTAATCAAATTTCCGAAGCTATGTTTGTGGATGGCAAGCCATACCTCACGTTCAATATACGCACGGGATATCTCGAACGCTCACTTAGTAAGCTCACGATTTCGTCAGGAATTACCTTGCATCAATACAGGCATGGTCCAGTTTTTTGGGCTGAACAGACGTGGCCTGCTGCAGGAATCCAAAACAGTGATTTGCAACTACGATTATTTCAGCGGTCACGTGCTGTTTTGAATGATAGTTACACTGGCCCATGGTCCTGGTTTCGGCTATCACGCAGCGGAGATGTCATCCTGAAACCCGACCTAGGTTTGGCGGAGGCTACTTTTGCCGTCACTGATGGTACCGCAAAGCTCCAATTTGACGCGCAGCAGCGGCACAACCCGTTTGCTCCAGGCTTCTTCTCAAAATTCGATTTACCGAAATCTCTTTTTGTAAATGAACATAATCCCGTATTGGTTGACAGCTCTTCTCCGGTGGAAAACCAATAATGCAGTGCAGTTTCCATCGTTTAAGACTGCTAAACGTTCTAGGTTATCGTTCCATTACAGGCGAAATAAAGTGAAATTATTTATGATCAATGGCCGCAACCTTCGGGCAAAAACATCATTTACGTTCGCTGAAAATCAAACGTACTGCAATCCCGCTATAATTTCAGTAATAAAGGTACTCTCATGAGTAAATATGCAACGGATTTAGGCGAAAATATTCCTTGGGTAATAGCAAGCACTTTGGGCGGCTTTCGCGTCGATGATAAAACTATTCGTGCCGCCTACGATGACATACGCGGTGAGGTTGACGACTTTAATGTTAAGGCACCGCCCAATCCACTTTTTGTAGGCCACGGGTTCACTGACGGACGGTCACCTCGCTCCGTAGAATACATGGCCCATCGCGCATTTAAAAAAGTGGGTGGGGCCGCCTTGTCAAATGCAGGAGATCTTGCGTCTCAGGTGACACAGGTCGATGTTTCTGGCATTTTGCTTCACGCTAATGCAACTGGATCGACCGGAGCACACATGAAAATGCTGCGTGGTATTGCAATGAAGTATCCCCGCAGTTCAACTGTTAGTAAATGGGTGGAGATATGCATGGTCGCCAAATCGGCTAAAGCGGGCATACGTGGAACTAAGTTAGTCGGGGCGGTTATTCCCATTGGAGCATTGGGTATCGCAACAAATGTCATCGCAAATTTAGGGCGTACGGGTGTGCGGATGAATTACGGGACTGTCGTTAACAAGGTTGCTATGGAGCTACATTGGCGTGCAAACGTCGAAATGCGATTATCAGGTGTTGGTGGTGGAAAAATCACAACAAAGGTGAATGGTCCGGCCAGTGCAGTCATGTTTGAGATCTTCCGGCGCCGTGGCGCCACCCGGTTTTTTGGTCAGTATGATGTGGCTAACATTATTTCGGAGACTGGTGGTTGGTTCGCTTTGCGCGATAAGTTGCTTTTGATGTAATAGTCCAACAGTTTTTGTAAGAGAGGCCGCAAAGAAGCATTGCAAACCAAGCGTATCATATGGAGAGGGCAACTAGCGGCTGAACGCATTTCTGGTAACTTGTCAGAACGAGAGCGACTTAACCGCGAGTACGAGATGTTGACGCTTTTTGGCGGCACTCACGCGCCCAAAGTTTTGTGCTATGGAAATAGTGCAGGCTCAGTCCGTCTCGTCCGAAGTTGGTTAGATGGTTCTACGCTGGATCAAGTAACGCGCTGCGAAAGGGCTAAGATTATTGCAAGATTGCGCGAAATGCTTAGGAAAATTCATGAAGCTGGCTGGATTCACGGTGATTTGAAGCCTGAGAACATCATCTCTGCATCAACCGGACCAGTTTTGATTGACTGGGAGCATGCAGCACCTATTGGGGCTAAGGTAAGTAGACTGTCCGCTCGCGCTGTGACCGTCGGTATGACACATCCTGACTTGATTTGGGGACGTGGATCTGTTCGGAGAAGGTTTGATTTCTATGCCTTAGACCAAATTGCAGCAGTATCGATTGATTGCAGTTGTTAACTAGAACGCCCGTCGTTGTGAGCTAGCATGTAGGTATCAGTCACTGGCCTTAAGGCAAAAAACCTGTACGCCTCTCTGAATTTTTAGCTTCTTACCATCCCTGTATTTAGGGCTGCACAAAAAAACTGATGGTATTGTGCGGTGTGAGAGCAATAGTAGGAATGGCTACCAACATACTCTTACTTTATGGGAGACAAAGTCAGACATGGTAGTACACGTAAGATCACCAAAACTGTGCGTCCAGCTCGCTGGTCAACTCTATGTTAATTACGACAAAGATGATCTTTGCCTTCCAAACTCTTTCCTACATACGAAGCCTCCTCACTCTTCAGCGGACAACTAAGAGTGGGCTTGCATCTCTCGTATTTATAAAATCGCAAGGTACGAAGTTTTCCTACACATTCATATGTACAGGAATAACTACCACTAATAAGGCTAGTTCCTTGCAAAGAAAAACTTTTAGGACTGTCACCGTTCTGTAAGGCATCATTAATTGAGACTGTTGCTTTGCCTAAAACAAATAATAGATTAATGACTGTGGGCTCTTTTTCAGCAGGGGTTGGATTCGCTTGCTGAGTTTCTTTAACCGCGGTCTTACGCTTCGCAATCTCAGTGAATGATGAAGGCACTGTGACTTGGTTAAGAATTTTCGTGAACAGCATGCCTGGAGAATGGGGCCCAACATCATCGGTCTTTGCATATGCAAAAAGGGCAGAGCTGGTTCCTTTACCCCAAAGTCCATCTACGTTGCTGGTGTAATATCCTAAGTTTTTCAGGGCGTACTGTATCTGTTTGCGTTTCAACATTCCCTCAGTCCTCAAGGAGCTATGACTGAATCTGGTGTTTGGGTGGTTTGAAGGTTGGCGGCGTATCTGGTTGAATTGTTGTTGTGAGACAGCAGCCCAACCGAAGGAGATACACCACCATGGAAACGACTAACATTGTTGATTTTGCGCGTCGAGACGGGATGACGGATGCGCTGACGGATTTGCTCAGAACGGGAGCGCAGGAATTGATCGCGACAGCTGTTGAAGCCGAGTTTGCCAGTTATCTGGCGCAATTTGCCGACTTGCGCACTGATGCAGGTCACGCTGCTGTCGTGCGCAATGGGCATCATCCAGCCCGTCCATTCCAAACGGGCATTGGGCCTGTGAGCGTGCGCATTCCAAAGGTTCGTTCCAAGGACGGCACACCTGTGACGTTCCGCTCGGCCCTGGTGCCACCCTATGTGCGCCGAACCAAGACGTTGGAAGCGGCCCTGCCATGGCTCTACCTCAAAGGGATTTCCAGTGGTGAAATGGCTCCAGCCCTCAAGGTTCTTCTGGGCCCTGCTGCAGTGGGATTTTCGGCGAATACGGTTTCTCGACTTAAGCTCGATTGGGCCACGGAATACGACGGCTGGAGAGAAGCGAAACTGGACGATGAGCCAATCGTCTACATCTGGGCCCCTCTCGGCAGATTGCTTTGCAATCGCCTGCCGGTCAACGGACGGTGTCCACAGCGGACTTACGGGAGAGAATGACAAGCTCTGCGCCCTTGTCATTATTGGGGTAACGGCCTGTGGCAAGAAACGCTTTCTGGCAATCGAGGATGGGGTGCGCGAAAGCACGCAAAGCTGGCGAGAGGTTCTTTTAAACCTCAAAAGTCGAGGAATGAATGCGCCCAAGCTGGCTATCGGGGATGGAGCCATGGGGTTTTGGGCTGCCATGGATGAGGTCTATCCCACGGCCCGCCAGCAGCGGTGTTGGCAACACAAAACGATGAACGTGCTCAACGGCCTGCCCAAGCTGTCTCAGCCAAAGGCCAAAGCCGCGATCCACAACATCTGGCAGGCTGAGACCAAGGACCATGCAGAGAAGGCATTCGATTTGTTCATCAAAATCTATGAACCCAAATACCCCAAGGCGGCGCTGTGCCTGCAAAAAGATCGGGCCAAGCTCATGGCATTCTTCGACTTCCCAGCTCAACATTGGCAGAGCATCCGCACCAGTAATCCAATTGAATCTGCCTTCGCCACGATCCGCCACCGTACCAAACGCTCGAAGGGCTGCCTGTCGCGCGATGGCATGCTGCACATGATGTTCAAATTGGGACAATGCGCTGAACAAAACTGGAGAAAGCTACGCGGCTTTGATTATCTCGCCAAGGTCATCATCGGCATTAGATTCAAAGATGGAATTGAAACCACCAACCCTGACCAGATCGCCGCATGACCAACAATCCTCAAACACCAGATTTGACAATAACTCGTCCTAAAGGCCTGCTTTAGTAAATCTTCACTATATTGGGTTGACCAATCAGGAGACGCTACCTGTAGAACAGACGTAGGCATTACTGTAAGCCCACAGTCTTGATATTTGCTCTGAATGCATTTTATGGCCAACATTTGAGCTTTCTCTAAAGAGTCGGCTGTCATTGAGGCGGTGATGGCTTTTCGTTCTTCAAACGCTTCATCATTGCCGTTCGTAGCTGCGAGGTTGAACCACATGTGGGCTGCAGTAGATACTTGTAGGGTGCCACGCCCATCAGCGAACATTTTACCAAGGTATAGCTGAGCATCAGCGTCCCCCTCTACTGCAAGAGCTTTGGCTTCTTTGAAGGCTTTAGAGTACTCTTTTGCATCATAGGATTTTTTTACTTGGTTGAAGTCAAATATTAGTTCAGGCGTTAGCGTAGTTAACTCTGTTTCGCCTACCCCACCATTAGCCGTTGTTATGGCTTGGTTCTCGTCGATAGCCGCCTCACCCAAATTTCCGATGAATGTAACTATCAACAAGCATACTTTAAGATTTTTTTATTCGAGATCTAACCCTTATAACCAATAATACAATTACCATCAAAATTCTAAAGCTTCCATTTAGCGCCTAGGCTTTCTGAGTTACCACTCAATTCACTATGGGATAGCTGGTCTGGATTTGGATCAAACCGCCAACTGCCGGGACAATTTTGACAAACCCGTGAGTCGCAAAAGGCATGGTGCTTTTAAACCCTGCATTTTCGCGTCCTGGATTTTTGCGTTCCAGACTATCAATGGACAGGTCCTCAGCGTGTGCGATCTGGTAGCGCCCTTTCAATTCCGTTTTAATATGTGCGAAAGGCTCGCCATTATAGACGCTCAGCCGCGCTTTCTTGCCTTCAACTGAGTTCAGGATTTCCATTGTTGCTGAAGCCTGACTGCTCTGGTTCAAATAAGTGCTATTTTTTCGTGGGCCGCCAATTGTATTCACCCGTTTCCCAAGATTTAGAAAGTTTGCGCCAGCATGTTCACTCTGTGGATGGGCTGCTGCGTCTTGTCTGGTCAACCGATTGCTCAATGAATTATTTTCTTTGATCTCTCTGTTGCCCTCGTAAATGCTCAGCATCCCTTTCACCTCGGCGAGTGTGTAATCTTCTTTGAATTTCATCTTGGCATCCTTTCTCTAATCAATACTTCTGAATTTACCCAATAGTTGCTATCAGTTACCAGTCGCACATCTATTGATGAGATAGCTTCCACTCAATCTCATACCAGCTTTTCTGACAGAGAATCGGAGAGAAAATCAAAAACAGTCCGTAACCGCACATTCGCCTTGAGATCAGCCGGTGCCACGAGCCAAACTGGTATCTTTATGATGGGTATTGCTGGCAATACACGCTGCACCCTCGGGTCTGCCATACCCAGTCGAAGATGGCCGAGGCCAATGCCACACCCTGCAACGATCATTTGCCATGTGACTGTTGGGTCATCACAAGTGAACCGAAAGAAGTTTGGGCCAATAGGCAAACCCATAGTACGAAGTTCCTCTTGTGGACCGCCTTTGGCGTGTTGGCCGATGATGTCATGGCCCTGAAGGTCTGTGAGGGAGCGCGGTGTGCCGCGTCTTGCGAGATAGTCTGTCGCCGCAAATGCCGCCAGTTCCAAATCCCCAATTTTTTTGGAGATCAGGCTTACTTGCTGGGTTGGACGGCACATGCGCACAGCGATGTCGGCCTCACGTATCAACAGGTTTGCGGTCTCATCACTAACGACCAATTCAAACTTAATTTCTGGCTGGAATTTACTGAAATTAGCGAAGGTATCAGGCAGTACGAAGCTTGCAAAAGATCGGCTTGCTGTGATCCGTATCGTGTCCGCAACCGCATCGTTTTGATCACTAGCGGCTTGGGCAAAACGGGCTGCTGCTGTGACCACCTCTTCTGCCTGTTTGAAAATATTGGTACCAATATTCGTGAGTGCCAAACCGTCGCTAAGCCGATCAAACAGGATTACGCCCATATCAGCCTCGAGCGCCGTAATGTGGCGGCTGAGGGTCTGCAAGCTGAGGCCCTCTGAGCGCGCTGCAGCAGTGATGGAGCCATGTTTTGCAACAGCACTGAATGACTGGATGTAGGCCAGTTTGGGAATAGAAAGAGGGACAGACATTTTTTTAATCCTAGTAGTGCTTAGGGCAAGCTTAGGTCACATGGCACCAGTCGTTCTGAAATATTCATCAAAGATGAGTGTACGATAAAATTTTGCTTAAATTCAGTCCCTAAAGATGGGAACTAGATTCCCATATACAGCACCTCATTAATTATGGCCCCATACTACCCTCTCCGAAAACTCAACAGGGCACTGTCAGATAAAACTACTTGAGATCGGACGAGCGACTTTATAGCCTCGTCTGATGACAAAACATTCTCCATTTCG
>Ga0213861_10005462_pt1 | contig 10194 bp, 8 predicted proteins | sample PICome_4_FD_160110 | JGI IMG/M metagenome (GOLD analysis project Ga0213861, IMG submission 160110) | Coastal seawater microbial communities near Pivers Island, North Carolina, United States - PICO131 | ecosystem: Environmental > Aquatic > Marine > Coastal | place: USA: North Carolina | collected...
AAATAAAAGAGACCAATCAGTTTCCATTGCGTCCCAAAAAATTAGAGATTTTACAAATCAATTTGGGCTATATGTGCAACCAAGTTTGTGATCATTGTCATGTAGATGCAGGTCCTGATCGCAAAGAAACCATGACGTTGGAAACCATGAATCAATGTTTGGAAGTAATAAAAAAAACAGGGGCACATACCTTAGATTTAACTGGTGGGGCACCAGAAATGAATCCGAATTTTAGATGGTTTGTAGAAGAAGCATCCAAAGCAGGCATCAAAGATTTTATTGTGCGATCAAATTTAACCATTATCAAAGCCAATAAAAAATACCATGATTTGCCCGATTTTTTCAAAAAACACGGAGTCCATGTAGTGTCTTCTTTGCCTCATTACACCAAAGGAAAAACAGATAAACAAAGAGGTGATGGTGTTTTTGATAAATCCATTGAAGCGTTAAAATCCTTAAATGAAGTTGGATATGGAATGCCAAATTCACCTTTAAAATTAGATTTGGTTTATAATCCTTCAGGGGCTTTTTTACCCGGAAATCAACAAGCCTTAGAGCAAGATTTTAAAAAAGCGTTGAAGGCTGATTTTGACATCAATTTTCATAATTTATTTGCGATTACCAATTTACCCATCAGTCGTTTTTTAGACTATTTAATAGCATCAGAAAATTATGAAGATTATATGACAACTTTGGTGGATGCGTTTAATCCATCAGCAGTTGCCAATGTAATGTGTACCAATACCATTTCTGTAAGTTGGGATGGATTTTTATACGATTGCGATTTCAATCAAATGTTGAATTTGAAAGTTGCCAGCAAAGTGCAGCACATTTCAGCTTACAAGGAAGAATTATTGCAAAACAGAAATATTGTCATCAATCAACATTGTTATGGTTGCACAGCAGGTGCTGGAAGCAGTTGTCAAGGTGTTGTGGCATAATTTAAAAAATAAAACATGAGTTATTTAGAAACAACCAAAAATGTTTATAAAGAAGCAGCATTAACACCAGATGTTGGTTTGTGTTGCGCCACCAATCCAATTTGGGAATTACCAGGATTAAAAATTCCTAGAATCATGCAAAAAATGAACTACGGATGTGGCTCAACAGTGCATGCAAGAGATTTAACCAACAATCCAAAAATATTATATGTTGGTGTTGGAGGAGGCATGGAATTGTTACAATTCGCCTATTTTTCTCGACAAAAAAGTGGTGTCATTGGTATTGATGTAGTTGATGAAATGTTGGAAGCTTCTCGTAAAAACTTTGTAGAAGCTGAAAAGTTGAATCCTTGGTTTCAATCGGAATTTGTTGATTTACGAAAAGGAGATGCCATGAAATTGCCAGTTGATGACAATTCGATTGATGTAGCTGCACAAAATTGTTTGTTCAATATTTTTAAAGAAGACGATTTGCAACAAGCCATTTCAGAAATGTACAGAGTGCTAAAACCACATGGACGTTTGGTCATGAGCGATCCAACTTGCGAGCAAGAAATGAATGACGAACTCAGAAATGACGAGCGTTTACGAGCTTTGTGTTTGAGCGGAAGTTTGTCAATTGCCAATTATGTAAAAGCGTTGACAGATGTTGGTTTTGGAACAATTGAAATCAGAGCTAGAAAACCGTATCGAATTTTAGACCCAAAAAACTATACAACAAACGAATTGATTTATATTGAATCCATAGAAGTTGCAGCCATCAAAGATCCAATGCCTAAAGATGGACCTTGCATTTTTACAGGAAAAGCAGCTATTTATTATGGTGATGAAGCTTATTTTGATGACAATGCAGGACATGTTTTGATGAAAAATCAGCCTTTGGCAATTTGTGATAAAACTGCAAATGCGTTACAGAGTTTGGGAAGAAATGATATTTTTATTTCTCCTTCTACGTTTCATTATGATGGTGGAGGTTGTTGTTAATTAGTTGGTTGTCTTTAGACTTTAGTCAGTTGAAATTTTATTTCAATTTAAATACATATTATGTTTCATAAAATCATTTTTGCTTTTCTAGTAATGACTTCAACATTAGTTGTTGGGCAAGAAAAATTAGACAAATTATTGCATAAATGGAACACCAGAAATGTGCCTTATATTTCAGTGGAAACTCTAAAAATGACCAAAGAAAAAACCATTATTTTGGATGCTAGAGAAGAAAGCGAATTCAAGGTTAGTCATTTAAAAAATGCCATTTTTGTTGGATACAATCAATTTGATTTGAACCAAACAATTGTCAAACTTCCCAAAGATAAAACCGTAAAAATTGTGGTGTATTGTTCTTTAGGAATTCGTTCAGAAACCATTGCTCATAAATTAATTCAAGCTGGTTATACAAATGTGTTTAATTTGTATGGAGGCATTTTCGAATGGAAAAACAAGGATTTTCAAGTAGTTGATACTACTGGAAATGAAACTGAAAAAGTGCATGCTTTCAACAAAAGTTGGAGTAAATGGTTGCAAAAGGGAGTAAAGGTTTATGAATAAAAACTGTTTGCTAATTTTTACTAGAAATCCTGAATTGGGAAAAGTAAAAACACGTTTGGCAAAAACCATTGGTGATGAAAAAGCGTTGGAAATCTATTATTTTTTGCTAGATAAAACCAAACAAGTTACACAACAAATTCATGATGAAAAAAGAGTTTTTTATGATTCTTTTATAGATGAAAATGACCTTTGGAATTCAGATGATTATCAAAAATTTCTACAAAACGGAACTGATTTAGGCAGTAAAATGCAACATGCTTTTTCAGAAGCTTTTCAATCAGGATATGAAAAAATCATCATTATTGGAAGTGATTTGTATGATTTGACTCCAGAAATAATTTCAACAGCTTTTCAGCAACTAAACAAAAATGATGTGGTGATTGGACCTGCAATTGATGGAGGCTATTATTTGTTGGGAATGAAAAAACTTCATCAAACTATTTTTCAAAATAAAAATTGGGGAACTGAATCCGTAAGAAAAGATACTTTAGCGGATTTGAAAGATAAAAAAGTATTTTTGTTAGAAGAATTGAATGATGTAGATTTTTTTGAAGACATTGAACATCATCCAGCATTTCAGCATTTTTTAAAAGACATATAAACATGAACAAGCAAAATCAACTTCAAGAGACTATCGATTTTTTAGCAAAATCAGGAATTAGAAAACCTCAAGTTGGCATTGTTTTAGGCACTGGTTTAGGCAAATTAGTTCATGAAATTGACATCGAAAAAGAAATTGCCTATTCAGAAATTCCAAATTTTCCAGTAGCAACTGTCGAGTTTCATTCAGGAAAATTAATTTACGGAACCTTATCAGGAAAAAAAGTGATAGTGATGTCAGGCAGATTTCATCTTTACGAAGGCTACAATGCTTGGGAAGTTACCTACGGAATAAGAACTATGCATGCTTTAGGAATTCAACAGTTACTGATTTCAAATGCTGCAGGAGCCATCAATCTGAACTATAAAAAAGGGGATTTGATGTTGATTGAAGATCATATCAATTTGCAAGGAACATCGCCTTTGGCATTTGCAGGAGCCAATAATTTTGGAAACATTTTTGCTGATATGTTAGAGCCTTATTCAAAAGAGATCAATCAAAAAATCAAAGAAATAGCCAAAGAAAATAACATTTTATTGCACGAAGGTGTTTACGCAAGTGTTTTAGGACCTCAATTAGAAACCAGAGCAGAATACAGAATGTTGCAAATTTTAGAAACTGATGCTGTTGGCATGAGCACAGTTCCTGAAGTGATTGTAGCAAAACAACTAAACTTACCATGTGCTGCAATTTCAGTATTGACAGATGAATGTGATCCAAAAAATTTGCAACCTGTAAACATTGCCGAAATAATTGCCATTGCTGGTGAAGCTGAACCAAAAATGATTGAATTGTTTAAGGGAGTTATTGAGGTTTTGTAATTGATAAAAAAATAGTTTTCTTCTAGTTGATTCCTAATAAATTAACATTTCTTAAAATTCAAAATCTTTAAAATCCCGTATTTTTGCAATAGCAAAATGTGTTTTCAACTTCATGGAAAAATACCTAGACATTATTAAAAACTCATATATTGGTTATTGGAATTATATCCAAAAATCAGTGTTGATGGAACTCAATTGGGAAAACTATTTTTACGGTTTGATATTGATTTCATTAATAGTTTGGGCATTAGAAATTGTGTTTCCTTGGCGCAAAAATCAACCAATTATTCGCAAAGATTTTTGGTTAGATACTTTTTATATGTTTTTCAATTTCTTTTTATTGAATCTCATTGTGTTGATTGCACTTTCCAATACAGCTGCACTTTTTTTTAATGATATTTTAGCAATTGTCAATCTTTCAATCACTGATTTTCAATTGTTTGACATCAACACATTTCCATATTGGGCGCGTTTGTTGGTGTTTTTCATCATCATCGATTTTGTGCAATGGTTCACACACACATTACTTCATAAATACGAATTTTTATGGAATTTCCACAAAGTGCATCACTCTGTAAAACAAATGGGTTTTGCTGCTCATCTGCGTTATCATTGGATGGAACCTGTGTTGTACAATTCCATGAAATACATTCCTTTGGCAATTATGAGCGGATTTTCAGCGCAAGATGTTGCCATCGTTCACTTTTTTAATATTGCAGTTGGGCACCTCAATCACGCCAATATCAATTGGGATTATGGGTTTCTCAAATACATTTTCAACAATCCGAAAATGCACATTTGGCACCATGCCAAAGAACTGCCTGAAGACAGAAAAAACGGCGTAAATTTCGGAATCACCTTAAGTATTTGGGATTATATTTTCAAAACAAATTACATTCCGCATTCAGGTCGCGATATCGAATTGGGTTTTGATGGCGATGAACAATTCCCCAAAGATTTCATCAAACAAGAATTGTATCCGCTTGTAAAAAAGTAGGTTTATTTATAGCAATTTCCTGCTGTCCGTTTCAAGTCCGCAATAAAAACAGCATTTTTGTAAGTCGTTTTGTGGCTTCTTTTAGTCGCCCAAAAAAGCCAACAAAAATTTACTGTTTTTCTTTTACGGGCTTTCCACTTCCATCAGGGCTAAAAATCCTTAGATCTCATAAAATTCCTTATTTTTGCCACTCAAATACTAACAAATTTTACATGAAAGCATACGTTTTTCCAGGTCAAGGAGCACAATTTACAGGAATGGGATTGGATTTATATGAAAAATCTCCGTTAGCAAAAGAATATTTTGAAAAAGCAAATACCATTTTAGGATTTTCCATTACAGATATCATGTTTCAAGGAACTGCTGAGCAACTCAAAGAAACCAAAGTTACACAACCTGCTATTTTTTTACATTCGGTAATTTTAGCAAAAGTTTTGGGTGATTCATTTCAGCCAGAAATGGTCGCAGGTCATTCTTTAGGAGAATTGTCTGCTTTGGTTGCAAACGGAGTTTTATCTTTTGAAGATGGGTTAAATTTAGTTTCAAAACGTGCGTTAGCTATGCAAAAAGCTTGCGAAATTACACCATCAACAATGGCAGCAATTATTGGTTTAGACGATTTAGTTGTAGAAGAAGTTTGCGCTTCAGTAGATGGAGTTGTAGTAGCTGCCAATTACAATTGTCCAGGGCAATTGGTTATTTCAGGTGAAATTATTGCAGTTGAAAAAGCGTGTGAATTACTAAAAGAAAAAGGTGCAAAAATGGCTGTTTTATTACCTGTTGGTGGGGCATTTCACTCACCAATGATGGAGCCTGCAAGAGAAGAATTAGCAGCTGCAATTAAAGCAACTCATTTTTCAACTCCTATGTGTCCTGTGTATCAAAATGTATCTTCAACTGCAATTACAAATCCTGCTGAAATCAAAGAAAATTTAATGATTCAATTAACTGCACCTGTTAAATGGACGCAATCCATGCAACAAATGATTGCGGATGGTGCAACTGAATTTGTAGAAGTAGGTCCAGGAAAAGTGTTGCAAGGTTTATTGCGAAAAATTGATAGAAATGTAGCAGTAACTAGTGCTATTTTTTAAAAACCAACGCTATTTTTAAAATAGATTTTTTCCTTTTTAAGTTCATATTTTCCTTTTAAGAAGATTTTTTAGATATCAAAAAGTTGATTAGCCTTTAATTTGCTGAAAAATTAATATTAACTCAAATCAAACAACAATGAAAAACATTTTAAAAAAAATTCAACTTTGCGTAATTCTAGTATCTGCTATTTCTTTTACAAACTGCGAAAACTCAAATGAAGTTATTTCATCAGAACTTACCATTCAACAAAAAGTTGCCTTATTAGAAGGAAGTCAATGGCTTTTAAAAGGATTTGAAGATAGAGTAATGCATACTTTTAAAGATAGCAAACAATTTACATATTATGGAACCAACAATGTTTTTGATGAAAATCCAATTCCAAATGCTCTTAATTATACTATTGAGGGAAATTTAATAACTATTGATTATAATTTCGGAAATATATCTTCTTATGAGTTAACTTTTTCATGTAATAATTCGATTGTTGACTTTTCTCAAAACGGAGAAGTAGTAAAAACTTTATACAAACGAGGGTCTAATTTCCAACAATGTTTGTAATAAAAAAATAATTTAGTAAAAAGGCTTTCAAATCTATTTTTTGAAAGCCTTTTTAATTTAAAATAGATACTCTTTTTGCTTACAAAGATTAAACGTAAATTTGCAACTTTTAAAAGTAAAAAAGATGCAATACAATCACCAACAAATAGAAAAAAAATGGCAAGAATATTGGGCGAAAAATCAAACTTTTAAAGCCAGTAATTCTTCTCATTTACCCAAATATTATGTGTTAGACATGTTTCCATATCCTTCAGGAGCTGGTTTACATGTGGGGCATCCTTTAGGCTATATTGCATCCGACATTTATGCGCGTTTTAAACGTCATAAAGGCTTTAATGTATTGCATCCACAAGGTTATGATTCTTTTGGTTTGCCTGCAGAACAATATGCCATTCAAACTGGTCAACATCCTGCAAAAACTACCGAAGAAAATATCAAAACATACAGAAGACAGTTAGATAAAATTGGTTTTTCTTTTGATTGGGATAGAGAAGTGCGTACTTCAAATCCTGAGTATTACAAATGGACACAATGGATTTTCATTGAATTATTCAATTCTTGGTACAATAAAAATTCAGACAAAGCAGAAGACATTTCAACCTTGATTTCAATTTTTGAAAAAGAAGGAAATGCAAAGGTAAATGCTGTTTGTGATTCTGAAATCCAACAGTTTTCATCCGAAGAATGGAAACATTTTTCATCAACAAAACAACAAGAAATCTTGTTGAAATATCGTTTAACATATTTGTCTGACACAGAAGTAAATTGGTGTCCTGCTTTAGGAACTGTTTTAGCAAATGACGAAATTGTAAATGGCGTTTCAGAACGTGGAGGACATCCTGTAATTCGTAAAAAAATGACGCAATGGTCTATGCGAATTTCGGCTTATGCACAGCGTTTATTAGATGGATTAACAACTATTGATTGGCCTCAACCTCTAAAAGATTCACAAACCAATTGGATTGGAAGAAGTCAAGGAGCGATGGTTGAATTCCCCATCCTTTCCTTCCCTAAAGGGGAAGAGAAGGCTTCAAAAGGATATTTGACAGGAGGAAATAATGCGCATCTTTTACTTGAAAAAGCAAAAGAAATGAGAGCAAATGCAACGCAAGCTGAAGCGATATTATGGCAACAATTAAAAGGAAAAAGCTTAGATGATAAATTCAGACAACAACATGTAATTGATGAATTTATAGTTGATTTTGTTTGTCTTTCAAAAAAACTAATTGTTGAAGTTGATGGAAAGATTCATGATTTTCAACAAGAAAATGATGCTGAAAGAACCCAAATTTTAGAGAATTTAGGTTACAAAGTAATTCGTTTTACAAATGAGGAAGTTATTGGTAATCTTGAAAATGTACTAGAAACTATCAAAGTAAACCTAAACCAAACTCCCCTTTCCTTTGGAAAGGGGTTGGGGGATAGGATTCAAGTTTTCACAACAAGACCAGATACTATTTTCGGAGTTAGTTTTATGACCTTAGCTCCTGAGCACGAATTAGTTTCTCAAATAACAACTCCTGAACAAAAAGCGGCAGTTGAAGCTTATGTTGAAAGTACGGCAAAACGTTCTGAACGCGATAGAATGGCAGATGTTAAATCTATTTCTGGGGTGTTTACAGGTGCGTATGCTGAGCATCCTTTTACCAAAAAACCAATTCCGATTTGGATTGGTGATTACGTGTTAGCAGGTTATGGAACTGGAGCTGTAATGGCTGTTCCTTGTGGCGATCAACGTGATTATGATTTTGCTAAACATTTCGGAATTGAAATTCCAAATATTTTTGAAAATGTAGATATTTCAAAGGCTGCACATGCAGATAAAGAAGGAACTGTCATAGCAAATTCAGATTTTTTATCTGGCTTGCCTTACAAAAAAGCATTGCAAAAAGCGATTGAAACTTTAGAAGAAAATGGATTTGGTTATGGAAAAGTCAATTATCGTTTGCGAGACGCAGTTTTTAGCAGACAACGTTATTGGGGCGAACCTTTTCCTGTGTATTATAAAGACGGAATGCCACAAATGATTGACAAAAAACACTTGCAAATTGTGTTACCAGAAGTGGAAAAATACTTGCCAACAGAAGATGGAAAACCGCCTTTAGGGAATGCTGAGGTTTGGGCTTGGGACACAAAAAATTGTTCAGTAGTTAGCAATCAATTGATTGATAATGAAACGGTTTTTCCTTTAGAACTCAATACCATGCCAGGTTGGGCAGGCAGTTCTTGGTATTTTAATCGTTATATGGATTCCAAAAATCCGGATGAATTTGCAAGCAAAGAAGCTTTAAATTATTGGAAAGAAGTTGATTTATACATTGGTGGTTCAGAACACGCAACAGGACATTTATTGTATGCGCGTTTTTGGCAAAAATTCTTGTTTGATAAAGGATTTGTTCCTGTGGATGAATTTGCAAAAAAACTCATCAATCAAGGAATGATTTTGGGGGAGAGTGCTTTTATAAAGAAATTAGTTTATAATTTTAAGTTCAAAAATTCAAAAGGAGAAATACAAAATCTCAATCAAATTGAAGATGTTTTTATTTCGGAAGGTATTGAGGTAGATACGAATTTTGAAAACTGGGATCCAAAAAAATTTCCAAATACATTTGTTTTTCATCATTTTGATGAAATAGTTAAAAAAGAACAAATTGAAGAACCTTACATTAGTTTTGTAAAATCACACGTAGATGTATTATTAGTGAATTCTTCTAATGAATTAAATATTGAAGAGTATTTAAATCATCCTTTGAATCAGGATAAAATTGATGCAGTATTTATAAGTGATAAAGATGGCACTTTTAAAGTTTCTAGAGAAGTAGAAAAAATGTCCAAATCAAAATACAATGTGGTAAATCCTGATGATATTTGTGAAGAATATGGTGCAGATGCGTTGCGTTTGTTCGAAATGTTTTTGGGTCCTTTAGAGCAAACCAAACCTTGGAAAACTTCAGGAATTTCGGGAGTTTATTCGTTTCTAAAGAAACTTTGGAAATTATATCATTCTGGAGAAAACGGAACTTTTTACGTGGACAATTCCCCTTCTTTGGAGGGGTTAGGGGAGGCTTTAAAAACGCTTCACAAAACCATCAAAAAAGTAACAGAAGATATTGAGAATTTTTCGTTCAATACTTCAGTGTCAACATTTATGATTGCTGTTAATGAATTAACTGCATTGCAATGTAACAAACGAGCAATTCTAGAGCCTTTATTGATTTTGATTTCTCCTTACGCTCCTCATATTGCTGAAGAATTATGGCATCAATTAGGGCATCAAAACAGTATTTCAACAGCTGAATTTCCAATTTTTGAGGAAAAATACTTGATAGAAAGCACTAAAAATTATCCCATTTCTTTCAATGGAAAAATGCGATTTACACTCGAACTTTCGTTAGATTTATCTGTATCAGAAATTGAAAAAGCTGTATTGAGTCACGAAAAAACAATTGCACAATTAGAAGGGAAATCACCAAAAAAAGTAATTATTGTGCCTGGTAAAATTGTAAATATTGTAGGATAATTTTTCCATTGAACTAAAAATATCTTTTACCTGCAAATTTCAAATGAATTGGATTTGCAGGTTTTTTATTTCTTTTACGATTTTTTTGATTGAAATTTTAAGAATAAAGACTTATT
>Ga0213861_10005467_pt1 | contig 10190 bp, 8 predicted proteins | sample PICome_4_FD_160110 | JGI IMG/M metagenome (GOLD analysis project Ga0213861, IMG submission 160110) | Coastal seawater microbial communities near Pivers Island, North Carolina, United States - PICO131 | ecosystem: Environmental > Aquatic > Marine > Coastal | place: USA: North Carolina | collected...
GTCGGACTGTGTGATGACGGCGATCGGGCGACCACCGTCGAGAACAAGGCTGGCGCCGCCACCGTCGAGCATCTCGACTGCGAGCGACACCGACTGGCCAGCACCAAGAGTGGGCAGCTTGGGGCCCATGATCTTCTCGACAGGCATGTCGAGTGTCGACTGGTCGTCGTAGGCGAGTTGCATAAGCCGGAGCTCGGTGACAGAACCCTGGACCTCGGCCGCTGATAACGGCATGGCACCCTTGGCCACGGGCAGCTGAGAGACCCCGTGGGTTTGCATGAGAGCAAAGGCGGTGCGGCCGCTGTCTTCGGGTTGCACATAAAGCAATGGGGGAACACCATCGGAATTAGTTGCGAGCACGTTACGCACTGTTGGGCCCTCGTCTTCGAGGAAACCAAAGCTGGCCATCCAGTCGTCGTTGAAGACCTTGGACAGATAACCACGACCTGAATCAGGGACGAGCACGACGACGAGGTCGCCGGGTTGTGCGTCGGCAGCCACGACTCGGGCGGCAGCAACAGCGGTACCGCATGAGCCGCCAATCAGCAGGCCTTCTTCTTCGGAGACCCGCCGGGCCATGGCAAACGAGTCGGCGTCGCTGATAGCGATGACCCGGTCGACGACGGTCTGGTCATAGGTCTCGGGCCAGAAGTCTTCGCCCACACCTTCGACGAGATAGGGACGACCGGAACCGCCGCTGTAGACGGAACCCTCGGGGTCTGCGGCAATGATCTGGATGGCGGGATTCTGTTCTTTGAGGTAACGAGCGACACCACCAAGGGTGCCGCCAGTGCCAGCACCAGCAACGAAGTGGGTGATCTTGCCGTCGGTCTGGCGCCAGATCTCGGGGCCGGTTGTGGCGTAGTGTGACTCGGGGTTCGATTGGTTTGCGTATTGGTTTGGGCGGTATGCGCCGGGGATCTCGTTGACGAGACGTTCAGCCACCGAGTAATACGACTCTGGATCTTCGGGCGGCACCGCAACCGGACACACCACGACTTCGGCGCCGTAGGCACGCAACAGATCGACCTTCTCTGGAGAGACCTTGTCGGTCATGACGAAGACACATTTGTAACCCCGCTGGCTGGCGACGATGGCCAGGCCGACACCGGTATTGCCAGAGGTCGGTTCAACAATGGTGCCACCAGGCTTCAGTAGTCCCTTGGCCTCGGCGTCGTTGATCATCCACAACGCTGGTCGATCCTTGGCGCTACCGCCGGGGTTCGTGAACTCAAGCTTGGCGACGATGGGGCACTTGGCGTCCTCGATCACTGCATTGAGTCGGACCATCGGCGTGTTCCCGATGAGGTCTATCGCTGAGTCTGCAATCTCCACGTGTCCACACTACCTCTCGGTCTGCCACCGGACCTTGTGTCACATCGAACACCTACTCTCCGAACGGATCTTTCCGAGATGCAGGTCCGTTTGGGTGGGGTCGGGAGTTGACCGCGCCGACTATCGTCAAGGAAGTTCTGAGGGAGACCATTCATGGGAATGCAGCAAGATCAACTGCTCATGCACAAGCTGATTGAGCGCAGTGCAATCGTGGCGCCAGACGAAGAAGTCGTTACGGCAACAGAAGATGGCGTGCGCCGCCAGACTTATCGCGAGACACGTGCTCGGTCACATCAGTTGGCACATGCGCTGGCCGGTGCTGGCATCGAGATCGGCGATCGTGTCGGCACGTTCATGTGGAATGGCAGCCGTCACCTTGAGGCGTACTGGGCCTCGGCCGGTATGGGCTGTGTGTTGCACACGATCAATATTCGACTTGGCCCAAAGGATCTCGAATACATCATCAATCATGCTGGCGCCGAGATCATCATCGTCGATGCTGACCTCTTGCCGATGCTCGAGACTGTTGCCGACGTGATTCCTGCTGTGCGCCAGATTGTTGTGGCGACCGAACCTGGCTTCGAAGGTTGGACGACGACCCTGGCCAATGCCATCGACTACGAGGACTTCATCGCTGGCCAGCCCGAGCACTACGACTGGCCTGAGATCCCCGAGACCAGCGCGCTCGGTCTGTGTTACACCAGCGGGACCACTGGTGATCCAAAGGGCGTCGAATACGAACACCGTTCGCAGTATTTGCACACGCTCGTGCAATCGCTGACCGATGCCATGGGTCTGACCTCTACCGACACGTTGTGCGGCATCGTGCCCATGTTCCACGCTCAGGGATGGGGGTTGCCTTGGGCAGCCACCATGTTGGGCATGAAGCAAGTTATGCCGCACCGTTTTATGAACCCTGACCGCATGATCAAGCTCATGGCCGACGAGGGCGTCACGATCTCGGCTGGCGTTCCAACTATCTGGCAAGGCGTGAAGTCGATCATGCAGGCTCAGCCGGGTGTGTATGACCTCTCTAAGCTTGAGCGGCTGACCTGCGGCGGTTCGGCGCCACCGCTGTCGTTGATCTCTTGGTATTGGGAGGAACACCAGGTCGAAATGGTGCAGGGCTGGGGTATGACCGAGACCTCGCCGCTCGCCACAACGTCGCGTCGGGTGATGAAGCGGAATCAGCTGGATGCGGACCCTCAGACTCTGGTCGAGAACCAGGCCAAGGCCGGCCAACTCATGCCCGGACTACAGATGAAGATAGTCGACGACGACTTTAAAGAGTTGCCATGGGATGGCGAAGCAGCCGGCGAAGTCTTGATTCGGGGCCCTTGGATTGCCCGTGAGTATTACAACAATCCCCAGCCCGAGAAGTTCCATGACGGCTGGTTGATCACCGGCGACGTCGCAAAGATTGACCCCGAGGCCTATTTGATTATCGCTGATCGGTCGAAGGACCTGATCAAGAGCGGTGGCGAGTGGATCAGCTCCGTGGACCTAGAGAATCACATCGTCGGCGTAGCGGGTGTGGCCCAAGCCTGCGTTGTGGCAGCACCTCATCCCAAGTGGGATGAACGTCCAATCGCCCTGGTCGTGCTGGCCGAAGGCGCCGACGTGGCGCCGGAAGCGATCATCGCTCACTGCGAAAGCAACTACGCCAAATGGCAGCTTCCCGACGAAGTGCTTTTCGTCGACTCGATCCCTCTTACCGGCACCGGCAAGATGGACAAGAAGGTCGTGCGGGCCCAGCTCGAGTCAGACGGCTACCTACTGCCTGACCTCCGGAGCTAACACCCTCGCCGATAACGAGCGCGTGCCTGGCACCGGTTCGTTATGTCTCTAGGCTCGGTGGGTGACTGACGAGGCTTCCATTCCTGCTGCTGGCGAATACCACATGACAACCGACGAGTTTCGGGCCCTTGGGCATGAGCTCATCGACTTCATCGCGGACTATCGCGACAACATCAGCGACTACCCGGTGTTGTCACAGGTGGCTCCCGGCGACATCGCTGCTCAACTGAACCCAACGCCGCCTGAACACGGCGAAGACCTGTCGGGTCTGGTCGATGATCTGCGGTCGATCATCGCTCCTGGACTCACTCACTGGCAGTCGCCGAACTTCTTTGCCTACTTCCCAGCCAATGCGTCGTTGCCTTCGGTGCTCGGTGAGCTTGTTAGTGCAGGCTTCGGTGTGCAGGGCATGCTGTGGGCCACCAGTCCAGCAGCTACTGAAGTAGAGACGGTCATGATGGACTGGCTCGTTGATCTGTGTGGGCTCCCTCGGGTTTTCCATTCGTCGAACGACGGTGGAGGAGTGATGCTCGACAGTGCTTCATCGGCCGTATTGACCTCGATGGTCGCGGCTCGACATCGTGCGGTCGGCCACCGGGCTGCGCCTGAGCTCCGGGCGTACACTTCAACCCAGGCGCATTCGTCGGTGCTCAAAGGGATGCGGGTCGCCGGTTTCGCCGATGAACAGCTGCGCAGCGTTGACGTGGATGAAGACTTCGCCATGCGTGCTGACCTGTTGGCAGATGCAATGGCGCAAGATGTGGCAGATGGCTTCGTGCCCTTCTTCGTCGTAGGCACGGTCGGCACGACATCGTCGACTGCGATCGACCCGATCGCTGACATCGCTGCGGTCGGAGCTGAATACAGCGCCTGGGTGCATGTCGATGCGGCCTTCGCTGGCAGTGCTGCGGTGGCACCAGAGCTTCGGCCGTTGGTGAACTCGGGCCTCGACGCTGTCGATAGTTACTCGTTCAACCCTCACAAATGGTTGCTCACCAACTTCGACGCGGCTGCCTACTGGGTCGCAGACCAACCTTCGCTCACAAGCGCAATGGCGATCGTGCCGGAGTATCTGAAGAATGCGGCGACCGAGTCCGGCCAGGTCATTGACTATCGGGATTGGATGGTGCCTCTGGGCCGACGTTTCCGTGCACTCAAATTGTGGATGGTCATCCGATGGTATGGCGCCGAAGGCCTGCGAGCCTTCGTGCGTGACCATGTCGCGATTGCTCAAGAGTTATCCGATTGGGTCGATGCGCATCCATCGTTCGAGCGCCTGGCTCCCACGCCATTTAGCCTGGTCTGTTTCGCTCATGTCGATGGCGACGACCGGACCCGAGGGATCGTCGACGCGATTAACGCTGCCGGAACCCACTACGTAACCCACACCACCCTGAACGGGCGTTACACGCTGCGCGTCGCCATTGGATCAGTCACCACCGACCGCACCCACGTCGAAACCCTCTGGAACGACATCCTGGCACTGGCCTAACGTCACGCGGGGTCAGACCCGTCGTCACGCGGGGTCAGACCCTCGGGAGCACCTTGTCTCACCGAAGCGGGCGAGGGGACTGTGCGAAGTACGCTCGATGACGTGGCTTCAGTTGAGATTGTTATTCCCCGGCCAGATGACTGGCATGTACACCTTCGAGACGATGAGATGCTCGATGCCGTCGTAGACCACACAGCACGCTGGTTTCGTTACGCGCTGGTCATGCCCAACTTGACACCACCGGTCACCTCAAACGCCAGTGCTCAGGCGTACCGGGCCCGCATCATGGACGCCGCATCGGTGGGTGCGGACACCTTCGTTCCGCAAATGACCTTGTACCTCACGCCAACGATCGACGTCGACGATCTCGTCGAAGGCTTCAACGCTGGCGTGATCGGCGGAGTGAAATTCTACCCGGCCGGTGCCACCACGAACTCCGACGCTGGTGGCACAAACCTGCTGGATTTCGAAGCGACCCTGTCGGTGATGGCCGAGCAGAAGATCCCGCTGCTGGTGCATGCCGAGTCGACTGATCCTGAGCTCGACATCTTCGATCGAGAGGCTGCATTTCTCGACCAACAGGTTGGTCCGCTGCTGGCCGCCATGCCCGAGCTCAGCGTGACCGTCGAACACATCTCGACCGCCGCCGGCATCGACCTGGTAAACGAGTTCGATCAGGCGTATGGGTCGATAACTCCCCATCACCTTTCCTGTGACCGCTCCGACCTACTCGCGAACGGTATGCGACCCGAGCTGTACTGCAAACCGGTCATCAACTCGGCAGACAACAGGCGAGCACTCGCCGCCGCTGCCACGTCGGGCAATCCAAAGTTCTTCCTCGGCACGGATTCAGCGCCGCACCCGCTGAGCCAAAAAGAAGCCCGCGTCGCTAAGGCCGGCATCTTCAATGCTCCTTATGGGCTGCAGGTCACCGCTGAGCTGTTCCATCAAGCCGACGCTCTCGATCAGTTCGTCGCCTTCGTCTCACTCAACGGCGCAGCCCGCTATGGCCACGAACCCAGCAGCGACGAGCTCCGGCTGGTGCGTAACGACACTTTGGCCGAAGATGTCGTCGAGGTCATCACGACTGCCGCTGGCGACGAAGTCCGGTTGTTCGGCGTCGCCGAGGCCGCGCGGTGGTCGATCGCTGCGGTGTGATGCCGGTTCGGAGCGATCGCTGCGGACGACACTCATCATGACGGAGTCGACGAACTTGCCATCCCAACAAAGTGCCTGACGTCGCACTCCTTCTCGCCAAACCCGATTCGATCGAAGTGGCAGCGCGTGCCGGTCAGCCGATTGGCCTCGTGGGCATCACAGGCGAGTGACGGCCGCAGCACAACACGTTCACCGGTAATGGTGGGTTTGCAGGCGAGGGAGATACGGCCAAAGATCAGTTGGCAGGTTCGGCGAGCGACTCGAGGGTCGCAACCGCTTCGTCCGCTCGGTCCACTGGCACTAGCAGGTGGTCGTGATAGAAACCAGCCAACACATTGCAGGGAATCTGACGTTCGGTCAGCGCTCGGGACATGGCGGCGGTCAGCCCAACCGCTTCAAGCGAGCTGTGCACCTGCACCGTGAGCCAGACGGCGACAAAGTTGGCCGGCCACCCTCGGCGTTCGGCTTCGTCAAGAGTGGCAATCACCGTGGTTCCTTCGACCTCGGTGAGCACGGCGTGGACGCCATCGCCCAGAGCCACAGGTTCGGGCAACGACACCACGGTCACGAGCTCAGCACGTCGCTCGATCTTGATCGACGCCAACATTTTGGCCAGATCCATCTCGCCAGGCGAGACCGATGAGTTCCCAAGCGACACCGTCACGCGCCCCACTTGGCGAGGTAGGCATGCATGGCGTCGACAGCAGCGGCGTCGAGGACAACGACACCGTCGATTTCACGGCCAGCGAGATGTTCGATCACTTCGTGCACCGTCACGATGGAAAACGTTGCCATGTCGAAGTCTGATCCCACTTGAGCCAGTGCACTGACATCACCAGTACCTCGTTCGGAGCGATCCACCGAGATGACCAAGCCAGCGAGCTGGATATCGGCTGCGGCTCGCATGATCGGTACGGTTTCCCGGATCGAGGTTCCTGCGGTGGTGACATCCTCGACCCACAGAACGCGATCGCCGTCGACGGGGGAGTGGCCAACAAGCACACCGCCTTCGCCGTGGTCCTTGGCTTCCTTGCGATTAAAGGTGAACGCAATATCGCGGCCACGGTTGGCCAACGCCACGCTCGCAGAAACAACCAGTGGGATGCCTTTGTAGGCCGGCCCAAACAGCACATCGATTTCCTGGCCAGACTCGTGCATGAAGCTATCGATCGAGTCGGCATAGAACTCGCCGAGTCGTTGCATCTGCATGCCGGTGCGGTATTTGCCGGTATTCACGAAGTATGGCGTCGCCCGTCCGCTTTTGGTGACAAAGTCGCCGAAGGTCAGCACGTCGGAGCGCACCATGAACTCGATGAACTGTTGCTTGTAGATCTCCACCCGCCAAGCTTGCCAGTTTCTAGGTCGTAGCCAACGTTTCTGTGTGAGCGACCAACCACGCAACGGTTGCCCGGTTGGTGGCCTCGTAACCGGTGTCGAGCAGGGTTTGGAAACCCGCACCGCCTGCAGCAGCGAGCGCCGTGATGTTGCGCCGAGCTTGTTCCAAGAACGAGGTCGCAAGGTCGACCACCCGGCGTCGTTCGGCATAGTCGAGTTCGTGCACATCACAAAACAACCGGAAGCGCCGCACCCGATCGGGTTCCTGACCAGTGACCAGGTCGAGATCGCCGAACGGTGCCCAATGGCGCACCGCAACCGCTATGTCGAAGAGCCGATCAACCGGCCGGCAGTAGTCGAAGTCGATGAAACCGACCAAGCGATGTTCGTTATCAACGATCACGTTCGTCATGCCGAGATCGTTGTGGCACACCACGAGTTCCTCGGCGATTAGCGCCTGGGGAGGGAAGTAGTCGCCGGCCGAATTCGCCCATGATGCATCGCCGGGTATGACATAACTCTGGGCCAACATGTGGAGTTTGCGTTGATGCGTGGCGACCTGAAGCAAGAGCGTTTCGTCGAATGCCCACGATGAATACGGAGGCGCTGGGGCGGTTCCTTTGATGAATCGCAGTCGATGGCGTCCTTGTTCGTCAAATCCAAGCGGCTCGGGAACGAAGTTGGCACCCGCCTGAATGAGGTGCTGTAGGAAATGCTCGACGGTCTTGGTCTGCGGATACGCAGGACGGGCTACTTGGTCTCCGATACGGACAACATTGCCGGTGTTGGCTCGGCCACCTTTGAGAACGACTTCGTCGGGTGTTGTACTCACCTGGCCATTGTGGCCGGGTTATTGGATGTCAGACGATTTCGGGGTAGAGATCGTGTTTGATATCGCCGAGCGGACCTTGGGCAACCTGCACTATGAACCGTCGAGCGGTGGTGAAGTCAGTCGCAATATTGTTGAGCGATTCCCGAGCTGAGCTGAACAATAAGTTCTGAGTAGCCATGCGGTACCAGACTGGCCCGAACGTGAGATAGACGTCGAGGAGTGAGCGCAACTGCGGTTCAAGCTCATCCATGAGTGTGACAACGGCCTTGGGTAATACTGATTTCAAGGAAGTGAGCAAGGCCAAATCCACCGGGCTGTTGTGTGCAATCCCCGGGAACATGCCAGCGGTGAAAAGTGCTTCGTCGCCGAGCAATCGTAAAGCCCCTGCGCGCTCGGTGTCGCTTGCCGTGACAACGAGGTCGATCAGTGAGTACAAACGGGCCGAGTTGCAGGCCGTCGCGGTCGGGGTGATATCTACGAACCCAGCAGGCGCTGGCGAGTGGAGATACGACGCCAACAAACCAACGACGAACTGTTGGTGCTGCGACTGGCCACTGAAGCTCAGCAGGTCCAGGTCGATGACGGTTTCGTCGGTAGCAATCCAGCCGGCTTGGCAGATGTCCTCGGCGGTTTGATGGACAGCGACAGCTAACTGAAGCAGTCGGTGTTGTACCGGATTGTTGCGGTCACGTACGTCGAGCAAACGGGCCGCTTTGGGTGAAGCCAAGGCGACCTTGATGTCGTGGGGACGGCTGGGAAAGGTCGGGTTCACGTCATCGGTAGACGCAAATCCTGTTGTTTCGGCCAGAAGCCGGAGTGAGGCCGCATCGAGATGTTCGCGGTAGTCGCTTGCCACGCCGCAATCCTAGGGGAGGATTCCTCAGCTGATAAGGGCATTCTGGCCCATGTTTGGAAGCCGTCGGTGAGCGACAAGGCGCCGCGGTTTGAGCGGTTGCGGGCACTAGCGTCATTGCTCGTTGGTGTGTTGGTGACACCATGCCGGTACAAGGAGTCATCCACGCCGTGGCGAGTAGGAAAACACATGTGATTCGCGGCGCGATTGGTCTACTGATCGTTGCACTGTTCCTGATGGCTTGTTCCTCGAACGAGCTAGCCGAGCCGGCCGAGCCACCAGCGGCTACGCCCGAAGTTTCACAAGACGACCAGGCTGACGATGCGAACGATGCTGACGATGCGAACGATGCTGACGATGCGAACGATGCTGACGGTGCCGATGCGCTCACACCAACCGCAGTGCCACAACAAACACTCGCCGACGACGACGTAACCACCGTCACGAATATGGAAGCTGGTGACCAGGTCGAAGATGTGCACGGGAACCTGATCGTTATCTATGGCGTTGTCGAGTGGCCGCAGGCCTTCGATGCGCTGTCGGACGCCGCACACGCTGATTTCCCATTCTCCGGGGATGCGGCGGACGTTGCAGATCCACAATCTGCACTGGTGGCACTCGATGTCGGTATGTGCGCTGCGGGCCTGAGCGCAACCGGTTTCGGCACCGCCGAGTTCTTCGTGCACGAATCGCTCAATGAGCGGCTCTCAAACGACCCGATCCTGGGCCGTGAGGTACTCGCCCGCCATCCTCTTGTTCGACCAGCCTTCGAATTTCCGTCACCTGCCGTGTGCAGCCGAGGATGGTTGCCCGTCGTGTTGGGCGGCGATCAGGCGCCCACAGTGGCCCGGTATGTGCTTACTGCTCGCGACAGCGCTAACGCTGATCCTGAACGGCACGTGTACCAGTGGGGCCTTCGTGACCTAGGTGCCGACGTGCTCAGCACTGCCAGGTCGTCTGAAGCAGACACACTCGACGAGCCCTTCACCGCTGGTCAGAAGGTGACCTTCAACCAAGGGTTGCTCGACGACACGACGGTTGTGGTCGATGGCTGGTCTGAGTTGGTCGGTGTTGGGTCGCCGATCGATGGCACCCGTCTTGTCGCTGTGTCAGCCAATATCTGCCCGGGATCACAACGTTTGCCCGAGTTTGGGCTGGGCGTCGACGGTTGGAACATTGTCGCTCCTGTTGGCGGTGAACTGTTGGACGCATTGGATGCCGCAGACCCCGCTGCAAGTTGCATGCAGGGCTGGGTCGAGTTCGCCGTGCCATTCGGTGCTGTTCCCACCGCCTTCTTCGTCATCGACGGAGTGAATGCCACCACCGGTTATGCCGAATGGACGCTGGTTAATGCTGCGCTTCCGGCGCCGCAGTAACAATGCTGTTCA
>Ga0213861_10005468_pt1 | contig 10186 bp, 8 predicted proteins | sample PICome_4_FD_160110 | JGI IMG/M metagenome (GOLD analysis project Ga0213861, IMG submission 160110) | Coastal seawater microbial communities near Pivers Island, North Carolina, United States - PICO131 | ecosystem: Environmental > Aquatic > Marine > Coastal | place: USA: North Carolina | collected...
CTGTAATGTTCCGGATTCTTTTCCGTCGACGGTAATTGCAAAAGTATTATTGCTTGAATCGATGACAGTACTCGCCGCTAGGCTTGTTCCAGCGGTTACAACTGCTCGTTCTGCGGCTTGCGTGATATCGACCTCGACCGGTGAACCGCTCGATTGAGTTTCAGTGCTGCCAAGAAGAAATTCGACACCGCTATTGGTGCTTTGGCCATCCAACGAAAACAATCGCTTGACGTCACTAGTGTCGACGCCATCCATTTGACCGCTGAGTACCTTGCTTAATTGGGCGGAGTCAATAAATATTTTACCGCTATCATTAAACTTCAGCCCAATTGCAGAAAGTTGATTGAGGTTAGAGTCGATGCCCGAAACAGAAAAGACCAATCGATTCCTGATTTCGTTTTGGATCGCTTGGACGTTTCGGTTTCCCAAAAGCGTTCCAGCCCGATTCGATTCTGCATCATACCGAGATTGCGAGTCAATAAAGTCCATCAGCGAATTGAAAGCATCGACAAAACCTTCGATTGCAGTGGTCGACGATTCGACGTCGTTGCTGACGCCGATGTTTACTGGCTTGGATGGATTTGCTGACGAGACGTTAATCGTGAGTCCTTCGATCACGCCTTCGAATTGATTGGAGGCCGACGAAACTGTTATCGCACCTGCCCCCGAACCGATTTGAATAGATGCGTCTGTCGCGACTTGAACCGGGGCGCCAGAAAAATCTGGTTGGGTGGCACTTCCAGAAGTCGGACCGAGATTGTTTGTGATTTGGATTGTCTCTTCGGCGCCAGACTGCCGGCCGGTAAGTAAAATCCGGGTTCCGTTGGAATCGGTCACCAATGACGCAAAGGCGTCTTCGGTCGTCGCATTAATCGCGTCGACCAATCCCTGAACCGAATTATTCGAGCTGTCGATCGTTACAGTCGCTTCAGATCCATTTCCGACCTGAATGGAGAGTGTACCCTCGGTGATTTGAGAGTCGGCTGATTCGAATACACTGGAGGCAAGTTGGTGCGTTGCGGCTAGGGAGTTGACCGTAATGGTATAGTTGCCGTTAATTGCATCGCTATTTGCCGAAACTTGAAGGGTATCTTCATCCGAAGAAGTTGCGATTTTGCCTTCAAGAACATTGTTTTGAGAGCGGCCTAGACTTGATAGCTTTCCGCGAAGCGAAACCAATTGGGCTTCGATACCATTGAAAGCCGTTTGTTTCGCGACAATCTCAGATTTGTTGGTATTCAGCCGATCGATCTGCGACTGGGATACTTTCAAAAGTCCATCAATAACCGATTGTGTATCGATTCCTGAAATCAGTCCGTCGATGGTTGTCGACATGATGTGCCCTTTGAAACATTCTTCGGTGTATTTGTATTTTCGTGAAAAATGGGGTGGTCACTGTAATGTAACCACCCCAATTTTTAGTTTTCATTTGGGAGAGAGCAGATAGGATGACTCTCGCAATTGATTATTAGCCAAGCAATGAAAGAACCAACTGTGAAGTTTGGTTCGCGTTTCCAAGTACATTCGTACCAGCCTGAACAAGAGTTTGATACTTCGTGAAGTTCGAAATCTCCTCCGCGAAGTCAGTGTCTCGAATGATCGATTCTGCATTCACGGTGTTTTCCAACGTTGCACGAAGGTTGTTGGCGGTTGATTCCAAGGTGTTCTGTTGAAATGCACCCAATTCTCCGCGAAGATTAGTGACTTCGTCGATCGCTTTATCGACAATCGCCAACGTGTCTTGTGCTTTTGACGTGTTTGTCACGTCAACATCGTTCAAAGTGTTGAACTGATTGTTGGCGACACCCAAACCGAGTGAAGTTGGATTGACCCGATCGATTGCAATATCAACGGTCTGATTTTGGTTTGCACCAATCTGGAATGTCAACGAGTTGTCGGTTACGGTTACGGTTCCCAACGCACCCGATGCCGATACTTGTTTATCAGCCGCTTCAGAAAACTGAAGTGCAAGGCCATCGGTAGCACCCGCGGTTCCAGTTAAAACATTACCGCTACCGGTTGCAGCATTGCCACCAATGGTGCCGGCGATGTTTGTTCCTGAATCGGTTTCAGCTGAAGTGGTAAACCCTGCACTACCCACACCCGCTTGGTTTGAAACAACCGAAAGATCTGCATCGGTTCCGTAGTCAGTGGTTCGCAAACGTGTGTTGGTTGCGGTTGTATCATCGTCTTCAGCAACGACACCAGTTTGCCCAGTGAATTCGTTGATACGGTCCTGAACACCAGCTCGGTCCAAACCAGCCGACAGCGTAATGTTAACGCCGTTGATCGTCAAGATTTCGTCCTGAGCAAGTACTGTGGCCCCTTGAGGCGTCGTTCCCAAAACCTCAGCTCGTTCTGCTGCGGCTGTAACATTGACAGCATAACTTCCAGCAGCAGTGTCTTCATTTGCTGTTAAGTAAGTCACACTTGCGTTGGTGGTCACGCCAGAAAGTCCAGCTGAACCGTCCAAAAGTTTTTTCGTTCCAAACTGCGTGTTGTTTGCAATTCGGTCAATCGTATCAAGTGCGTTGTTGATTTCTGCTTGGTTTGCGGCCAAAGCGTCATCATCGTTGACACCCGAGTTCGCTGAATCTAAAGCTAGACCACGAATCTTGACCAACAGGCTGTTGATCTCGGTCAATGCACCTTCAGCGGTTTGAACAACGGATACACCCTTGTCGGTGTTGTCGATTGCCTGTTGAAGACCAGCGATCTGAGCACGCTGTTTTTCCGAAATGACAAGAGCCGCAGGGCCATCGGCACCACGATTGACTTTGAGACCGGATGACAATCGCTCAAGCGATTTGTTCATTGCGTTCGATGACCGGTTCAAGTTGTTTTGTGCATTTAATGCACCTACATTATTAGCAAGCTTTAAACTCATCTAAAACCTCTCCCAAAAAAAATCCAAGCTCACGAGTCCATTCCCGGCGATACGTCCTGTAGGGCTTTCACCTGATACTTGATTTCGATAAATGAAAACTACGAAATGTCTAAAAATGATTTCGCCAAGTTAATGGCGGTCTGGCGTTCATCGAAATAACCGTTTTCCAGTTTCTCTTCAGCTGATTCAACAATCTCTGATCGAGTTTCCCGTAAACGACTGAACTGTTCGGTGATTCCAGTAGGTACTTTGGTCTCAGGCGAATGCCCTAGTGCCACAAGTTGCTTGCTATCAGACGGCGCACGATCCGTACGTCGTTGGGTGTCTCCATTTCGCTCCGATTGGGCGTTACGGTTTAACGAAACGTTCCAACTCGAATTGATATTGATAAAACTCACACAAACACCTTGATCGAAAACCAAGTAACTGCCCTAGTGATCGTTGACTTTGATGGTCACTTGCGGAAATTCGATTGGAGTAAAGAAAATAATTACATATGACCGATAAAAATATTCAGGTTAGTTGGTTTGTCATCGCTGCGAGGACATTGCCGATTATCCGGGTGAATAAGCCGCGATGGCAGCTTTGGGTTTCGTTCACGGTCATATATATATGTTTAAGGGCAAAAGTAATTGGCTGACGGTCAGCTTGTATTGCAATTCGGTTGCGATGGGCGTGATCCTGATGTGGGTGTTTTCCGCAGATGGAGGATCGTCAGGTGATGATTTCTCGGCTGGAAATGCTACCAATTCAGCTTTAGGCATTGATGAACTTCTCGAAAAAGGAAATAACGAGAATCTACCGTTGAGATATACGGTAGAAAATGGTGATCGGAAGTTCCAAATGGCCGAGTTTGGGGAGGCCATGCTGCATTATCAAGGCTTCGCAGGCAACAGAAACCAAAACGAAACGGTCATCTATCGAATCGGTCTTGCGCTCGAGGCAACGGGGCGTTTTGGGAAAGCTAACGAAGTCTACTCGTCGCTCAGTCAAAACAGCAAGCGTCCATACATACAGCGCTCGGCGGAGCTAGGTCTGGCCAGGGTGTTTCAGAAAACGGGCCAACAAACCGAATCTCGCGATGTGTTATGGAAATTGTTTCTTAGTCGACCATCAGTTGAGTCAAACAAGAAATCGAACGCTGGATTTGTAGGTGATACGGCTCACTTGCTGGCGATTTCCTGCGCAAACAAGGTCACAAAACGGACCTCTCGTATCACAACAGACATTAACATCGCGGTGCATGCTGATATGCCGTTCGATCCGCAGTTCTATCTTCTTGATCTCCTTGCGAAAGAGGGTGCAAAGGACCCTTTTTCTTCCGAGCAACCAAGTGATAGTCCACCTAAGAAGGAGACTCCAAAAGGGCTTTTGATTTCGCCGAAAGCCGATGAGCGGGAAAACGGACGACTTGAGATACGGAAGGTCGGTGAGGCTTTCGAAGCTAAAGGTCAAATGGTTTACGTACGTGCAAAGCAAGTCGGTTTGGCTGAAATCTTCAAGACGCTGGAGACGGTGCTGTCCACGAAAATTGAGTTTACCGAGTCTGCACTTGATGAGATTGAATTTCGCTCCCAGGATCTGCGACTGGATGAAATCGACCTCGCAACGCTTTTGCATGGATTGCTTGCGCCATTGAATTTGTACTGGATCGAATCTAGTGGAGTTTTTCAGGTTGCTTCGAAACGAGATCTTACTGTCGAGCAAATCGAGACGCTGGATCAGGAACGCGCCGTTCACTTATTGCGATACACGATTTTTGAATTTCCGGAAAATCGTTTTCTTACGATGACGCAATTCGTTTTCGGGAACTTGTCGTTTCAGAAGCAGGAATGGACGACATCGATTGCAAATTATCGCGAGGCTTTGAAATCACGAATCCTGAGTTCCTTTGTCAGGCAGCGAGCAGCGTTCAATTTGGGTAAATCATATTTGAAAAATGGCGATAACGGTTCGGCAGAAAAATCGTTTTTTCAAGCAAGCGATGAGTCGTTTGGCGGTGATCTTTCGGCAGCGGCGTTGATCATGATCGCGAGACAGCACGCCATTGATGGGGCATATTCCAGCGGAATTCGGAATGCATCTCATGCTATTGTTGCGGCTGCAACCGATGCCTTTCGTGCGGAGGCCGCAATTCTGCAAAGTTCCATTTATTTGCTCGATGGGCAGTATTTCGCAGCGAATCAAACGATCATGGATAATCGAAAATCGATCGTAAATTCAAATATGACCTCGATCGCGACATTCATGTCCGCTTATGCAAGATACTTTGCACAGCCAATCCAAGGTAACGAAGAATCGGAAGATCTATTGCGAACTCTTAACATCCTCCAACCCACTAATTCCAAGTTGCCTCACCTGCCGTTGTTGCTGGGAATCGCCCGCCGCACGCTCGGATTCCATAAAGAAGCGATCAAGGGCTTGCTTCCAGTTTTCGAGCAAGAGCGCCCTTCCAATCTTCGGCAAAAAATGAAGCTGGAGCTTAGCCGTGAATTTGTTGAAGCCGGACAATTGCCGGACGAGATGCTCAGGTACGAACGGGTTTTGATGGCAGATGCCGGCGAAACAACCTCCGTTTCGCAAATGTTTCGAAATGCTAAATCTGAATTCGACGCGAAGAATTTCGAAAATTGTAAACGAATCTGCGAATCCATTTTGAAGAAACCAATTTATGCAGATATGAAGAATCGTACGCTAAAGTTAATTGGGCAAGCCTACGAACGAACTGGCGACCACCATACGGCAGCGACCTATTTTGCGGGCCTTTACGATCGCAAATAAAACCAACTCCCGTTTCGCCGCAAATTAGTTTCATTTCAAGCACGTAAAAACACTTTCCGGTCCCTACCATGACAAGAACGATTGTACTTTCGAATCAGCCGTGGCTCTTTGCCGCAGGGTATCAGTGCGGCAGGTTTCTGTCTTGCTTTGTCTTCGGCAAGGCAATGGTGATTGGGTTTTGCGCGATTTTTGTTTTGGAATTATTTGCCGGTGGCATTGGGAGTTTGGTCGCACAGGAATCTTTAAAACCGAAATCTCCAAGTCAGTTGATTCAATCGGCGATCAATGCAAGAAGACAATCGAGTATCGCAGTTGAAAAATTTAAACGCCCCAAGAATGCTGAGAATGCCAACCCGTATCGGGAGGCGACAGAGCAGCAAATTCGAAGTCAGCTTGATTTGATGAAGCAATTGAATTCGACGATGCAAAGAACGAAAAATGAAAGAGACGAGCGGATAACAAATATTCGAAGCGACATCCAGCTGTTGATGCTCGAGCTACGGAAAATCAATGATGCTAAGGCCAGTCCAGCACCCAGAGTCAATCAGGCATCCAGCCAAAAATCGCTCAATTCAACTTCCGAAAATCAGACGGTCCCTCCCATAACTCAAGCAAATACGACTTTGCCGCCGGGTGCTGCCATCAATGAGCCGAATTCTCAACCATCAGAGTTAAGCGATGATTCCGCATCCAAATCCAAGTCGGATCCAAAATCGCCAGTCCCAAATGATTTGACACCATTTGAGTCGATGTCGAATGATCCTGTCGACAAACTTGGGCTCGCCAACAACCTTGTTGCGATCGGCAGCTATCAAACCGCGATTAAAATGTTCCTTGAATTTTCAAAAGAGCCCACGCTGGATGAAGCCACAAAAAACTGGGTGAATTTTCAATTGGGACGTTGTTACCTCAGCACGGGGGCAATACCAGAAGCAAGAGAAGCATTTAATAAATCGGCGGAATCGATCGAGTCCGATGTCGCACAACGCTCGTCCAAGTGGTGGCTTGATCAATTGGAAGCAAAGCTGAGCATCGATCAGTCGCTAAATAAAATGCAAGAGACTTTAACCAAATTGGAAGCAACTTATGGCTCAAACAAATGATCCTGAATCAATTTTGCTTGAGCTATTTGCTCAGCAAAAATCGATGTATTTGGAAATGTTGCCGATTGTTGATGCTGCGTCGCAATTGCTGGATGCAGGGGAAGTCGCGCAGTCCGAATTGGAACTAATCAACCAAAAGATGATTGAAATTCAATCCGTTGATCAAGAGATTCGTACTGTTGTATCAGAGGTCGAGAATCTGGAACGCCGAAGTCCAGTTTTGAAGACAGCAAAGGATGAGCTAACGGACGTGATACAAACGTTGGTCATGAAAACCAGCCAAATGGAATCCAAGATCAAACACGCGCGTGATGGATTGAAACCAAGTATGAGCAAACATGTGGTTGCATCAAAAATGCACAACGCATACGTCAAACGATAAACCGAACGGAATCGGGATTGGCTTTAGGGGGCAAGAGAATGAACGGCGCACAGCATGTAGCGTTTGACGGCGACGTCAAAGATTCGCAGGAAAGTAAATTAGTGAAAAATAAACCACAGAGACTGACGGCCGAATCAATTGGCCCGTCTGGTTCCGGTCATTCCCAAGTAGCCGTTGATTCACCCGGCTCGTCCACCGGCCTTGCACCAACTTCCTTTCCTCGAATTGCGTCTGAAACGGCCTTGAACCAAGTACTGTCCAATCCGATTCCGATTCGTGAATCGGCAGATGGCTCAAGTGGACCGAGCAATTTCAAAGCGAATGTCGATGCCCCGATCGATGCCCCTATCGATGGCCCGGCCGCAGGCTCCCAAGGTCGTTGGGAAGACTCGAGTATTGTTTTTCAGTCGGACATCATGAACGCTCGGGTAGAAATGGCCAAGCGGTTTGCCTGCAGTTCTGCATCGGTATTGATTTGTGGTGAGAGCGGTACAGGCAAAGAACTTTTTGCCAAGCTCGTTCATTCGCACAGCAAGCGTCATGACAAACGGTTTGTTCAAGTAAACTGTGCTGCACTATCGGAAAATCTTTTAGAGAGCGAGTTTTTTGGTCATATCAAAGGTGCCTACACGGGCGCCGATCAGGCCCGAGTTGGCCGGTTCGAATGGGCCAACGGCGGAACGATCCTGCTCGACGAAGTGACTGAGATTCCCGTTCGCTTGCAAGCTAAATTACTTCGCGTGTTGGAAGAAGGTAGTTTTCAACGTGTGGGATGTAACCTCGATCAACGTATCGACGTGCGTGTGATAGCGACAACAAACCGTGACTTGCAAGAAGCCGTTGAGGATAATTCATTTCGCGAAGACCTCTATCACCGATTAAACGTTTTGCAAATCGAAATTCCGCCACTTCGTGCTCGCTTGGAAGACTTGCCTGCTCTTTGTGATCGATTTATTCGTGATTGTGCGGACGAATCACCGAATAAGGTGGACTCAATTTCCCACTCAGCATTGAAGAAACTAGCTGAGTTCTCATGGCCGGGGAATGTTCGGCAATTGAAAAACATAATCTGTCGCGCCAGTTTGTTAGCGCAATCGAATGTCATTTCGCCAAGCGAATTTGAACCTTTTAAGATCCGAACCGAGCGGCTGCCCGATTGGCTATTGGAGCTTTCGTTAGACGATGTCGAGCGACATTTGATTCTGGCCAATCTGAATCGATTTAGCGGAAACAAAACGCGTACGGCAAAACACCTTGGTGTCACCAGTCGCACGCTTCACACCAAAATTAAATCCTACCAGGAAGATGGCCTGATCGAAAACTAAGTTGCGTCTTGAATCGCGGGTTCGATGAAAGGCTATTTCTGTTGACGCTATTTCTGTTGACGCTACTTCTGTTGACGCTACTTCTCTGCGTAGATGACTTGGAAATCCGCAATATTTGGGCCATCGTTCACTTTGTACTTAAACGGTGTCGTTCGCTCGTCAGCGTAAACCGTGTCGACATCGCCGCCGTGATCGTGTTTCTGCTCAGGGATTTTGTCGTAAAATATAAACTGCTTTACCACGACAATGTAATCGCCTGGTACCGCGCCGTCATCATTTTCGATGGTGCTCAACTTGTACGTTCCATCAGTCTTGATTTGACCCGTCGCCGTTAAAGAGCCATCCACCGGAATGAACTCGACGATGCCTGTTCTAACCGGTTCCCCATCAGAAAACTTGACGGCGCCAGAGACAGGGAATCGTTCGGGGTGTGGATCTTTCGCACATCCCAAGGTCGTAAGTAAAGCGAGTAATAGAAATATCTGTTTCAGCATGCTATTGGAAGCCGTCATAACCAATGATTTCGCCATCTGCGCGGTTGCAGTATCGCCCCAGTGAAATTGTGTTGATCGTTGACGAGATCGCCTGAACACTCCCATCGGCAAGTGCAAAGTTGCAGATGTTCGGATGGACGCTGCCAAATTGGAACATCAATGGCAAAGTTTGAAAGCGATTTCGTACGATCGGAGCACCCGGACCACCGACCCTCGCAATCGTTGAGAATTCCTGCCCCGAGTAGATCGGCCCGTCGACTGGAGCAACGCCAAATTGCGATGGTGGCACGTGCGCTTCTCCTACCAAAAATGTGTTACTTGTCCCGTCAAGCAAACTCGACATTTTAATTCGATCCATCCATCCGATTGGCGAATTCGCCTTGCAAATCGGTCTGCTACTTATCAGTGCACCTGTTCCATTTCCACCGTAGTAAAAGTCTGAATCCGCACCGATTGCACCGGGGGAAACGTCTCCGTGATTAGCAGCGTAATCGCCCAAAGCACCGGCTGGTATGCGGCTGATCGTTCCGCCGCATCCGCAGGGAGCTCGTTCCTGTATCACGGACTCGTCAACCGTTGCTTCTAGAGGAGATCGTCGCGAAGGGCAAACGTAAACCGACAATGCAGTCTTACGAACGTTAGAAGGGGCAATTTCGACGGAGTCAAAAAGATCGAATTCTTCGTACATATTGCCATTCTCAAGGTACGGCATGATGTGAACAAACCAAGAAGGCTGATCAGATGCACAATCTTGGCCGACGCGTGAACCCGGATGGTTAGCGAGCCGCGCCGGCGGGAGGGCTCTGTTCGAATCATGAAAAAGTGTAACAGCCAATCCGATTTGTTTAAGATTGTTTTGGCAGTGGATTCGTCGGCTTGCCTCTCGGGCGGATTGGACCGCAGGAAGCAAGAGTCCCACCAATACACCAATAATCGCAATAACGACCAAAAGTTCAATAAGCGTGAAACCCCTGTTTGCTCGATTCATTTGTTCGCTTTTTTGAGACCTATTTGACTTTATCGAAAAAAATTCAAGTCGAGAATCATCTCAACGGAATGGATATTAGACACGGAATGGATATTAGACACGGAATGGATATTAGACACGGAATGGATATTAGACACGGAATGGATATTAGACACGGAATGGATATTAGACACGGAATGGATATTAGACACGGAATGGATATTAGACACTGCGTTCGAATCGAAAG
>Ga0213861_10005471_pt1 | contig 10185 bp, 7 predicted proteins | sample PICome_4_FD_160110 | JGI IMG/M metagenome (GOLD analysis project Ga0213861, IMG submission 160110) | Coastal seawater microbial communities near Pivers Island, North Carolina, United States - PICO131 | ecosystem: Environmental > Aquatic > Marine > Coastal | place: USA: North Carolina | collected...
TAATGCAATACCTTTTGGGTAGCTCTAATGCTGTTCCTTGGTTGGGCACATTTCATTCTATAAGTGTTAAATTTCTTAGGCGGCATGCTGAAGCTTTAGATTACAAAAGTAATTTTACTATTTTAGATACTGATGATCAAAAAAAACTAATAAGAAACATTGTCAAAGGCCAAGACCTAGATGCTAAAAAGTTTTCTCCTCAACTCATAATGTATCATATTGACCAATGGAAGAATAAAGGCTTGCTCCCTAAAGATGTTAAATTAGAAAAATCAGGTTCTATTATAAAATCAATTTTAAAAGTTTTTGAAATTTATCAAAATAAAACTAAAGATTTAAATGCATTTGATTTTGGAGATTTAATTTTATTCTGTGTCAAGCTTTTTGAGGACCATCAAGATATCAGAAAAATTTATCAAAATAATTTTAAATATATTCTCGTAGATGAATTTCAGGATACAAACTTTATTCAAAATAAATGGTTAAACTTATTAGTAAATGATAAACAAAATATTTGTTGTGTTGGTGATGATGATCAATCAATTTATAGCTGGAGAGGAGCGGAAATCAAAAATTTTCTAACTTTTGACCAAATATATAAAAATTGTAAAGTTTTTAAATTAGAACAAAACTATAGGTCTACGAAAAATATTTTAGAAACAGCTTCTACTTTAATTTCAAATAATTCAAATAGAGTTGGAAAAAAATTGTGGTCATCAGCCGATCAGGGTGAATTAGTTAAACTAAATTGTTATCGAACTGGTAAAGAAGAAGCTCAAGGAATAAGTGATATAATTGAACATAAATTAAAAGACAAATATTCACTTAATAATGTTTCAATTTTGGTTAGAGCTATTTATCAAACAAGAGAATTTGAGGAAAGATTTTTACAAGTTGGTATTGGTTATCGTGTTTTGGGAGGTATTAAATTTTATGAACGATCTGAAATTAAAGATGCTGTATGTTACTTAAGAATAATAAATCAAAAATATGATGACCTAGCTCTCGAAAGAGTTATCGGTTCTCCCAAAAAGGGCGTAGGCGAAAGTACTTTAAATCAAATTTATCAATTTGGTAAAAATAACAAAACCTGTTTAGAAGACTCCATTATTAAACTTTTAGAAAATGGAAGTTTTAAACCTAAAATTAAAATTGCACTTACTCAATTAATAAACATGATAACAAAATGGCGCAAAGACTCTCTTAAAATGAAACATTTTGATTTACTAAAGCTAGTTCTTGATGAGTCTGGCTACTCTTCAATGCTTAAAAATAAAAAAGATTTAGAAAATGAAAATAGATTAGAAAATTTAAAGGAGCTAATAAGAGCAATGCAAGACTATAATGATTTGCAAAGTTTTTTAGAGCATGTTGCATTGGCAACTTCAATTGATCAAGAGTGGGAAGGTGCAAAAGTAAATTTGATGACGATGCATGCTGCTAAAGGATTGGAGTTTGATGTCGTTTTTTTACCTGGATGGGAAGAAGGGTTATTTCCTCATCAAAAATCTTTAGAAGAAAAAGGAGATTTTGCCCTAGAGGAAGAAAGAAGATTGGCTTATGTTGGCATCACAAGAGCAAAAAAAGAAGCTTATTTATCTTTTGCGATGAAAAGAGCTTATCATGGTGACTGGATGGATGCTTTGCCGTCTAGGTTTGTTAATGAAATTCCTGATGATAGTGTTGAAAAAAATGAAATTGACATTAATAAGACAAACGATGAATTTGAGTTTAATCAAGATAATTCAATCGAATTTGACAAAGAGTATAGAAGTCCTGGATGGGATAGATATAAAAAAAATAAAATACTTAAATGGAAAAAATAAATAAATTAAAAAAAATTTTTAAAAGTAAAAAAATAGATGGGTATATAATTCCAAAAAATGACGAATTTTTTGGAGAATACATTCCTAATAATAAAGATCGACTAAAATATATATCTGATTTTACTGGATCTTATGGTTTTGCCCTAATTCTAAATGATAATAATTATCTATTTGTTGACGGCAGATATACTCTTCAAGCCAATAAACAAAGTGTAAAATTTTTTAAAATTAAAACAATACCTAATGAACTGCCCCTACAGGTCTTAAAAAAGAAAAAATTAAAAATTGGTTTTGATCCTAGTTTATTTACCAAAAAAAATTTAAATATTTTTTTTGGAAAAACTAATTGTAAATTCATACCTTTAGATGATAATTTGATTGATAAAATCTGGATCCGAAAAAAAGATAGAGTCAAAAATAAATTCTACTCTTTACCTTCAAGTTCAATTGGCGAAAACTATAAAATAAAAATTAATAAAATTGTCACAAATTTAAATAAAGTCAGAGCTGATTTTCAGTTTATTACTTCTAGTGAAAATAATGCTTGGTTACTTAATATCAGAGGAAGTGACTCAAAATACACTCCTATACCGCATAGCTATATTTTATTAGATAAAAAAAAAAATATAAATTTTTTTTGTGATTTAAAAAAAATTTCCAATTCTTTTAGAAAAAAATTTAATAAGATTAAGTTTATTGACATTATTAATACTAGTATAGTCCTTTCTAAAATAGAAAAAAAAAAATTTTTAATAGATGAAAATACCTGCTCAATCTTTTACGAAAATATTATTTTAAAAAATAATAAAATACTTAAACAAAAAGATCTTATTTATTCTTTAAAAGCAATAAAAGTCAAAAAAGAAATTGAAAATATTAAGAAAGCTCATATTCATGACGGTGCAGCTTTAACAAAATATTTATTTTGGTTAAAAAAAAATTTTCTTAAAAGAAAAATTACTGAAATTAGTGCTGAAAAAAAATTATTTAATTTCAGAAAACAAAATAAGAATTTCAACTTTTTAAGTTTTCCAACAATATCAGGAACTGGTCCTAATGGAGCTATTATTCATTATAAAGCTACAAAGAAGAGTAATTTAAGATTAAAAAAAGGAGATATTTATTTAGTGGATTCTGGAGGCCAATATAATTTTGGTACCACAGATGTAACAAGAACGATTTCATTGCTTAATTCAAATACAAGAATTAAAAATATATTTACAAGAGTTCTTAAGGGTCATATAGCTGTTGCAAGTTTTAAACTTAAAAAAAATAGCTCTGGTTCAATAATTGATGTAAAAGCTCGAAAATATTTGAAGCAAGTAAACTTAGATTATGCACACGGTACCGGCCATGGAGTGGGCTTCTTCCTGAATGTTCATGAAGGTCCTCATGCAATTTCAAAAGGAAACACTGTTAAATTTCAAGAAGGAATGGTTGTTTCTAATGAACCTGGTTACTATGAAAAAAATAATTTTGGAATAAGAATTGAAAATTTAATCTACGTAAAAAAAATTAAACAAAAAAATTATTTTGAGAATTTAACTATGGCACCTATTGACAAACAATTGATAGATTTAAAAATTCTTAACCAAAATGAAAAAATTTGGTTAAATAATTATCACAAACAAGTATTCGATAATCTTCGAAAATTTATGAATAAAGCGGAGCTTTTAGAACTAAGTAAATCCTGCTCAGCTATTTAAAATTTTATCCCAATCTTTCTCTGAAATAATTCTAATCTTTAACTCTTTTGCTTGGTCAATTTTTTTTTTTGTAGGTTTAGTTTCTCCTACTACTAAAAAATCTAATTTTTTTGATATTGTTCCTAACACTTTTCCACCATTATTTTCAGCGACTGCTTTAGCTTCCGATCTACTCATTTTTTGGAAACCGCCTGTAAACATTAATTTTTTGTTGGAAAATTTACCTTTGGTATTTTTAATTTTATAATTAGTGATATTTAACTCATTAATTAGATTTTGAATTATTCTTACATTTGTCTGATTTGAAAAAAAACTATTAATAGAGTTAATCTGTGTTTCACCTATACCGTCTAAATCAACTAAATTTTTTAATAGCTGATCTCTTTTTTCTTGATTAAATAAATTTGTAAATCTTTTAATAGACACAAAAAAACCAGCCAAAATTTTAGCATTTTCTTGACCTATATGTCTTATACCAATTGAAAATATAAATTTGTCTAATTTAGGTGTCTGAGCTTTTGCAATAGCTTCTTTTAAATTACTAATAGATAGCTCTCCCCAGCCTTCTAATTGTTTAATGTTATCATAATTTAAAGTGAAAATATCTGAAGGCTCTTTAATTAATTTTAAATCCCAAAATTGATCAACAACTTTTTTTCCTAGCCCATCTATATTAAATGCTTCTTTTGAAACTATATGCCTAAGCTTTTCTTTAGCTATAAATTTACAATCGTAGCCTTTGATACATCTTCTTACAGCATCCTCTTTTTTTGTGCTTTTATTAACTTCTTTTTTAGTTTCAGCTCCTCACAAACATTTGGCTGGAAATAAAAATTTTTTAGAATTTTTATTTCTTTTAGAAATATCAACTAATACTACTTGAGGAATGACATCACCAGCTCTTTGAATTTTGATTGTATCTCCAATTCTAATGTCTTTTCTTTTAATTTCATCTTCATTATGCAAAGTTGCATTTGATACAACCACCCCTCCAACAGTAACAGGTTCAACTTTGGCTACTGGTGTTATAGCACCAGTTCTTCCCACTTGGATTATAATATCTTTTATTGTTGTAACTGCTTTTTCTGCAGAAAATTTATAGGCTGTTGCCCACCTAGGTGAGTTAGACGTATTACCTAATCTTTTCTGTAATTTTAAATCATTAATTTTAAAAACAAGACCATCAATGTCATAATCTAATGAAGATCTTAATCGATCAATCTCTGAGTGGTTTTTTTCTATTTTATCAATACCTATAATTGTTTTTGAAAGTGGGTTTACTTTAAAGCCCCATTGATTAATTTTACCCAAAAAGTCCGATTGAGTTTTGAATATCATCGGTTCAACAGCTCCAAAACCGTACGCAAAATATTTAAGGGGAATTTTAGATGTTTCATTAGGATCTTTTTGTCTTAAGGATCCTCCTGCAGCATTTCTTGGGTTAGCAAATTTTGCTTGAATATCAGCAAAATCTTTTTTACCTATATAAATTTCACATCTAATTTCTAGTAAATTTGGAACTTCTTTAGATATTATTTTTTTAGGAATTTCATTTATTGTCTTGAGGTTTGACAAAATATCCTCTCCTGTAACTCCATCTCCTCTCGACAAACCTTTTACAAGTGAACCTTTTTCATAAATTAAAGTAGCTGATATTCCATCTATTTTTGGTTCCGAAAATAATTCTAAATTTTCTTTTTTTAAGTTTAAAAAATTATTTATTTTTTTAAGAAAATCTACCATATCACCCCTATCAAATGCATTGGATAATGATAACATTGGTTTCAAATGTAAAATTTTTTTAAATTTATTTGATGGTCTAGCGCCAACTATACTACTTGCATTTATAATTTTATCTAAATATGGGTTTTTTTTTACTAATTCTAAAGTCTCCTTTTTTACTTTGTCGTATTCTGAGTCTGAGACCTTAGGAGCATCTTGTGTAAAATAATATTTATTATGTTTTTTTAAAAAATTAATTTTTTTTTTATATTCAACAATAATTTTTTTCTTACTACTCATTCGTGTTCATTTTATCTTATCTATAATTTTTTTAAAAAAATTTTTTTCTTTTTTAGATTTTTTATTGTTAATTTTTTTTATATTGTAATTTTTGTTTAAAACTTTATAAGATTGTTCAAACCACTCGCTAGTATTATAGTTGTAACCTAATATAGAAGCATATTTTTTTGCTTCGTTTTCAAGTCCTAAGTAATAGTGTATCTCAACTAATCTATGAAGAGCTTCTTCAATAAAAACAGTTTGATTATATTTATCTACAATTATTTTTAATCTATTTATTGCTGGAATCCATTTTTTTGTAGAAACATAAAATCTTGCTACATAAAGCTCTTTTGATGCAAGTTGATTCTGAATTAAACCTTTTTTAAATTTCAAATCAATAGCATAATCAGAATTTGGATATTTTTTAACAAAAAAATCAATTTGTTCATTAGCTAAAAGCAAAGGTTCCAGATCTTTTTTTTCATCTGTTATTTGCTCAAAATAAATTATTGCTTTTAAATAATGGGCGTAAATTACATTTTGGTCAGCTGGATATTTTTTAAGATATCTTTCTAAATTTTCAAGTGCTTCTGTATAAAAATTAATACCATAAAGTGCGTAGCTTGACATGATGGCAGATTTAGCAGCAAGTTCTATTATCTCAAAATTTATTTCTGCTTCAGAAAATTTTTTATTTGCATAAAAAAAGTCATTTTTTTTAAATGACTCCATTCCTTCTGTGTACAAAAGATATGGATCAACCTTAGTTGAAGGTTCGTATATTACTTCATCCTTAGAACAAGAGATTAATGGTAATATAAAAAATAGAATTAACAGCAGCCTCAAAAACATATTTAAAACTAATATCAGATTGGATAAAAATTTAAATCTTTATAATTTATGTTTAGGCGTTAACTGCAACATTAACAAATTGATTAGAATTTGTTTTTTTAGAGACTAACTTATCGGTCATTTCTATAGTTCTAATTGAAGATTTTTGATTTAATAATTTTCTTAAGAACTTATTAGTTAATTCATGACCTCCTTGATAACAAGTGACTTTTCCAAGAACTCTATAACCTGATAATAAAAAATCTCCAGCCAGATCTAGAATTTTATGATTGACAAATTCCTTCTCATTTCTTAGACCACCTTCATTTAACACTTTATTAGAATCAACTACTATTGCATTTTCAAGCGATCCCCCTTTGGCCAGTCCCGCTTTTTTAATCTTTTCTATATCCTCATATAAGCAAAATGTTCTAGAATTGATAACGTCACTTAAATCGTCAAAACAAAAATTTATTTGATTTTTTTGTTTTCCAATAATCTCATTTTCATAATCTAATTGGAAGTTAACTTCTAAAGATGAGTCGTTAGGCTCAATAGATATTTTTTTTTCACCGTCCAACAACTCTACTTTATTTAAAATTTTAAGATATTTTCTTTTTTTTTCTAAAGTTTTAAGAGGTGTCTTGTTTAAAGAAATTAAAAAATCTTTTGCAGATCCATCCATAATAGGAACCTCTTCGTTGTCTATTTCTATAATGGCGTTATCAATTTCTGCTATATAAAGCGCAGCTAATAAATGTTCCACCGTTGAAACCTTTATTCCATGTTCATTTTCCAATGTTGTACAAAGTTTTGCTGATGATACACTTTCATAATTTGCTAGAACTATATTATTTTCTTTTAAATCAACTCTTTTAAAAATCACACCCTGGTCAATTGATCCTGGTAAAATTGAAATTTTCGAGCTTTTGCCTGAATGCAGTCCTATTCCCTGAAAAATAATCTGTCGACTGATTGTTTTTTGATAAGTTTTATTCATGTAATGAGAATGTTATATAGAAAATAGATAATTCTCTTAAAACAACTAATGTTTCCAAAAAAAACAATTTTCAACTGAACAATTTATCAAAAAACCTGGCTAAAAACGTTTTTTTGGAATGAATTATTGGAACAGCTTCCTTTTTCCAACCAAAATGAACAATTTTATTAACATTATTCATTAGATCTTCAGTTGAAATATTTTTTGAAAAATTAACTGTTAATTTATTATATTTTTTAAGAACAGAACTATAAATATTCTTAAAACATTTGAAATGTGATTGATCATTTATTTTTATAAAAACTACTTTACTATATTTATTAAAACTTACGAGATTAATATTTTTAACTAACATTCTTTCTAATAATTCCTCAATTCTAGCCTCAGAAATTTCTAATAATAATTTTTTTTTAATTTTTATATAATTTTCATTTTCAAATATTTCTTTCTCGACCAGTTCATCTTTAGAAATATCGCGAGTAAAAGAAAAATTATTTATAATTTTTTTAACAATTTCAATTTTTAATGAGGTAACTTTAGATATATCTCTAGCAATTAGATCAGATCCGAAATTAAAACTTTGTTCAAGTTTTAAAGAGTTATTTTCAAAATAAAATAACTCTGAATCTTGTTCATTAATCTTAATTTGATAAAAAGTACTAAGATTTTTATTTTTATTACTAATATATGATCCCTCAACAAAACTTTTCAATAATATTTTTTTTACTTTTAAATTACATTTATTAAAAATATTTTTGAGATTATTATAATCATTTTCATTGATTAAACTAAGAGATATCTCTTGGGAGTAGAAGTCTCCAAATAAACCTATTGGAAGATTTTCAATATTTTTTTTATCTAAAACATATTTGGAATTAAAAATATGAAGTATTATTTTTTTTTTTTCAATTTCATTTATGGTAGATTTAATAGAATTTAAAATATACGAAATATTTTCTTTTAAGATTTGCGATCCATTAAGTTTTTTATATCCAGTTAAATTTATAAATGAACAGTCAAAATTATTAATAACTAGAAATGTTTCTTTAAATGTAAAATTTAATTTTTGTTCAATAGCATAAATATTTTTTTTTATCGTATTAAAAACTAAATCAAAATCTGTTATTTTTTTTTTTTGTATGCCCTGCATTTGTTCAATAGATTTATAGATAATTTGAAAATTTTTTTTTTCATTTTCATCTCCAACAGCAAAAATATATTCTGAATTATTTATTTCAATAAAAAGTTTCGGGGAGTAGATTTTCATAATTTATTTTAAAATAAGTTGATGATTTATTCTATAATCAAAAACTCGATATTTATCTAAATTATTTTCTTTTTTGAAATTTAGAAATTTTTTTAAACTTTGTATATAATTTTTAGTTGGTAATTTTATTATTTTTTTTTGGTAAATTTCTAAATCCCACCTATTTGACTCGTAATAATAATATTTTTTTATTAAATCTAGTGGAAAATTTATTTTTTTTAAATTAATATATAAATCTTTAAAATTCTCTTTATTTCCAAAAACTATTGGTAAATTTCTGTACTTTTCTATAACAATAAAATCAATCAAGTTGATATTTTCACTTATATAAAATTTATCTTTTTTATGTTGCAAGATTGCTATTGGTTTTTTTTCATAAATTTTAATTATTAGTTTTTTTGGATATATTTTTTTTATCTCGAAACTTTCAACGAAATCAATTTTTTTTAATTTTTTTTCAATTTCAGAGCTTTTTAAAAATATAAGATTTGTTTGATATAGAAAATTCAATTTTTTTTTAATTTCTTCCTTTTCCAAAATAGAATTATTTTCAATCTTTATTTCTTCTATGTTTAATTTAGTGCTTAAAAACAATTTTTGAGGTTTATATGTACTTAATAAAACTAATAATAATAATGCGATTATTAATCTGTTTTTCATCTATTGATGCTTGCATCTAGAAGAATTTTTTCAACTAAATTTTCAAAACTTATACCTCTATAATTAGCTATTTCTGGTACTAAAGATAAGTTTGTCATTCCCGGTTGTGTATTTATCTCTAGTAAATGAAATTTATTATTAAAAAATTTAAAATCAGATCTTGTAACGCCTTTACACCCTAAAACTTGATGAGTTTTTTTTGCAATTTTGAGTACTTCATAATATTTTTTTTTACTCAATCTAGCTGGCATTATATGCTTGGTCTTCGCTTTCTTAGTATATTTAGCTTTATAATCATAAAATGATCTTGTAGGAATAAGTTCGATTGCTCCTAAGGAAATATTATTCATAACTGCCACTTGAACTTCTTGCCCACCAATATACTCCTCAAAAATTAGTTGGTCATACCTTTTAAAAAGTTTTTTTGACTCTCTTAATAATATTTTAATATTTTTACAAATTTTTACTCCTAGGCTAGATCCTTCATTCACAGGTTTTACAACAATTGGAAATTTTATTATTTTTCTACTTATTTTTTTTTTCAATTTTTGACTATTAAATTCTATATTTTGAATGGTAAGAAACTTTGGTGTTTTAATCCGCTTTTTGACGAATATCTCCTTGGAAATAATTTTATTCATAGAATTGTAAGAACTTATAACCCCAGAATGAGTATATGGTATTTTTAAATACTCAAAATAGCTCTGGGCAATGCCATCTTCACCATCCTTTCCATGAAGAGCGTTAAAAATAACATCAGTATTTTTTTTATTAATTAAATTTAGATTTTTGAATTTGGGGTCAAATGTTGAAACATTATATTTTTTTTTTTTAAGAGCTTTAATACACGCTTTGCCACTACTGAGACTAATATCTCTTTCCCCTGAGTTT
>Ga0213861_10005472_pt1 | contig 10185 bp, 5 predicted proteins | sample PICome_4_FD_160110 | JGI IMG/M metagenome (GOLD analysis project Ga0213861, IMG submission 160110) | Coastal seawater microbial communities near Pivers Island, North Carolina, United States - PICO131 | ecosystem: Environmental > Aquatic > Marine > Coastal | place: USA: North Carolina | collected...
GAAATTGATACGCGCAGCTTGACACGACGAATACGGGAAAAGGGCTCAATGTCTGGAGCGATTGTTGCGGGTGATATTGATGAGCTCAAGGCCCTTGAATTGGCAAAAAGTTTTCCAGGTCTAGCCGGTGCTGATTTGGCCAAAGAAGTTACAACATCTGAGCCCTATGTCTGGAATGAGGGTAGCTGGACTTTAGAATCTGGCCACTCAAAAGGCGGTGATAATCGATTTAAAGTGGTGGCGTTTGATTTTGGCGTAAAGAAAAATATTCTGCGTTTGCTGTCTGATCGTAATTGTGAAGTGTTGGTTGTTCCTGCGACGTCAACGGCATCTGAGGTAATGTCGCATCGGCCGGATGGCGTTTTCTTGTCTAATGGACCCGGCGACCCAGAGCCCTGTGAATACGCAATTGAGGCTATAGCTGAACTCTTAAGTACAGATATTCCTATGTTTGGTATCTGCCTAGGACATCAACTACTGGCTTTGGCCAGTGGTGCTAAGACGATGAAAATGAAGTTTGGTCATCACGGAGCAAACCATCCTGTGCAGGATTTACGCACCCAGCGAGTTTATATTACGAGCCAAAATCATGGTTTTGCCGTTAATGAAGAGTCATTACCTGATGGAATTACTGTTACGCATCGCTCGTTATTCGACAATACTATTCAAGGGATTCAGTTGGATAATAAAAAAGCATTTTCTTTTCAGGGTCATCCAGAGGCAAGCCCGGGGCCACACGACATTAATGACCTATTTGATCGGTTTATCAGTTTAATGGAATGATAATGCCGCCGACCGTGTATCAAAATTATCAGCTATCACAACGACCCGAGTAAGTAATGCCAAAAAGAACAGATATACAAACAATCCTGATTATAGGCGCGGGTCCAATTGTTATTGGGCAGGCATGTGAATTTGATTATTCAGGGGCTCAAGCGTGTAAAGCACTTCGTGAGGAGGGGTATCGTGTGGTTTTGGTTAATTCCAACCCTGCCACAATAATGACAGATCCTGAATTCGCTGATGCGACGTATATAGAACCGATTCACTGGCGCGCGGTAAAGAAAATAATAGAAAAAGAACGCCCGGATGCGATTTTACCGACTATGGGTGGGCAAACAGCGCTGAACTGTACGCTTGATCTGGCGCGCCACGGTGTTCTTGCGGATTACAACGTTGAAATGATTGGCGCCTCGAAGGAGGCCATTGATAAGGCCGAAGATCGTGAAAAGTTCAAAATTGCGATGCAGTCGATAGGACTTGAAACGGTACAAGGTGATCTGGCGCACAGCATGGATGAGGCTTATAAGGTATTAGACGAGGTTGGCTTTCCGGCCATTATTCGTCCCTCCTTTACGATGGGTGGCAGTGGCGGCGGTATCGCCTACAATCGTGAGGAGTATTCCGAGATTTGTCAACGTGGCCTGGATGCGTCTCCTACCAAAGAGTTGCTAATCGAGGAATGTGTTCTTGGTTGGAAAGAATTTGAGATGGAGGTGGTTCGTGACCATAAGGATAACTGCATTATCGTATGTGCTATAGAGAATTTTGATCCTATGGGAGTTCATACTGGTGACTCAATAACGGTAGCGCCAGCGCAAACTCTAACTGATAAGGAGTATCAGATTATGCGCGATGCCAGTATTGCGGTCTTGCGTGAGATTGGTGTAGATACTGGTGGTTCGAATGTGCAATTCGGGATAGATCCGAAAACCGGGCGTATGGTCATTATTGAAATGAACCCGAGAGTATCACGTTCATCGGCATTGGCATCTAAAGCTACTGGCTTTCCAATTGCCAAGGTTGCTGCTAAATTGGCAGTAGGATATACGCTTGATGAGCTTAGAAACGATATTACCGGTGGTGCAAGCCCTGCCAGTTTTGAACCGTCTATCGATTATATTGTTACTAAAATTCCGCGCTTTGATTTTGTAAAATTTACCAAAGCAAATGCCGCTCTGACCACACAAATGAAGTCAGTTGGCGAGGCTATGTCGATCGGGCGAACGTTTCCGGAATCGTTGCAAAAAGCGATGCGTAGCATGGAAATTGGCTCTTATGGGTTTGAACCTATGTTCGAACCAAGTGGTGATGATCATGCGGATGGAAAAATGCTTGCGCAACATTTACGTAACCCCACGGCGCAGCGATTATGGTACGTGGCGGATGCGTTGCGTTTTGGTATTTCTGTAGATGATATCTATGAAATTAGCGGGATCGATCCCTGGTTTGTCGCGCAGATAGAGTTAATCGTCGAAGCTGAGGATATGTTATCTGACTGCGTTATCGATGATATTTCTGCTGCACAGTTCTTGTCGATTAAGCGTCTTGGTTTATCGGATAGACGTATCTCTGAAGTTCTGAATGTTGACGAGTCGACCGTTCGAAGTCGTCGCTGGCAATTGCATGTAAGGCCCGTATACAAGCGAGTAGATTCGTGTGCCGCAGAGTTTTCTACGCCCACAGGGTATATGTATTCAACCTATGAAGTGGAATGTGAGGCGGAACCTGAGGATAAGAAAAAGATTATTGTGCTCGGTGGCGGGCCAAATCGAATTGGCCAGGGAATCGAGTTTGATTATTGTTGTGTACATGCGTCTATGGCACTTAAAGCCGATGGTTACCAAACGATCATGGTTAACTGTAATCCGGAAACAGTTTCTACCGATTATGATACATCCGATCGCTTATATTTTGAGCCACTTACGTTGGAAGATGTGCTGGAAATAGTTGCAGTTGAGAAACCGGTAGGGGTGATTGTGCAATACGGTGGCCAAACGCCACTGAAGCTTGCACGAGAACTTGAGGCCGCCGGAACTCCGGTGATTGGCACATCTCCGTCCGCCATTCATGCCGCCGAAGACCGGGAAATGTTTCAGGCGTTAATCAACCGTTTGGGTTTATTACAGCCTCCAAATCGTTTGGCTTCTAACGCTGAACAAGCGATTAGCCGGGCAGAAGAAATCGGCTATCCACTGGTTGTGCGCCCATCTTATGTTCTGGGTGGTCGAGCCATGGAAATCGTTTATAACGCCACGGATTTGGGCAATTACATGCAGGCAGCGATAAACGTTTCGAACGAGTCTCCTGTGTTGTTGGATCGTTTTTTGAATGATGCTATTGAAGTAGATGTTGATGTGATTTGCGATGGCTTCGAAGTTATAATAGGCGGCATCATGCAGCATATCGAAGCCGCTGGTGTGCATTCAGGAGATTCCGCATGTTCGTTGCCGCCGTTTAGCCTGTCGCAGGAAATTCAGGATGAAATGCGCAGCCAGTCAAAAGCTATGGCTATGGAGTTGGGTGTTGTCGGTCTTATGAATGTGCAGTTTGCTATAAAGGAAAACCAAATTTACGTGCTTGAGGTTAATCCAAGAGCTTCTCGAACGGTACCCTTTGTGTCTAAAGCAACATCCAGGCCTTTAGCCAAGATTGCAGCCCGTTGTATGGCCGGAAAATCGTTGCGAGACCAAGGGGTGTCGGGTGAAATCATCCCTAAATACTTCAATGTGAAGGAAGCGGTTTTTCCGTTTATCAAGTTTCCAGGCGTTGATACCGTGCTTGGTCCTGAAATGAAGAGTACTGGGGAAGTCATGGGAATAGGGCGAACCTTTGGCGAAGCTTTTGAAAAAGCTCAGCATGGTGCCGGGCACACTTTACCCGTTAGTGGCCATATTCTTTTTAGTGTGAATAAAACTGATCGACCAAGCATTGCTGAAGTCGCGAAGAAATATCAAGCACACGGTTTTAAAATTAGTGCAACTCGTGGAACGGCATTGGCGATAAGTGAAGCTGGATTGGAGGTGGATATAGTCAATAAAGTGTCGGAAGGCAGACCTCACGTTGTTGATAGTATTAAGAATAATGAATATGATCTGATTATAAACACCACATCCGGTAAACAGTCTCTAGCGGATTCTTATACAATTCGTCGGGAAGCCTTGCAGCATAATATTACTTACTACACAACCTTGGCGGGGGCGAAAGCCGCGGCTGAAGCATTGGGTAATGAAGAGATGTCAGTGGAAACAATACAGAATTTACATTTGGAATTAGCATGAACGATAGAGTTTTATTAACAAAAGTAGGTGAACGAAAATTACGAGATGAACTAAGCCATCTTAAAAAAGTAAAAAGACCGACTGTCATACAAGCGATTGCGGAAGCTCGCGCACACGGTGATCTCTCTGAGAACGCCGAGTATCATGCGGCGCGAGAGGAGCAAAGTTTTATAGAGGGTCGAATACAGCTTCTTGACCGCAGTTTGTCGATCGCTGAAGTGATTGATCCAAGATCATTGAATGTAGGTTCAAAAGTTGTATTTGGTGCGCATGTAACGTTATATAATGTTGATACGGAAGAAGAAACCACTTATCAAATCGTTGGTGAAATGGAAGCTGATTTAAATAATAATCAGATTTCAATTAGCTCTCCAATTGCTCGCGCTCTGCTGGGGAAAAGCGAAGATGATGAGGTAACCGTAGTCGTACCCGCTGGGGAGAAAACCTACGAAATTACTGAAGTTCGTTACGACGAATAAAAATCCGGACTGCCTTCGGGTCGCGTTTTAAATCGCTTATGTATCCACAGATACTGTGACGGCATGTCGACAATCTCTTTCTCAATTGCCTGGTTCATAACTGTCGTATCTACGGTTTCATCAGAACTCGGGAAGTTGACTAGTGGTTCACGAATGGTCATTTCGTAACCCTTACAACCATCCAGTTGTTTGGTTACGCAGGGCAACACCACGGCTTTACCCAACTGTGCAAATCGGGATAACATTGGGTAAGTGTAGGTTTGAATATTGAAGAATGGCACAAAAATTCCTGCCCGAGGACCTGGGTCTTGATCCGGTAGGTAGTAAAAAGCCTTACCACTTCGAATTGCTTTTATCAATTGTCGAAGTGGTGCACGTCGTTCGACCAATTCCATACCGAAGCGGCACCGCCCATTTTTAATTGCTCGATCCATTCGAGCATTTTTAACGAATTGATACATGGATACTGAGGGATAGTCGTTGGCGAGCATAATTCCGCCGATTTCCAGTGCAACAAAATGGGGAGCAAGCAGGATTATATTCTTGCCATTTGCCAGTTGCTTATTTAAGTGATGAATTCCTTTGATTTTAAAAACGGCAAGAATACGTTTACGACTTGCATACCAGTTAAATCCAGTGGTCATAAAGCTTTGGCCAACCTGACTAAAATGCTCGGAAGTTAATGTTAAACATTCTTGGTCCGTTTTATCCGTGAAACACGTGCGTATATTTATATAGGCTATTCGTCGTCTGGAACGATGGAGTTTAAATAGTATCCATCCTAGAAAACGACCGGATCGAGCGGTTACACTATAAGGTAGCAAGCTAGACACCCACATTATTCCTAGACCACACCAAGTGGGCCAATAATAAGGCGCATATATATTGTCGGGTCTTTTCTTTTTAGGTGTCATTTTTTTGCCCGAATTTGCTATAGGTGCAATTGTATCCCATGCCTGAAGGTGTTGTGATAGTGTTATCTAAATTCATCCGATTTATCTACACTTTTATTATTAAATTCTACTATGTTTGAGCCTACTCTTTTAGAGAAAGTACGCAGCGATACACCTGCCTGTTTAAACCTTATCCATTTGCATAATTGTGGGGCATCACTAATGCCTTCTGTGGTGGTCGATGCAGTTAAAGCTCATATTGATCTTGAGTCACAAATCGGCGGATATGAAGCAGAGGACTTGGCAACAGACCGAATTAATCTTTTTTATACATCAGCAGCCACTATGCTTGGATGTCAAGAAAGTGAAATAGCCTTTATGGAAAATGCTACGGCGGCCTGGAATGCTGTGTTTTATGGTTTTGCTAGAAGTCTTAATCCTGGTGAGAAAATTCTAACGGCGAAAGCAGAATATGCATCGAACTTTATAGCGTACTTGCATGTCGCACGTCTCAGCGGATGTGAGGTCTGCGTGGTCCCCGATGATGAGAACGGACAACTCGACGTTAACGCACTTGAATCTATGATCGATTCCAAGACCAAGTTAATTAGTATTACCCATGTGCCGACAAGTGGTGGGCTGGTTAATCCTGCACAACAGGTCGGGCAAATTGCGCGTCGATTTCGTATTCCTTACTTACTAGACGCATGTCAGTCGGTAGGGCAACTTAATGTCAATGTTGATGAGATCGGCTGTGACGCACTGAGCTTTACCGGTAGAAAGTTTTTGCGTGGCCCGCGTGGCACTGGTGGCTTATATATAAATAAAGATTCAATGGATATATTTCCGCCGATGACATTGGATCTTCACTCGGCAAAATGGGATTCACTGTCCAGTTATCAAGTTTCTGGCGGTGCAAAACGATATGAGAACTGGGAAAATAATGTAGCCGGTCTAATCGGGCTGGGTGTGGCTATAGATTACGCGAACTCTATTGGGTTCGATAGAATTGAAAAGAGAGTGTTATGTCTAGCAGGGCAACTGAGGGAAAAGTTAGCAAGTCTTGATAGGGTTGATGTTTTGGATCTTGGTTTGATGAAAAGTGGTATTGTTAGTTTTAGCCTGCACCACAAAACAGCCGCTGAACTTTGTATGTTTTTGGGCGCGAAAAAAGTACAAATTGGGGTATCGGGAATAGGGTCGACTCGGCTAGATTTTGAGAGTAGACAGTTAAAGAGTATAAACCGTGCAGCAGTACATTATTTCAATACGGAAGCCGAGCTCGATATACTTTGTGAAGCAATTATCGAGTTTTGCAACACCTAGCTATACCTAGTTTACAATGTCTAGAAATTATCCACAGCCGCTGCACTGCATCCCGACTAGGAGAGGGTTTTCTAATTTTCCTGTGTGCAAAAAACTCTGGAATATTGATTTTAATCCGTAAACCGTTTAAATAAAAATGGCTGCATTTCTTCCGGTATTTCGTCGTCGACTAAATACTCACTTATTAGTTTTCCGATAATCGGAGCAAGGGTGATTCCGCTGTGGGTGCATGCGAGAATTAAGCCATCGGAACCCTCTATAGGTCCTAAAATAGATTGATCATCAAGTGGCACGCTGCGCACACCAATACCCCAGTAACAATCGTCAATAAATGTATCCGGATTAATGCCCGGGACATATTCTTTTACGGCTTCTAATAAATGATCTGCAGCGCGTTCCTGGGATTCTTGATCTTGACTAAAGCTGACCAAACCGTCGGTATAGTCAGATCCTGCCAGACATCCGCCGTCTTTCATCGGTCGAAAATGTAATCCATCAGAATTGTTTATATAGGTTACACAAGTGAGTGGTTCGCTTATTGATTTTTCTGGTATTCGTAAAAGCAAGCCAGGAGCCGTTTGCATTGGGAAGCGGTTCTCGTAGGGTGGGTAATCAGTAAGTTCAGCGAGGGTGCTAGAGAAAGCTGACCCGGTTGCTATTATTATATTCTTTGTGGTGTGGTGGCCGTTTGTTGTTTCGATACCGTTGACACGCCCCGTCTCGTCCAATGTTAACTTCGTGGCTTCCGTATTTTCACACACTTCTACTGAATATCTTGTTAGTTGTTTTTTTACGAAAGATAAATAGGTTTCTACATCAAGCCAGGCGTCGTCAATGCAGTAAAGAGCGGAATCTCCATTTTGCACAGTTATTGCCGGTTCTAGTGCACGAATTTCAGAATCAGTTAGTATTTGTGCACGGCAGTTCAGTTCTTGTATTGCATTTGATTTTTTGTGTAACAAGGAGAGAATTTCTGGGTCTCTGTCTGAAACAATATCGATCATCCCACTCCGATTAAAACCAGTATTGTCTGAACCATATCGTCTTGATAAAGACTCATATTCCTTTAACCCAGAAAGATTTAACGCAAAGTAAGACGGGTTATTAGTTTTGGATGTGGCATTAATCCATGCAAAAGTATTTGCCGTAGTGCCGTTACCGATGATTCCTTTATCCATAATTAATACCTTCTTTCCAACTTCTGAAAGGTACATGGCGATAGTTGTACCAATAATGCCTGCACCAATTACGATACAGTCGTAGGAGGAATTGTTATTCACACTAAACACCTTTAAGAGTTGAAATCGAGTCTGCTATGTATTCAATTATCACACAATTAATGGGTAATTATTTTTAAAAATACGATGCCTTCAATTACACGTTTTTATGTTAAATCCAGCGACATCTGGTCAGAGTAGTATTAAATATCGAAAGTAGTATCGGGTTGTTTTAGTGTATTGTGAGTATGTTTTTTGTCTCATTTCAATCGGAATATTCATATCAGTTAGCGAAAACTGACATGAATGAAAACGGTATAAATTAAGGGTGCTGTCGGGTAGCTACAAATCCTTAATATGGCTAATCGCTACCGATAACATTGCAAAGTCAATTTCTCTTGCCGCTTTGAAATCGTCTATTAACGACAGAAATCGTCGCCCGGAAACAGACTGTTGTTTACCCCATGTCTTTAACATAGTTGAGGCCGAATCAGTTTGTCTTTGGTTCAAAACTTTTTCCGTTAATAGCTTTTGCTGGAGATGAATTTCGTTACGTAAACTAAATGCAGCCATAGCCTGCCACTGGTTTCGTACTTGTAGACTGGTAATGCGATTACGTAACCAATGTAATGAAAGAAGATCACCTGCACCAAAATGAACCTGCGCAACGGTAGGAACATCAACATTACAGTTTTGACTTACCTCAACAATATCGAATGCTGCGGATAGAGCCGACAGATACGATATTTGTCGAGAGAGATCTGTTCCAACACCCGCTTGAGAAAGTTTTTTCAGACGTTTCTTTTGATACAGACGGTTTCCCGCATCCATGCTTCTGGGGAAACTTGCTATAAGTTGGTTAACACCCTCATGAAAGAAGACGATCGTTTCAGAGATATTCATATCAATGGATTTTGATCGTACCAGCCAGGACACAGTTCGTTCTATTAGGTCATTGATATCCCCTAACATTTCTTTCTGCACTGCGTCATCAATTTGATTGTCAAGACTTTCGATTTGTGTCCACAGTTTCCTAAATTCGAAAACTTCCGTAGTGATGGTATAGGCCCGCGCGATTTGTGCGTCCGTTACCCCCGTTAGCTCTCGCATGCGAAATGCGAACGTCGGGCCTGCTCTGTTGACTATATCGTTAACAATATGCGTAACGATTATTTCTCGTTTTAGTGGATGATTAGCGAGGTGTTCTGGAAATTTCTCCTGCAGTAATGCGGGAAAATATTCGATGAGTCTTCCTGATAGGAAAGGATCTTCCGGCACATTAGATAACATCAGATTGTTATTCATCAGCAACTTGCTATAAGCAAAAATTACAGAAAGCTCGGCTCTTACCAAACCTCGTTTTTCCTGCGTACGCTCAGTTGCTTGCTCTTCATCAGGTAGGTATTCCAATGCGCGATTTAGATTTCCAGATGTCTCAAGATCTCTGATAAAACGCATATGTTGAGCGAAATGCTCACCTGCATTGGTGGCAGCCAGACTAATCGCTTGAGTCTGACCATAGTTATCGTAAAGAACTAGCTTGGCCACATCATCGGTCATCTGCTCGAGTATTGTATGGCGTTGTTTAGCGGTTAAATCTCCTGAATTGACAATACCATCAAGCAGGATTTTGATATTTACCTCGTGATCTGAGGTATCTACACCAGCAGAGTTATCAATAGCATCCGTATAGCAGAGTCCACCGGCGCGGTTAAACTCGATTCGTCCTAGTTGACTCATGCCAAGATTACCGCCTTCGCCAAATACCTTACAGCGTAGTTGTTGGCCATCAACTCGAAGTCCATCATTAGCACGGTCTCTTATTTGTTCGTGAGATTCGCTGCTTGACTTAACATATGTGCCAATACCACCATTCCATATCAGGTCTACACGGGTTTTCAGCATCGTATGCATAAGCTCAGCAGGGCTCATTTGATCCACCGTCGTTCCCAGCACTAATTTAGTCTCGTCTGAAAGTTGGATTGATTTTTGGCTACGCTCAACGATCATGCCACCCTTAGATAATAAGGTGTTGTCGTAATCTGACCAACTCGAGCCGGGAGTTTCGAATAATCGTTTTCTCTCAAGAAATGAGGTTTCTGGATCGGGATTAGGATCCAGAAAAATATGCAGGTGATTGAATGCGCCAATAAGTTGGATTTTTTCAGATAGCAGCATACCGTTCCCAAAAACATCGCCGCCCATATCA
>Ga0213861_10005473_pt1 | contig 10184 bp, 9 predicted proteins | sample PICome_4_FD_160110 | JGI IMG/M metagenome (GOLD analysis project Ga0213861, IMG submission 160110) | Coastal seawater microbial communities near Pivers Island, North Carolina, United States - PICO131 | ecosystem: Environmental > Aquatic > Marine > Coastal | place: USA: North Carolina | collected...
TGAGGAGCCCGAAACAATTGAAGAGTACGAAGAACTCGAAGACCTTCCAGAACCAGCATATGCGCTTTCTTCTGGTGACGATGAAGATGACGATTTCTATGACAACGGTGACGGTGTTTTTGTTGACATTCTTGAACCAGTGGAGATTTAGCCATGAGTAATCAAAAGAAACTAAAACGCAACGTCAACGAAGTGATTAAGTGGTCGCGCGAGCAGCGCAATGATCCAACTCAAAGTTGGAAAGGTTTGTGCCAGTCACATTGCCGTCAAGCCTACGGTGTTCCTGCTTGGAGCCCATCAGCCATCGGTGCTTGGCGCCGTATCCCGTCTGAGTTTAAGCACCGAGGTAATCCCGAGGATGCCCCACGTGGTGCAATCTTGTACTACTCAGGTGGTAAATATGGCCATGCTGCTATTGCTGCTGGCAAATCAACCAACACTAAATGCCTTTCCAATGACTACATGAGTCAAGGGGAAATTGATTATGCGCCACGTAATTTCAAGCGTTGGGGTTTGAAATATGTTGGATGGAGTAACTGGACCCCTTACGGCATCCTTGATCTGGAGATTTAAATGAGTCTGCTTGCAGAAATTAAAGAAGACCAGGCAACTGCACGCAGAGGTCCTACATGTGGCGTGTGTGCAATTCTTACTGAAATGGATAAGAAAGATTCAAAAGATCTATCTGATGCTTTAGCTGATTCCACTGTGTACTCCACGATTATTTCAAAAGCTTTGATACGTCGTGGCTTCCGTATGAATGCTTCGACGGTTTCTCGTCATCGCAAGGGTGAATGCAAATAAGGTGGCCGGTTTTGGGGAAGAACTCAATGAGGAAATTCTCAGTAACGAACTGCGTATCGCTTTGGAGCGCACTCAACGCCAGTTAGCTCAGGCGCGGCAAAAAACTAACAGGCTTGCTGAAATAGTTATTGATTCAGCGAGAGATGCTGTTTTGGCTCATCCTTTAGACAGGGTTATTCCTCCTGTTAAGGATGCTCGTCGTAAGGGTGAGGAGGTGGCATTTTGGCATTTGACTGACTGGCAGGGCGCTAAAGTGACACCTTCTTATTCCACTCCTGTCATGTTTGAGCGTGTTCATTTGTTTGTTGATAAGGCATCGCGTATCACTGAGATTGCTAGAGCTGATCATCCTGTGAAGGAATGTGTCATTGCTTTGGGCGGTGACATGATTGAGGGTTTATTTAATTTCCCGACTCAGCCGTATGAGATTGATGCGACTTTGTTTGAACAGTTTGTGAATGTGTCAAATCTGTTGGTTGAGGTTGTTCGTAGAGCTTTAACAATTTATGAGAAGGTCACGGTTGTTCCTGAATGGGGCAATCATGGCCGTATCGGGTCTAAAAGGGATGCTGTGGTTAAGTCGGATAATGCTGACCGGATGACTTATGAGTTGGCGCGTCAAGTTTTATTGGCCTCAGGGGAGAAGCGGTTAACGTGGCAGGATTGTCCTGAGGACATTCAGCGGATTGAAATTGGTAACTATCGTGCTTTGCTGATGCATGGTGATGAGGTGGGCAGGGCTGGTTTTGCCTCACCTAGTGCATGGCAGGCTGCTGGTAACAGGTGGAAGGCTGGCGCATACGGTTGGGAGTTCCAAGATATTTATTTGGGTCACTATCACCGGCACGCCCAGGAACCGCTATCTGATGGGTTGAGTGCGATTTATTGGACTGGTTCGACTGAGTCTGAGAATCGTTATGCACGTGATTCTATGGCTGCTTCGGGTGTTCCCAGTCAGCGTTTCCATTTTATTGACCCTGCGGCGGGGCGTGTGACTGCTCAATACCAAGTTTGGTTGGATTCCTAATGGCTATTCAAAAGGATCTTGTTTCCCGTATTGAGTATGGGGGGTTACGTGTGTATCTCAATGCGCAGGGTACGCCTTATAACCCTGATGTTTTGGATGATTTAGTGCGCAGGACAAGTGATTTGTGGAATAACGCTGTAAAAGTGGCTATTGAATCGGGTTTAATGGATCACGATTTTGATGATGATGACGATAACGATGAGGAGGATGAGGACTCTAAGGATGATGAGTGAGACGTTTTTTGACTAAACACGCATTTTAAACTACCTCTATCCAAAATTATTATGATGCTTAATGTTTAATACACGCCACTTAATAGGGCTTTAAGCCCACTACAGGACGTTTTGAGGCGTTAGGCTAAGGGTTATGACTGACAGTGTTGTGGACACTCTTCGTGTCCTTTTAGCCAGCAATGTTGCGTTTGCTTATAAAGCTAAGGGCTATCACTGGAATGTCATGGGTGTTAATTTTGCGCAGTTTCACGAATTTTTTGGTGATTTGTATGAGGATCTTGATGGAGCTGTTGATCCTATTGCTGAGAATATTCGCAAGGCTGGGGCGTTAGTAGCACCTACGGTGAAGGAGATTACGGCTTCTTCAATGGTGAGTCTTGCTGATCCTGGTACTGACCCTATGCAGATGACTGAGGATGCTTTAACTGCTAATAAAGTTTTGTTGGATTGTTTGGCTGAGGCTTTTGATTCTGCTGAGAGTGCTGATAATCAGGGTTTGATGGATTTTCTTGCTGGTCGTATTGATATTCATAATAAGCATGCGTGGATGCTTTCTTCGATTGTTGGCCGTCAGGTTTAATGTTTCATGTGAAACCATGATGCTAATTTGTTGCCAAGTTGTTACACAATTTGAGTGCTTATGAAGCATTATGAGGCATTAGTATTCTCTTATGGACCAACGTTCAGCAATTCGTCGTGCCTACGCCAGGTCAATCATGCTCACAATTAGAGCAGGGGCCCACGCAGTCAACCTTGATTATGGTAACGAAGCTGAAAGTTGCGAGAAAATCTCATGGCTTTCCACAGAGGTTTCTAAAGCCCTACGGGCAATCATGTCTGAGCGAGGGATTGCCGCGCCAGCCTCACTTCACGAAATAGAAGCCTGCGCCCAGGCATATGACTTGATGTGCGGCTCTGAACCAGAGGTCATCAAATCCGACATGGAAAACCTGCACTCTCTTACTTGTGACTCAATAGAAGAAGTTCTTGAAGCAATTGTTGATGACCCTGACCTACTGGCTCTTATGGGTGAATTCCCCACAATGGATCTTCTTGAGGTGCATTCATGGGCAGCGTAGGTAACCAGCCACGATATGGCAGTCCTTCTAAGCGTGGCGAGAATTATGGTAGCGCCGCTCTTGCTTCAGGGGCTGTTGGGGCGGCAGGGGGAGCAGCATGGGCATTAGGAAGTCGTCAACGCAAAGATGCCATCAAACAAGGTGCTGCCAACCGTAATTTTGCTGTAATTCGTAGAGCCGGTATTGGAATGGGTTCGGAAGCGGACAATGCACTTGATCAGGCGCGTAAGACAGCCAAAACTTCTGTGCGTCAAGAAAAACTGGCTGCCCGTACAAGATCACGGCTAACCCCTATTACAGGCAGGGGCGAGCGTTATGCAGAAAAAGGCCGTCGAGGTTTCTACCCATCTAGGCGTATCAAAGCCTTGGATAGTGCTGCTGAAACTAACAGGGCTGAATCAACACGTTTAAGTGGTTTGTCTCAAAAGAAGTCAAAAGATTCACGTAAGACACTTAAGCAAGCGGGACGTATGGAGCGTGACTTTGGTTCCGCCGCACGATCATTTAAACAATCAAAGAAGGTTATTCGTGGCGGTAGGGCCGCCACTCTCGCAGGTCTTGCTGGCGCTGTTGGCTTTGGAGCAGCTGCTGAAAAAGGCCGCGGAAAGCAGCCTAAGAAAACTGAATCTAAACCAATTCCTCGAAAGTCAAATGTTGTTGATATGGACAGGTACCGACGCATGAGTGGTACACCAAACCAACAGGGTGCTTCACTTGTTGACGCTAATGGATACCGCAAACAAGTCCCCAGCGCTGCCACGTGGCTAAAAAACAATGGGGGTAAGTCATGACCGTTGATACAAGAAATGCCGTGTATGACGACACATCCGGTGAAGACATGGAGCGTATTAAGCAGGCAGAAGCTCAAGGTCCATTCACTGAACTGGGAACAACAGGTTTAAAGCGTTCGGCGGGATACCTTGATGAAGAGTTCCTACCTCAACTTCGTGGCCGTAAATCTGTCCAAGTTTTTAAGGAAATGAGTGAAAACGACCCTTTGGTTGGCGCTTTGCTCTTTACTGTAGACCGCTTGCTGCGTAACGTTGAATGGAACGTTAAACCCGGTGGCAAGGGCAAGGATGATCGTGAGGCTGCTGAATTTTTAGAGTCCTGCCGCGATGACATGTCCCACACGTGGAGTGACTTTATTTCTGAAGTTTTAACAATGCTGCCATTTGGTTGGTCGTGGCATGAAGTTGTTTATAAGCGTCGCGGTGGCATGTATGAGAAAGATCCTAGAAAGCGTTCAAAATTTGATGATGGGCAAATTGGTTGGCGCAAAATGCCTATCCGTGCTCAGGAGACCCTTCTTCGATGGGTTTTTGATGAGACTGGTGATGTACAGGCGATGGTTCAGTTGGCGCCACCTAAATATCAAACAACAACTTTGCCTATGGATAGGTCTTTGCTGTTTCGTTACCGTCATTACAAGGGTTCACCTGAGGGTATTTCGATGCTTCGCAACGCATACCGTCCTTGGTATATGAAAAAGCGTCTTGAAGAATTTGAGGCCGTAGGTATTGAACGTGACTTAGCAGGATTACCTGTTGTTCATGTTCCAGCGGAAATGCTTCGTGCTAAGCCTGGTAGTGAGAATGCGAAAGCAGTTGAGGCGTTTCGCAAGATGGTGAAGTCTGTTCGCCGCGACGAGCAGGAAGGTGTTGTTTTTCCTTCTGCTTTTGATCAAGACACTAAACAGCCTTTGTATAAGTTTGAATTAATGGGTGGCGGTGGCGGTCGCGCATTCAACACGGATGCAATTATCAAACGCTACGAGGAACGCATCTTGATGACTGTTTTGGCTGATTTCATCATGGTTGGTCATCAAAGTGTTGGTTCCTATTCACTTCATACTGATAAGACAGGTATTTTCCGCACTTCATTGAACTCAATTTCAAAGTCAATTGCTGACACTTTAAATAGGTACGCTGTGCCGCGTTTGTTTGCCGCTAACGGGTGGCGTCCTGAGAATCTTCCTTATTTTGAGCCTAGCGATGTTGATTCGCCTGATATTGCGCAACTGTCTGCGTTCATGTCGTCAATGTCTTCTACAGGGGTTACGTGGTTCCCTGATGGTGATTTGGAGAACTTTATTCGTGACGCGGCTCGTCTACCAAAACTTGATAAGGATCAGGTGGAGATGCGTCGCATGTTGCAGATGCGTTCTGAGGCTACTGAGTTTGCTACAGCAAATACAGAGTATTTGATGGCTTCGCAAAACCAAGCTATGGCTCGTGCAGGTCAAATGCCTCAGCAAGGTCAACCTGGGCAGCCCGGTGATCCTGCTCAGTCTGGGCAGCCAGGTCAAGTACCTATGGGTGAAGAGGGCATGGAGGGCAAGAAATGAGTGTGAGTGAGCAGCGCCGTCATGCAACGGAAGCGTTAGCAGTTGGTGGTGGCCTTATTGGTGCAGGCGCGGCAGCAAATTACGGCATTGACCGCGCCATGGAGCGAAAAGGTGTTAAAACCCCTGCGCGGTCACTTATTTCACGAAAACCACGCCTTCGACCAGCGCACGCACCTTACGTAGCTGGAAGGGTTGCTACGGCTTCATTGCGAACTGTCGGTATTCCTTTGGCGGCTTACGGTGCATTTAACGTGCTTTCACCTGCTGACAAAGTTGCCCGTGTTCGTTTAAAAAATGACGTAGTTAAGCCTGCGATTGACAATGCAACTGGACGCCAGCAGGCCCGTAAGGCTAAAGCACAACTGTCTCAAAACCGTGCTGCTCGTAAAAGAGCGCAGTCAGCAAATGTTGGTAAGGCCGATTTGTCTAGTGGTGAGACGCAAGAACTTGCTCGCCGTAAAGGCAAGGGAACTAAATTAGCTCTCGTTGGTGGGTCTTTGGGTTTGGCTGCTTTGGGTGCGCGAGTACCTGAGGTTGCCCGGATAGCTGCTAAAACATCAAAAACTAAAAACCTTCGTGGCTTGAAAACTTTGGCAGCCAAGGAACCTGGCGCCACTAAAGCATCAAATGCTTTGGGTATTGCCGCTATCGGTACAGGAAGTATCGGATCTTTTAATTATGCAGCCCAGCAAAAACTTGAACGTAAACAAGTAGAAAAAGGTATACCGACTGAAGGTGTTATGCGTGGTTTAGGAAAAGTACGTGTTTTAAACCAGCAATCTAAAGACCATTTCATGGTTCTTGATTCCCGCGATACTCGCAGGCTGGTACACCGCAATAATTTAACTTTCACAGGTGGAAAGAAATCTTCTAAAAAGAAGCCTTCTGGCGGTGAACAGTTGACTTTTGGTTTTGGTAAATCTGATGATCGTTTCCTGCGTAATCATTCTGACCGAATTAGTCCTGAGGCTGAGGCGGGTTATCGCTATCTGCGTGAAGGGCGTAATAGTTCTTTGAAAGATATGGCTAAAGATCCGTTGCGTGGTGTGCAACACGGTAAAAAGGCTGCTCGTTGGAATAAGAAAATGACAAAAATTAGGGCTAAAGGCTATCAGCGTGCTTCTATGGATGAGTATGGATCTGGACGTGAAATAGGCAAGGCTTTTATCCCAGTGTTAGGTTCACGTCTTCCCCGAATGCGTAAGCCAGCGTTGCGTCGTAGTTACATTAATCAAAATGTCAACGGTAAACAGTTTTCTGTCCGTGGGACAACAAGGTAGGAGCAAATCATGGGAATTTTAGATGCCGTAAAGAAGGTATTTGAGGAAGATGAGCAGGCCGGTAGCGCTCTCATTGACATGGTTGTACTTGACTACATGAGTGACCTTGCTGAATTAAACCGAAACGAATTCAATGCTGTTGTAGGACCTTGGGCGTTAGACCGTGTGCTAATGGCCAAGCGCCACCTAGCCAGAGGTTACGTGTCCAAAGCCGCATCAGGTGACTACCCAGGTCCTGATGTTCAAAAAGCAGCTACTTGGCTTGTTGGTTTGGAAAACTACCTGAAAGCAGCAGTTTCTGATGATGTATCTAAAGCGTTAGAAACACGTCGTAAAAAAGACGGTTCAACATACAACATGGATGTCCGTCGCGATAGGCGTGGACGTTTCACGCGTGGTATTCGTCAAGATACAAGCCGTAACCCTGCTGCCTCACCTAAAGAGGTGCGTCACCCAGAAATTGCTGCATATTTAGATGAAGATGGTGCTTATTCGGCTAGCAAACTTGCTGGGGTAAGCAGTGATGACAAGAAAATTAATGAATTTAAGGATCAAGCGAGCCGTTTACAGGCGCAATGGGAGGAAGCAGGTCAGATTCTTGCTGAACTCAAAGGTGGACTGCCTAAAGGTGTTCGTGAAGAATCGGATGCCATTCTGGTTGTGCGAGGAACGGATCAAACCTTGCGTTCAATCGCTATCCCTCTAAAGTCGATTAACGACAAAAACCCTATTCCTATTCCAGCATCACAGCGTCCACAAATCGGTGAGAGCCTCTCACACATTGAGATCATGGCTTCATCTGACGCTTCACGTCAAACCCGTAGCCAACTGGCTGCCTTAGATACTCTTTCATCAATTGGTGGTGAGGCTGGTGCAAGAGCTGCTTTGGTTGACCGGGATCGCTGGAATCAACTCGCTAACTCATTAACTGTGGATAACAGCGGTCAAAACTCTAAATTGACCCGTTTCTTTAACCAAGTGGGTGCTGGTGGTGGAGTGCTGGAAAGTATCCCTGGTACCGAAAAATACGGCCGTTTTGCCATGTTTGTAGGTGACATGGGGCCGCAGGCTGAAAAGGTTCTAGGTCCTTACGTTCAGCGTGCCGCTTACCGTTACCGCGGTACGGAAACAACTCCTGACAAGAATCTTGTTCGTGCGTTTAACGGCGTAGAAATGAAGCAGGTGGATGCTATTGCTTCAGGTTCTCCTGTTCCTGAAGAAGCCATTGCTGCTGCTGCCAGTATTGATACTGGTGATAGGCGCGGTCGTGGTTTGGCTTCGGCAATGATGATTGATGCTGCTGCACGGGTGAGGCAGGGTCTTACTAAGGATTCTTTAAGTATGCAGGTTCGCTCTGACATGGCTGCTGCACAACTGGCTAACACACTGCCTAAAGATCCAATTATTGCCCGTTTAAGTGAAGCGGCAGGAACAATTCTTCCTAGCCAAGGAATTTTGATGGATGCTGACGGCAAAATTGTTTCACAGGCTGTCGGGTTCGCTGATGATCACTATTTGCCTTTCGATTTACGTAATCTGACTTCTTTGCGTGGTGGTCAGTATGTGCGTACCCGCCAGTCAGGTGGTCTCACGGGTGAGGATATCTATTCAGCTGTAACTATGGGGGCGCGCATGGTTAGTGTCGTGTCGCCTTCTGGCGTGTTTACTTTGGAGATGAGTCCTGATTTCCGCGGGGCTCGCTCTATGAGTGATAAGGCACGCGGCATGTATGACCGCTATTTGAAGATACTTGATGCTGTTGATGGTTCAGGTGAGTATTTGCAAGATATTCCACCTGGTGAGCGTCAAAAGATTGAATCTCAAGTTAAATCACTTCGTTTGGATGCTGATAGAACTAAAGAGCTAATTAATGAGCGTATTAATGAGGCTAGGGAAAGTTCGCAGCGTCTTTCTGAGGAGAAGATCACAGCGATTGAGACTGATCTTCTTGCTGATAGGTATCGTGGCGCGAGTAGGGATTCTCTGCGTGGGGCTGATGCTCGTCGTTTTGCTGACGATTTGGAGGAGGCTGTTCAGGCTGAACAGTCCAAGCTGACTAACAAATTGCGTCTTAATGGGGAGGGTTATGCGGTTGCTTTGTCAACTTTGCAGCAGCAATTCCCGTATTTCATTAAGGCTGTCCGTTTTGATCCTATGAATGAATTCGCTGGTTTTGCTGGCGTGCAAGGCGTAAAGGGTCGTACGTTCTCCTCTGATCGAGGCTACGTGGCACCTGGTGGTTTGAAGGCTCGCAGTACCCGTGATGGCTATTACCGTGCTGATAAGGGTCGTAGAAATAAGACGGATTCTTCTGAAACATCAGATGTGGTCTCTCCAGCGACTAATTCTGTCACTCCTTCCACTACCACCGCTCAACCTTCGAATGCTTCTACTCCCGAAGCGCAAGTAACTACTCCAGCACCAAATGTTGGAGTGAACGCACAAATTAATGCTAAATCTCCTGTTCTTAAAATGACGAGAGATAAAGCAGCCGAGAAGCTTTCTGGTGCGTTTGGAATTTTACCTCCAGAGATAAAATTTAGTAATCAAATGGGTAACAGCATGGACAATGTTGATGCCCTTTCAGGAAGTAATGCGGAAATTGTTTCTTGGGTTATTTCTCAAGAAAAAGGCTTAACCGACAAAGTATTTGCTGACCCTGAAAAATCATTAAAAGTAGTTGCAGCACTATCGGATGAAAGTGCCGTTAGGCAGGAACTTCTCAAAAGGCTTAACGCGGTTGGTGGCGGTGATTTCTTTGCAACATCAACTTTTGGTGATCAAGACAATATTGAGGATGCTATTCAATGGACTGTCAATCAAGGGCGGCTTGTTGCTGACGCCACCTTAATGATGAACCCGTTCTCTGGTGGTCCTGAAATGAAATCAGGGCAGTGGCGTGCACCAATGGCTGATATGACTATTTCAGCAATATCAAACAAAGAACAGTTTGACTCGTATGCTGATCAAAACCCTGAAGTTTGGGATGCAGCTGTTCAACTGGCAAATGTGGGTGATCGTTACGAGTCGTTAACTGGTGTTGCTCAGGCAGCTACTAAACGCCTGAAGCAGTTATCTGATCTTAAAGAAGTACAGAAATTGATTGCTACCACTAATGGTGAAATCCCTGTAAATAATTTGAGTATGGATATAAAAGACCTTAGCCAAGTTTTGGGTGTTCCTGAAAACCAAGTCACACTTGAGTTAATACAAGAGGCAAGACCTGATGACGCTAAACAAACGTTATCTGCTGCATGGCAACTTGCGGCCACCGGTCGTGTGTTAGAGATGTTGGATCAGGGTGGTGGTGTTTTCCCAAAAGAACAAAGCCAGCGTTGGCTGCTGGCGAAGGCCGAAACACCCAGAGCCAAAATCCGAGTACTGTCGAACCAGGATCCCCTGTCCAAAGCGGTC
>Ga0213861_10005477_pt1 | contig 10178 bp, 8 predicted proteins | sample PICome_4_FD_160110 | JGI IMG/M metagenome (GOLD analysis project Ga0213861, IMG submission 160110) | Coastal seawater microbial communities near Pivers Island, North Carolina, United States - PICO131 | ecosystem: Environmental > Aquatic > Marine > Coastal | place: USA: North Carolina | collected...
CGCAGCTCAGCGGGGTTACAAGTGCGTATTTGTCATGACAAACAAGGCAGGCAAAGAAAAGGTCGACCTACTTCGAGCGTACGGCGCCGAAGTAGTGGTGTGTGACGTCGCTGTTGCCCCTGATGACCCCAACAGCTACTACTCGGTTGCCGAACGACTCACTCAAGAGCGCGGCGCTTACCGACCCAACCAGTACGCGAACCCAAATAATGCGATCGCCCACACAAAGACCACGGGACCCGAGATCTGGGAGCAGACCGCTGGACGCATCACGCACTTCGTTGCAGGAGCAGGCACATGCGGTTCAATCACCGGCACGGGGCGATTTCTCAAACAGATGAACCCAGACATCAAGCTGATCGTCGCTGACCCGGACACTTCAGTGTTCTCCGGTGGATCCGGACGGCCGTATCTCGTCGAAGGCGTGGGCGAGGACTTCTACCCGGCTGCCTACGACGGCGACCTATGGGACGAAGTCATTCCAATCAGCGACGAAGAGAGTTTTCTGACCGCTCGCTACGTCAGCGAATCTGAGGGAATTCTAATCGGAGGCTCCGGCGGTACGGCAGTCGCTGCGGCGCTGAAGGTCGCTAAAGAAGCTGATGACGACGCTGTAGTAGTTGTGTTCAACCCTGATTCTGGGAGGGGCTATCTCTCGACGGTCTTTAACGAGAGCTGGATGATGAACTTTGGGTTCATCAAAGAGTGCGAGCAATGCGTCGGAGCTGTTCTCGACACCCGCAACGCCTCAATCGAAAATCTCCTGTACGTCAACCCGACGGCACCGGTCAGCGAGGCGATTGAGATCATGCGCGCCCACGGCGTCAGCCAGCTCCCCGTATGCAAGAACACCCCGCCCTTTGCGAACGCCGAGGTATCGGGCTCGGTTGATGAACTCGAATTGATGGACGTCATCCACCGCGATCCCGGAGCGATGAACGTCGCGGTCGAAAAGATCATGGGAGCCAAGCTCCCAACGATCGGTGTCGGCCAGAAGGTCGAACTCGCCGTGGAGATGCTCGAAAACGCTCCAGCTCTGCTGGTGCTCTCAGGCGGCCGGCCACTCAGCGTTCTCACCCGCACCGACCTGCTCTCCTACTTCACCGCCATCGCAGAGGACGCCTCCGGACGTGACTGATCAATCCCCAAACGACACCGAAAAACTGACCGACCTGTCGGCAGGCTTCTCAACCCGAGCTATCCATGCCGGGCAGGAGCCTGACCCAGCCACGGGTGCCGTCGTCGTCCCAATCTCGCTATCAACCACCTTTGCCCAAGACGGCGTCGGCAACCATAAGGGATACGAATACTCGCGGTCAGGCAACCCGACACGGACTGCCGTCGAAAAACAGATTGCATCGCTCGAGCAAGCCCGCCACGGCCTCTCCTTCGCCAGCGGCCTTGCTGCTGAGGACAACATCCTGCGTCTCCTCACCGTCGCACCCGAAGGTAGCGGCAAACGTGTTCTGCTCGGCAACGACGCCTACGGCGGCACTTTCCGCCTCATCGCGAAAGTCTGGGGCCCCATGGGCTACCCGTGGACCGCCGTCGACCTCACCGACCTTGACGCGCTGCGAGCCAACTGGCCCCACGACACAGGCATGATCTGGTTGGAGACTCCGACCAACCCGCTCCTGACTTGCTTCGACATTGAGGCCATTGCTTCGATCGCCCACGAACGTGGAGCGATCGTCGTTGTTGACAACACCTTTGCCACCCCGTACCTGCAGAAACCGATCACGCTGGGCGCCGATCTAGTCGTGCACTCGGCAACCAAGTACCTCGGTGGCCACAGCGATGTGGTCGGCGGTTTCGTCGCCACCTCTAACGATGAGCTCGCCGAGAAGATCGGCTTCACTCAAAACGCCGCCGGCGCCGTGCCTTCGCCGTTCGACAGCTACATGCTGCTCCGGGGAGTTAAAACACTCGCCGTGCGCATGGATCGCCACTGCGAGAACGCGCGAGCGATCGTCGACCTACTCATCGACCATCCTGCCATCGAACGCGTGCAGTACCCACAGCTCCCCGATCACCCCGGCCATGCTGCAGCGGCCAAGCAGATGAAGGACTTCGGCGGCATGGTGTCATTCCAGGTCAAGGCCGGGAAAGACGCTGCCATGCGCGTCGCCGATGCCACCTCGATCTTTACGCTCGCCGAGTCGCTGGGTGCAGTAGAGAGCCTCATCGAGCATCCAGGCGCGATGACCCACATGTCCGCCGCCGGCTCTCCGCTCGAAGTGCCAGACAACCTGGTCCGCCTCTCGGTCGGCATCGAAGACAAAGCCGATCTCGTCGACGACCTCACCGCCGCACTCGACACCATCTGACACCCGGCTCAGTATCTCTGCTGCACATGACGCGACCGTTTCGATTCGGCTGTCAGATCACCGGGACGCGCGAGTCCATTCGTGAGGATCCGAGACGTCCGATCGACGCCGCCCGACGGTCGGAGGCCCACGGATTTGACGTCGTGCTGTCCAGCGACCATGTCGGCCCCGGTGACGCGGCCGATGCTCGAGCCGACGTCCTCAGCCACGTCGAGGGCCTGACGGCAGCACAACTCGACGCGGTCCCGTACGTCTTCATCGGATCGGCCAGCGAAATTGCCGAGAAGCTTCAGATGTGTCGGGAGCGTTGGGGCATCACCTACTTCGCCGTTTGCGAACCCGACGACTACGCCCCCGTCATCCACGCCTGCCGCTCGGCCTCTGCCTGACCTGCTCCGCGGACTCAGTCCGTTGCATTCCGAGGTGAGACGGACAGCGACGGGTCAGGAGCTGCGACGGGTCAGGAGCTGAGGAAGAGTTGGTAGGCCGGGTTGTCCGACTCGTTCCAAAAGCGGTAGCCGAGCGTCTCGAGGAACTCGTCGAACGCCGCACCATCACTCGGCGGCACCTGCATCCCCACCAGCACGCGAGCGAGGTCGGCGCCGTGGTTGCGGTAGTGGAAGAGCGAAATGTTCCAGGCCGGGTTCATCGACGTCAGGAACCGGAGCAGCGCACCGGGACGCTCTAGAAACTCGAACCGATAGAGCACCTCGTGCGATGCATGGGCCGACTTTCCCCCGACCAGGTGACGGACGTGCGCCTTGGCCAACTCGTCACTGGTGAGGTCGATCGCGGCGAAACCGGCCGCGTCGAATGCATCGGCGAGCTCCGCCGTCTCGTCTCGCGACGAGGCCGCAATACCGACGAACACATGCGCCTCCGCCTCGTCGCTGATCCGGTAGTTGAACTCCGTGACGTCTCGTGACCCGACGACTTCACAGAATCGTCGGAAGCTTCCGGGCTGTTCCGGAATCGTCACCGCGAAGATTGCTTCGCGCTGCTCTCCATAGTCAGCTCGCTCCGCGACGAACCGGAGGCGGGTGAAGTTCATGTTCGCACCGCAGGCAACTGCGACCAGCGTCTGATCGACCCCGTCAGTGGTCTGCACGTACTTCTTGAGTCCGGCAATTGCCAACGCACCGGCGGGTTCGAGCAGCGACCGAGTGTCCGTGAAGACGTCCTTGATCGCAGCGCAAGTCTCATCGGTGCTGACCAGCACCACCTCGTCGACGTACTGCTGCGCCAAACGGAAAGTCTCATCACCGACCCGTTTGACCGCGGTGCCGTCAGAGAACAGGCCGACCTCGGCGAGATCGACGACGTGACCGACGCGCAGCGAGTCGGCCATCGCTGTCGACTCGTCGTGCTGCACCCCAATGATCTTGATGTCGGGCCGCACCTGTTTGACGTAAGCAGCGATCCCGGCAATCAGCCCACCCCCGCCGATTGCCACGAAAATCGCTTCGATTGGCTTGCCGTGCTGCCGCAGGATCTCCATGCCGATCGTGCCTTGCCCGGCAATGACATCAGGATCATCGAACGGGTGCACGAGCGTCAGTCCGCGCTGCTCTTGCAGCTCGAGCGCATGATGGAAGGCTTCGTCGTAACTCTCGCCGTGGAGCACCACTTCGGCACCCCGCTGGCGCACCGCGTCGACCTTCACCGACGGTGCGGTCGACGGCATCACGATGACCGCGTCGCACCCCAGTCGATTGGCAGCCAGCGCCACGCCCTGAGCATGGTTGCCCGACGAGCACGCGATGACGCCGCGGTGACGATCCTCCAGGTCCAGGTGCGCCATCTTGTTGTACGCACCGCGGATCTTGAATGAGAAGACCTCTTGCATATCCTCCCGCTTCAGCAACACTTCGTTGCCGAGGCGGCGTGACAACGCTGGCGCGTCATCGAGCGGGGTTTCGACCGCCACGTCGTAGACCCGCGCGTTCAGGATCATGCGAAGGTAGTCAGGTTCACTCATTCGGTGCCCAGTCTTGCTGTTCAGCCGTCCGCCTGGCGTCACCCTGTGTGAATGGCCCGAAATCGGGTAGACCATGTCCATGACCGATGCGTCGACCCCCGCCACTCAGCCGAGCGAGGTCAGCCCCGGCACTCCGCTCGATCGACCGATCGTCATCGCCGCAAATCGCCTTCCGGTGATGCGAGACGACAGTACAGAGTCCGGCTGGACCGCCAGCCCCGGTGGGTTGGTCCGAGCGCTGCTCCCGATGCTGCGATCATCCGGTGGCACGTGGGTCGGCTGGACCGGAGATCCCGACGACAACGCTGAACCATTCAGCGTCGACGGCGTCGACCTGCACCCGGTTCCCATCAGTGCCGACGAAGTTGAGCTTTACTACGAAGGGTTCTCCAACGACGGGCTCTGGCCGCTATATCACGATGCCCTGCGGGAGTCGACCTACGACAGCCTGCAATGGAACGCCTATCGCAACGTCAACGAGCGCTTTGCCGTGACACTGGCCAACATCGCACCCGCTGACGCGATGGTCTGGATCCACGACTACCACCTCCAACTCGTGCCGGCGATGCTGCGCCGCCAACGCCCTGATCTCACCATTGGCTTCTTCCTGCACATCCCGTTCCCTCCGTACGAGCTGTTCTCACGCCTGCCGTGGCGCGACGAGATCATCGAAGGACTGCTCGGCTGCGACCTCATCGGGTTTCAACGTCCAATGGGCGCTGCGAACTTCACCGCCTGCGCACAGCAACTCCTCGAGGTCGAAGAGCGCAATGGGGTCATCGAACTCCCAACACATCACGCGTGCGTCGGCGTGTTTCCGATCTCGATCGACTTCGCCGAAGTCGAAGAAATGGCCGCCGGTCGCGCCACCCGCAAGCTCACCAGCCAGATTCGCGCTCGGCTCGGCGACCCCGAGGTGATTCTGCTCGGTGTCGACCGACTCGACTATACGAAGGGCATTGGGCTTCGCCTGCGCGCGTTCGGCGCTCTCCTCGAGTCCGGCGAGATCGATGCAGAGCGGTGCGTGATGGTGCAGGTTGCCACGCCGACTCGCGAAGCTGTAGAGCACTACCAGGATGAACGTCGCGAGATCGAACGACTCGTCGGCGAGATCAACGGGCGCTTCAGCCGAATCGGACTCCCTGTAATTCACTACTTGTATCAAACGCTGTCGTACGACGACTTGATTGCGCTGTACCGGGCCGGTGACGTCATGTTGGTTACTCCATTCCGTGACGGCATGAACCTCGTCGCCAAGGAGTACGCCGCAGCGCACATCGATGGCGATGGTGTCCTCGTGCTCTCCGAGTTCGCGGGAGCAGCTGACGAACTGACCGACGCAGTCCTCGTCAATCCCCATGATGATCGAGCGCTCCAGCAGGCGATCGTCACTGCCGTCGAAATGCATCGCCACGAGCGGCGCCAGCGCATGAGTGGGCTGCGCCAACAGGTGCAACGCATGGACGTGCAGGGCTGGGCCGACCGTTTCCTTGCCAACCTCGCCGCCCCGACTCCCGGGCCATGACGGTAGGACAACCGACTGCCAACGGAGACGGCGGAGCTGCTGACGACCTGTACTTCGACGATGCCGTCGAGCTCGCTCAACGCGTGACTGCAGCGCCGCGGCCGATCGTGATCGGTCTTGACATCGACGGAGTGCTGTCACCGCTCGTCGACCATGCCGATGATGCACGGCTGCTCGACGGCGTAGCGGACGCGATCGAACGGCTCGACACACTTGACGACGTCACTATTGCGGCGGTCTCAGGCCGGGCGCTGGCGAGTATGCGGACGTTCGGGTTGCCTTCCCACGTCCGCCTAATCGGCAGCCACGGCATGGAAGCCGCCGACACACCGATGCTTCCGCTGACGGACGTGGAACGCACGCGACTCTCCACGTTGCTGGCGCTCGCGCAGGACGCTGCCGCGATGGCGGGACCCGGAGCTTGGGTCGAAACAAAGTCGGCAAGCGTCGCCGTTCACGTGCGGACGGCCAACCCTGTGACGTCACGCAGGGCTCTTGCCGATCTCGGGCAGCAAACCGCCGACGTTGACGGCGCGTCAAGCAAATCCGGCAGCAACGTGCTCGAGCTCTTCGCCCGTCACGCCAGCAAGGGCACCGCCGTGCACGGACTTCGTCAGACCATCGATGCCAGCACCGTGGTTTTCATCGGCGACGACGTCACCGACGAAGAAGCTTTCGCGGTGCTCCGCGGCGACGACATCTCGATCAAAGTCGGAACCGCACCGACCATCGCTGGACACCGCCTTCGCGACCCGCATGCTGTGCTTCACTGGCTCACTGCGCTCGCCGGCGGGTCCTGAACATCTCGAGCCGCTCGTTCAGAACAGGCTGGTCTGGCCCGCCGGTGGCGTCCGACGGATTGCGGTCCACGGGTTGTAGTTGTCCATGAAAACCCAGCTGCGGCGGTGGATGGCCGATGGGCCATACCCTTGGATTGCCGCCTTGTGCACCGGGCAGGGGTATCCCTTGTTCGTGTCGAAGGACCAAAACGGATACGACTCAGCCAGCTCGCGCATCAGCCGGTCGCGCACCACTTTGGCGAGGACGCTGGCCGTGGCAACGCTCAGACAACGCAGGTCGGCTTTCACTGCCAACTCGACGTTGGCGACGGACGGGGACACGAAGTCCCACTTCCCGTCGGTGATGGCAACGTCGGGCGTCACCGTCAGCGACTCGACAGCCCGACGCGTTGCCAGTTTCTGCGCGGCTGACATGCCGAGACGGTCACACTCCTCCTGACTGGCTGCGCCGACGGCCCAACTCACGCACCATTCGGCGATCTTGGGAAAGAGCGCCTCTCGTTCTCGTTCAGTCAACAGTTTCGAGTCACGGATGCCGTTGACTCGCGTGTCCCGAGGCACGATCGCTGCGCCCACCATCAGCGGCCCGGCCCACGACCCCCGACCGACTTCGTCGACACCGACGACCACGTCGTGGCCACGGGCCCACATCTCTTTTTCGATCGCACGCGTCGGCGCCCGCTTCTTTGAGCTCTTGAAACGAGTGGCCATCGCCACGCATCATGCCAGCTTCAACCCGCCTGGCCTCACCGGCGCGAGGGTGTTGCCGCCTACGAGAAGCTTGTCGAGTCTGGATCTGCAACGGGGCTAATGTCGGACAGGTCCGGTGCGGCATCTGCTTCGGCTTCAACCGTAGCTGGCTGTGATGCGCTCATTGCTGGAGCAGCCTGCGGTGTCACAGAAAGCTGACCGGCCGACACCGACAGGTTGGTCGCCCGCGCCGAGCGCGGTGCGTCCCACAGACTTTCACCCATGCGGCTCTCAGCCGACCACGCGGCATCAATGGACACCGCCGTGAGCCGCTGAGGGTCTCCGGTCTGTTCCCAGAGCACCGCTGGGCGCTCGCCGTGCCAGCGCACCGCAATCGACACTGTTGATGTCGATGACGTCGGGACCCCGTGCATCTCAAAGTTGACCCCGAGCCAAGCCGACGGCAGGCCCATGGGCAGCACGTCGCCGCCACTCACGAGGCGGCGTTCAACCGCCGCCACGAAGCGTCCAGCGGACGACCCGCGTTCGAGCTCGGAGAACGACTGCAGTTTCGGAGCGGAGATGCGACCAGACACTCGATCTCTCATCTTGGCGATGTCGCGATCGGCACGTCGGTCGCCAGAAAGAACGGCGATGCGGTGAGCCGCATCAAGCGCTGCGGGAAGCTGCGGATCGTCACCGCGGGCAACAGCTTCCAACGGCCCAACGATCTCGACGAGCCACGGTTCGGCTTCGTCTCCGCAGCGCACGAGTTCCCCGACATCAAGAACGAAGCCGATCGGGTCGTCATCCGCGCTGACAGGACCCTCGAGCATGAGATCGCATCGCGCAGCGGTGACCGCGGCTGCGAGCCCCACGTCTGGCAAATCGATCCGGCTTGCCTGGTCGGTCAGCGCTGACCATCCACGGGCGACCGTGGCGGCGCTGGGCAGGCTGGCAAGCAAGACCGCGTGAGGATCAACCCCGGTCGGGAGCGGCCCATGAGGAATCGCTACTCGGATCGACGTGTGGTGCGCAATCGGCATGGTCACTGCGTCATCCGGGAGGTCGATGCCTTGAATCAGCACATCGCTTGGTGATCGCTCGGCGAGCACGCTCCGCCCGAAGAACGCGACTGCGAAGGGCAGGGGCGAGTCGTTCTCGATCTCGATTACTGTGAGCCCACCCCTATCGGCAACGGACCACACGCGGTGCACTGCGTCGCCGTCCGGAATACGGACGCGCGTCTCGATCACCGGCGCGCCGTCGAAGCGCCGCTGTCTGACTGCTGCCTCCTTGGACGGCAGGTGCCAGCGATCATCGGCGGCAACCGCCCAGTCGAGCGGCGCTAATCGCTCCTCGGCCCAGGGGGTCACCGCACCCCAGGCCGACACAGACGCTCGCCACTGCTGGCCGGTCACGCCGACCGTGATCCCAGCATCGTCGGTCGGGCTCGGTTCGACAGCATGTGTGACCATCCATGCAGGCTACGAACGGAGTCATCGAACATCGCGCCTCGCTAACAGCTAGCGATCAGCGAGTTACCGAATGACCGACATAGCGTCGTACAGTCAGGAGTGGTGCGAGTCGCAGTGTTGATCCCAGTAAAGCGCTTTGACGCAGCAAAGGGCCGTCTTGCAGATGTGGTCGCTGAACCAAGTCGAGCTCGGCTCGCCCAATGGATGGCAACCGGAGTTGTCCGCTCTTGCCATTCGCTCGACGTCTTCGTGGCCTGCGACTCTGGCGACGTGGCCGACTGGGCCGCCGAACACGGTGCTGCGGTCATCTGGGGGCCTGGCCTCGGACTAAACGGAGCCATTGACGATGGGGTCGCCGCCATCGCTGACGCCGGTTATGACCAAGTCATCATCTCCCATGCAGATCTGCCACACCCAACAATGCTGCCGACAGTCGCTCGGGCTCAAGCTGTCACCCTGGTTCCTGATCGGCGTCGCGACGGCACCAACGTGCTGTCGTTCCCTCTCAGCCATGCAATCGTTGCCTCTTACGGACCTGGCTCGTTCAGCCGGCACCTTGCAGCTGCTCAAGCACTCGGCATCACCGTTGAAGTTCGTCCCGATTGCGATCTATCACTCGATGTCGACACCCCTGGCGATCTTGCCCATCCCCGAATTAAGGAGGCGTTGCCGTTATGGCTGCGAACGAACCCGGCCAACCCGACGTGAAGTCGGCGATCAATAGTGAGACCTCGAGCTACACCCGCAACTTCACAACGCCTACTTCAGCGCTTGCAGTCGGCGCTCACCCTGACGACGTGGAGTTTGGATGTGGCGGGCTGTTGGCCAAGTGGGCAGCCGATGGCTGCACGATCCACCATCTCGTCTGCACCGATGGCTCAAAGGGGACGTGGGACGTCAACGCGGATGTCGACGCGTTGGCTGCGCGTCGCCAGCTAGAACAACGCGAGGCGGCTCTTCGGCTCGCCGGTTCGTCACCGAGCTGCTCGGGCGAGGTCCGTTTCCTCAGTCACGTCGATGGCGAACTGGACAGCACCCTCGCGGTACGCGCAGAGGTCGCTCGCGTCATCCGAGAGATCAGACCGCAGATCGTGCTCGGCCATGACCCCTGGAAGCGATACCGCCTGCACCCTGACCATCGTCACGCAGGCTTACTGACATGCGAAGGCATCGTTGCGTCGCGTGATCCCCATTTCTTTCCCGAGCACGGCCTTCCGCACCATCGACCTGACGCACTGATGCTCTGGGAAGCCGACGAGCCCGACCATGTCGAAGACGTCAGTGGCTTCGTGGAAACCAAGCTCCATGCGCTTCTTGCCCATGAGAGCCAGTTTGAATCAACGATGAAGGCTGTGGATGACAGCACCCTCGACGCATTTC
>Ga0213861_10005487_pt1 | contig 10171 bp, 9 predicted proteins | sample PICome_4_FD_160110 | JGI IMG/M metagenome (GOLD analysis project Ga0213861, IMG submission 160110) | Coastal seawater microbial communities near Pivers Island, North Carolina, United States - PICO131 | ecosystem: Environmental > Aquatic > Marine > Coastal | place: USA: North Carolina | collected...
TGAACAACTCAAGCTCGGTGAACGCGGCGACGATGAAGCGATGTTCATCGACCAAGACTTTTTGCGGGCCTTGGAGTTTGGCATGCCGCCCACATCCGGCGTGGGGATCGGGGTTGACCGCCTCGTCATGATGCTCACCGACCAAACCTCCATCCAAGAAGTCCTTCTCTTCCCGCAGATGCGGCAAGAGGTGTTCGCCACTGGGCCTGACCTGAGTGCTTTGAAAGCACTCGGTGTGCCTGATGCCTGGGCAGAGCATGTGGCCGCCGCTGGATTCGATACACCTGAAGCCATTCATGCCATGAAGCCTGCTGGCCTCCGAGAAAAACTAAATGGCTTCCGGAAAAAGAACAAAATCGACCTTCCTGCGCTTCAGTTGGAGGAAGTCGAGGCATGGTTTGCCGGTGCATTGTCATGACCTCGTTCTGAACCCCAAACCGCAAAAGATGTCAGCAGAAAAGCACGATCAACCCTTCGACCAGTCCACGGTCATTGCGGTCCTGAAAACGATATATGACCCCGAAATTCCGGTAGACATCTTCGAATTGGGGCTGATTTACGAGGTGAACATCACGAAGGACAACTTCATTCACATCGAAATGACCCTCACCTCTCCAAACTGTCCCGTGGCTGAAAGCTTGCCCGCTGAAGTGGAAGAAAAGGCAGGCTCCATCCATGGCGCAACTGGGGCGAAAGTCAACATCGTGTTCGACCCCCCGTGGTCGCAGGACATGATGAGCGAGGTGGCCAAACTCGAACTCGGCTTCCTCTGAACAAGGTTCGAGGGGATAGGGGCGAGGATGAAGGGTTGAAGTTCACCCAGCTTGGCTTCGTTGCCCAGTTTCACCTAGTTACTCCGTTTCACCTGGATTCATAGTTTCACGTCCATGTCGACATTTGACAAACCCACCACAAAAGGCGTCGCCATCCTCGGTTCGACTGGCTCCATCGGGACACAGGCCCTTGACGTCGTTCGAGAACAAAGCGAACACCTTCATGTCGAGGTCCTGAGCGCATACAGCAGCTGTGAGTTGCTGATTGCCCAAGCCAAGGAATTCCGACCCAACACCGTGGTCATTGGAGATAAAAGCCGTCTCCAAGAGGTACGCGATGCCTTGTGGAACGATGACATCAAAGTCTATTCTGGGGCAGAGGCGTTGGAGCAAGTGGTGGAGATGGATGGCATCGACATCGTCTTGACAGCACTGGTGGGGGCGGCGGGCTTGAGACCGACTTTGCGCGCGATTCGAGCGGGGAAAGACATCGCCTTGGCGAACAAAGAAACCCTGGTGGTGGCGGGATCATTGGTGATGGCCGAAGCGCGTGAGCGTGGTGTGCAAATTCACCCGGTGGATTCGGAGCACAGTGCGATTTACCAGAGTTTGGCAGGAGAAATCCTGAACCCCATTGAAAAGGTCATCTTGACGGCCAGCGGTGGCCCTTTCCGTGGCAAAAAACGCAGCGACCTCGCCGGCGCCACAAAAGCGCAGGCGCTCAAGCATCCAAATTGGGACATGGGGGCGAAAATCACCATCGATTCCGCATCAATGATGAACAAGGGTCTGGAGGTCATTGAGGCACACTGGCTGTTCGGAACAAGCTACGATGACATCGAGGTGGTTGTCCACCCTCAATCCATTGTGCACAGTGCGGTGCAATTCGAAGATGGATCCATCAAAGCACAACTCGGCTTGCCTGACATGAAATTGCCGATTCAATATGCCCTCGGCTACCCACGAAGGCTGCCTTGCAATTTCGATCGTTTCAGTTTTTTTGATTACCCAGAATTGACATTTGAAAAGCCTGACTTGGACACGTTCCAAAACCTGGCGCTGGCTTTTGAGGCGGGCAGGGCAGGGGGCAACATGCCTGCGATTCTGAATGCGGCAAACGAAGTAGCCGTCGCTCGGTTTTTGCGCGATGAGATTGACTTTCTGGGACTCACCAATGTTGTGGCGAAGACCATGGAAAGGGTGTCATTTGAGGCATCGCCAAGCCTGGAAGATCTGCTGGCAGCGGATGCCGAAGCCCGCAAAATTTCTGCTGAGGTCTAGTAACATCTAACCGCAGAATTTCGTATTTTAGAATATGCTTTACCGAACGGCGTTTTGCTTGGCTTGGCTGCTTTTTGTGGCTAACACCTTTGCTGTGTGCCAAACTTGGCCCTCGAACCACATTCCCGGTGACTTTCTGGTGAAGCTTTCCCCTGCAACAGATGTGATGGAGGCTTTCGCCGGGTTTGAAACGCACGCCGGCCCATTGACGCCTGTGGAAATGGAACAACTGAACGGACGGCTGAACATTTGGCGCATCCACCTGGAGGTTCCCCAGGTGGAGGAAGATGCCGTTTTGGACTTGATTCTGCGCCTGCCGGAAGTCGAAATGGCGCAATTCAATCACATTGTTCAAGATCGATCCGAGCCGAACGATCCATTTTTTGGCACGCAATGGCATCATGACCAGAATGGCGATCACGACATTGACACGCCAGAGGCTTGGGAAACCACTACTGGTGGAACGACTTCTGAGGGACATCGCGTTGTCGTTGCTGTTTTGGAAACAGGCGGATCCAACTACAACCACACCGACCTGATTGACAACCACTGGACGAATGTCGGGGAAATCGATGGCAACGGAATGGACGATGACGGCAATGGTTATGTGGATGACTTCAACGGCTGGAACAGCGGATCGGGAAACGACAACATCTCCGCGGGAGGGCATGGGACGGCGGTGTCCGGGATGATTGGAGGAAAGGGAAACAATGGCTCCGGTGGCGTGGGCGTGAACTGGGATGTAGACATCATGCAAATCCAACTGTCGTCACTCACAGAAGCATCAGTCATTGCCGCATACACCTACGCCTATGACATGCGTGTGCTTTTCAACGAAACAGGTGGTGAATCTGGAGCCTTTGTCGTTGTCACCAACGCTTCCTGGGGGATTGACAATGCAGCCCCAGGAAGTTTCCCAATCTGGTGCGCATTCTACGACGATTTGGGTGCCGCTGGCATCCTCAATTGTGGTGCCACGGCAAACAACAACGTCAATGTCGATGTTGTGGGTGACATGCCCACTGGTTGCAGTTCACCTTACATGATCAGCGTCACGGCAACCAACAGCAATGACATCCGCACATTTTCGGGCTACGGAACAAATTCCATCGACCTCGGCGCACCCGGTGAGTCGGTCTATTTGCCGACAGGTGCGAACGCATATGCATCAACTTCAGGAACCTCTTTTGCCAGTCCTTGTGTGGCAGGTGCCATCGCCTTGCTGTATGCAGCACCGTGCACGGGGCTTGGTGCAGAAGCTTTGGAAAACCCGCAAGGTGTCGCAGATTTGATTCGAGACGCCATTCTCGATGGTGTGGACCCCGTCTCGGGTCTCGTTGATGAGGTGGCCACCGGTGGACGTCTGAATGTTCACAACTCCATGAACTTGCTTCTGAACGCATGCGCGACATTGACCGGATTCGGATGCACAGATCCAAACGCATGCAATTACGATCCCGATGCTGTCGAAGACGATGGTTCCTGCAGTGCGATTGACGCCTGTGGGGTCTGTGGTGGTGATGACACGGCATGCGCGGGATGCACTGATCCAGACGCTTGCAATTATGACGAAGACGCAACCATTTCGGATGAGAGTTGTGTATTTCCCACAACTGAAATCCCCTGTAGTTGTGACACAGAGATTGAGGTGAACGCTGCGTTGGCCGCTGGTGAAGAATCCGTGACCTCCATCGGGCTCACTGGTACCTTGGAGGAATTGGAAATCTCCCTGACGTTCAACAACTCAAACGCTGGAGGGGCGTGGGCAGCAGACATGCTGCTGATGATTGAATCACCCGATGGCGCTTGTTTCGAGGTGGGCGGTTACAACATGACTTACGGATGCGAAGAGTCAGCAGACTTTCCTTCAATTTGGAATTCCGCCTCAGCTGGCAGCTATTCTGCCGAATTTGACGTCAGTGACGTCAATCTCTTTGGCGCAGGAAACTGGACCATCAGCCTCATGAATGGTTGGTCTGCAGCGCTTTCCGCAGTCAACTACAGCCTGCTTTTGACCCTCGAAGGTCCATGTGCCATTCCCACATTTACACCAGGATGCACTGACGCATCAGCTTGCAATTACAACCCAGCAGCAACTGTGAATGACAACTCATGTCAGTACAGCGGTTGCGCAAATGCAGGATGTACCTACGCTCCAGCCATCAACTTCGATGCTGATGCCACCTACGATGACGGTTCTTGCATCTTTGAATTCGATTGTACGGACCCCTGTCCTGCAGACCTCACGGGTGACGGCCTGGTCACAGCAGGAGACCTGCTGTTGCTGTTGGCCGCATTCGGGGACCCTTGTGAAGAATGATTCCCTGCGGCCGCAAACCAAGATGGGCTGAATGCAAAGCGCTCGACTTGCGCCCGTCTTCTCTCCCCGTTAGACGGTCATGATATCTGCTTCCTTCGCAGCCAAAATTTCATCAACCTTCTTGGCGTAAGCGTCGGTGATTTCCTGAACCTTGCCTTCAGCCATCTTGGCTTCATCTTCACTGAGCCCATCTGCTTTCAGAGACTTGATGTCATCCATGGCCTCTTTGCGGGCCGCACGCACGCCCACCTTGGCGTGCTCGCCTTCTGCACTGGCCCGCTTCGTGAGATCACGGCGTCGCTCTTCCGTCAATGGTGGGATGTTGATCATCAACACTTCGCCGTTGTTCATCGGATTGAGGCCCAAATTCGCATTGATAATGGCCGTACTGATTGCATCAAGCATTGACCGTTCCCAAGGCTGAACGACAAGCGTTCTGGCATCCGTGGAGTTGATGTTCGACACCTGGCCAAGCGGCGTGGCTGAGCCATAGTAGTCAACGCGCACCGAATCCAGCATGGCTGGATGGGCCTTGCCTGCGCGGATTTTGGCCAATTCCGCCTCCAAATGCTTCACGGCCTTGTCCATGCCCTCCTTGGCGGAATCCAAGACCAAATTGATTTCCTCTGTCATATCAGTTATGCCTCAAAGTCCACCAGCGTTCCCACTTCCTCACCCTGAATCAGGCGAAGCAGATTGCCTGGGGTGTTCATGTCAAAAACGATGATGGGCAATTTGTTTTCGTTGCACAAAGTAAAGGCCGTCATGTCCATCACTTGCAAACCCTTATCAAACACTTCCTCGAACGAAATGCGATCGTATCGCTCAGCTGATGGGTCTTTCTCAGGGTCTGCCGTGTAAATGCCATCAACACGAGTGCCCTTCAAAATCACATCCGCGTCAATTTCGATGGCGCGCAGGGATGCCGCTGAATCCGTTGTGAAGAATGGGTTCCCTGTGCCCCCTCCGAAAATCACCACCCGCCCCTTCTCCAAGTGCCGAACAGCCCGGCGACGAATGAATGGTTCAGCGATTTGCTTCAACTCAATTGCAGATTGCAACCGCGTATCGATGCCTGCGGCCTCCAACGCACTTTGCAGCGCCATGGCATTGATCACTGTCGCCAACATGCCCATATAATCCCCTTGGGTCCGCTCCATCCCACCCTCTTCCGCCTGCACACCACGGAATATGTTGCCCCCTCCGATGACAATGGCCACCTCAATCCCTTGATCTACAATGGATTTTACCTCACGGGCATACTGTGACAACCGATCGTTGTCAATGCCAAATTGTTTCGCGCCCATCAGGGCCTCGCCACTGAGCTTGAGAAGGATCCGCTTGAACTTCATTTCGTCTGCGAATATCCGAATTATTCAGGCCAAATCGGACGAACCAACACCTTTCTTCCGTCCACCCACCCAAACGGTGAACCCAACAAAAAGCCCCGACCGAAATGGCCAGGGCTTTTTGAGATTTCCATCGGAATGGTCGGTCCACTATCAGTCCAACGCAGCGCGACGGAACCCTGTGATTTCAGCACCATTTGCCGCAGACGCAACGTATTGCGCAACTGTTATCTTGTTGTCCTTGATGAACGCTTGATTCACGAGGGTCACCTCCTTGAACCACTTCTTCAAACGGCCTTCCGCAATCTTCTCCGCCATATCAGCTGGCTTGCCTTCCTGAATGGCCAAATCCTTTCCGAGCTCACGCTCCTTTGCAATCAAGTCTTCTGGAATGCTGTCTTCGTTCAGGGCAACCGGCGCCATGGCAGCCGCTTGCATCGCAACGTCGCGACCCGCGTCAGCAACGCCAGCTGAGAATCCCACAACAGTCGCCAAACGGTTGCCTGGGTGGATGTACGCAGCCACGTGAGACGCCTCGATGGTTTCGAATGAACCAATTTCAATTCGCTCTCCAATCTTGCCTACTTCCTCAATGATTTTCTCCGAAACAGAGATGCCGGCGCCTGGGTAATCCTTCGCGAGCAAATCTTCTTTGTTCGTGATTTTCTCTGCGATGGCCATGTCGAGCAAAGTCTGAGCGACCGCAATGAAGTCTGCATTCTTCGCTACGAAATCCGTTTCGCAATTCAAAGAGAGCAGCGCTCCGAACGCGCCATCCGTAGAAACACCAGACAAAATGGCTCCCTCGCCAGCCTCACGATCCCCACGCTTGGCAGCAACCTTCTGGCCTTTTTTGCGGAGAATTTCAATGGCCTTTTCGAAATCACCTTCGGCTTCTTGGAGTGCCTTCTTGCAATCCATCATGCCTGCTCCAGTTTGCTTGCGGAGCTTATTTACATCTGCAGCTGTAATGCTCATGATTGTCTAATTGTGCTGGAGCCTCCTTGGCTATGGGTCTCGAAACCCCAGCGGTTCAATGTGCTTGTTGTGGTATTGGGAAACCGAAGAGATGAATCAATCCTCCGCTTCACCGCCTTCCTGCTCACCTTCTGCAGGTGCTGCAGTTTCTGCAACTGGTGCTTCTGCCGCTGGTGCTTCTGCCGCTGCTTCTTCAGCAGCAGGCTTTTCAGCCGCCGCTTTGTCCTTGTCCGCCTTGCGCTCCTGAAGTCCTTCAGCAACGGCTTGAACGATCACGTCCATGATGGCCACGATGGACTTGCTCGCATCGTCATTTGCCGGAATCGGGAAGTCAACTGGACGTGGGTCCGAGTTTGTGTCGACCATGGCGAAGACAGGAATGCCCAATTTCTTGGCCTCCGCAAGGGCAATGTGCTCCTTCATCACATCCACAATGAAAATGGCTGCTGGAATGCGAGTCAAATCAGAGATGGATCCAAGGTTCCGCTCCAACTTCGCGCGCTGGCGGCTCACTTGCAAACGCTCACGCTTCGACAACGTGCTCAGCGTTCCATCCGTCTCCATCTTGTCGATTTGAGACATCTTGCGAACCGCCTTCCGCACAGTGGCGAAATTTGTCAACATCCCGCCGGACCAACGCTCTGTGACATAGGGCATGCCCACCGCCTTGACGCGCTCGGCAACAACCTCTTTTGCCTGCTTCTTCGTCGCAACGAACAAAATCTTCTTGCCGCTCTTCGCGATTTGCTTCATTGCAGCAGCTGCCTCGTCAAGCTTGACAGAAGTCTTGTGCAAATCAATGATGTGAATGCCCTTCTTCTCTGTGAAGATGTAGGGGGCCATGTGCGGGTTCCACTTCCGCTTGAGGTGTCCGAAGTGGACACCGGCTTGGAGCAATTGCTCAAAATCGACTTTCGCCATTGTTTACGTTCCTTTGAAAGCAACCCCTCAGTAGCGTGCACGTACGATCTGAGACGTTTGGATGCTAAACGATATGATGTAAAAAAGAAAAAAGCGTGGCAGAAGAATCTGCCACACTGTTGAATTCGTTGATTAACGCTTCGAGAACTGCGTCTTCTTCCGCGCTTTCGGTTGACCAAACTTCTTGCGCTCCACCATCCGTGGGTCACGCGTGGTCAATCCTTCTTGCTTCAAGGCTGGCTTCCATTCTGGATTGATTTCCACCAGAGCCTTGGAGATGGCCAAGCGAACAGCATCCGCTTGTCCTGTAATGCCTCCTCCGTCAACGTTCACCTTGACATCGTACTGACCAGCAGTCTCCGTCAAGTTGCACGGTTGTTGAATTTTGTACTGCAAGACGGGCGTGGTGAAGTAGTTCTCCATGTCCTTCTTGTTCACGGTCACCTTGCCCGTGCCAGGCGTCATGTACAAACGCGCTACTGCGGTTTTCCGACGTCCAGATGTATTGATTGTGTCCATTCAGGTCGCTGTTCTGAGGTTCAGGCGTTCAAATTGAGCGGGGTGGGCTGCTGCGCTTCGTGCTTGTGATCCGGCCCGACGTAAACGTGCAGGTTGCGGAACAATTCCCGGCCCAAGCGATTCTTCGGCAGCATGCCACGAACGGCATCCTCAACCATCGCAAAAGGCTTCCGCGCCATTTGCTCTTTCGCAGTCCGAACGCGCTGTCCACCTGGGTAACCCGTGTAGCGGATGTACTTTTTTTCATCCCACTTGTTGCCCGTCAAAACAATTTTGTCAGCGTTGACCACGATGACATAGTCACCACAATCCGCGTGCGGTGTGAAGTTCGGCTTGTGCTTGCCACGCAAATGCACAGCGACAGCTGAGGCCAAACGGCCCAAAGTCTGTCCCTCGGCATCGACGACCAACCACTTCTTGTCAGCATTCTCCTTGTTAGCGGAGAGCGTCTTGTAGCTCAATGTATCCACGGTCAAAGTCTGATTCTCAAAATATCACCCCACTATTGGGGGCGCGAAGATAGCGAACGAATGTTTACAACCCAAGGCTTGTTGTGAACAAATTCCCACACATTCATCGACAATGCCACACACAACCCGCCCGAAACGCATCTGAACCCTTCTGCCGTCGGCCGGAAACAGGCCATTCGCCTTGGTATCCGACGAAGAAGGTTTGGCGTTCAGTGGGTTGCCAATTCACCTCTGCCCGCAACCGCAAATTTGTGGATTCATAAGCTGCCGCTCCACCACTTCGGCGCAAAAACCACTCAGCATTCGCTTCAGGAATGAATGTGCGCCCGTTTGATACGTTATATATTATGTGGTGGCTGTAAGCGAGCCGCAGCCGCAGGGCCTCGCTAGGCGGTTGGGCGCCAATCGCGGCGTCATTGAAGGGTTCCGGCAGGGCGCGGGCGTGCTGGTACATGCCGCGAATGCAGAGTTGATTCCGGTCGTTGATCGTGATTTTTCGCATCAGGCGGAAGGCCAAACGCCGTTCCGGACAATACCCCAACTCCACGTGATTGGTTTGGAGGAGCCGGAGTTGTCCGTCGGCCCACCAACCCGATCCGTTGCGGATTTCGAGCTTGACGTCGAGGTCGAGAAAGGCGGTCGCATGACCGGTCGGTGACCAGCGCGACTCGACCGACAAAAGACCTTTGAACCCCCAAGGGAGGGGCGAGTCGGCGGCGAGGTTGAGCCAGGTTTGGCCTGAGAGGGGAACAGCAAGTTGCAGCCCAACCAGCAACAACATCAGGCCTGCCAAAGGTTTCAAGGAAAAGGTCCACCGCAACATCTGCGCGAAAGTAGCTTCAGAAGTACCTTCGCACCTGTGACTGAAGTCCCCCCCATGACACATCTCCACCACGGCGAAGGCCGACTCGAAGTGATTTGCGGCCCGATGTTTTCCGGCAAAACAGAAGAACTGTTGCGGCGGGTCAGACGCGCCCAGATTGCCAAGCAACCCACGGTCGTTTTCAAGCCCGCGACAGACACCCGTTGGACGCAAGACGCAGTGCGCTCGCACGACGCGAACGAATTGCCATCTGTCCTGGTGCGGAACAGCGCGGAGATTGCGGCATGGGTGGCTGAGCAGCCCCGGCACATCCCCGTGGTGGCCATTGACGAGGCCCAGTTTTTTGACGCCGCCTTGCCGAAGCTTTGTGCGACGTTGGCCGACCAGGGACACCGGGTGATTGCCGCCGGGCTGGACCTCGACTTCACTGGCGAGCCGTTCGGATGCATGCCAGAGCTGCTCGCCCGGGCGGAAGAGGTGTCGAAGCTCAACGCAGTGTGCCTGGAAACGGGGCGACCCGCGCATTTTTCGCATCGCATCGCCGGGGGGACAGCGACCGTCGAAGTCGGGGAGAAGGACCAGTACATCCCCCTGACCCGCCAAGCCTTTGTGGCCGCGCGAGCGGCCCAAGAAGTCCGGAAAGAAAACGCTTGATCGCCGATGAAAGAAGGTTTTCTGAGGCAATGGGCGACGGCGAATGCTTCCGGGGTGCGGTCCGATCGGACCGCATCGCCTGA
>Ga0213861_10005491_pt1 | contig 10165 bp, 9 predicted proteins | sample PICome_4_FD_160110 | JGI IMG/M metagenome (GOLD analysis project Ga0213861, IMG submission 160110) | Coastal seawater microbial communities near Pivers Island, North Carolina, United States - PICO131 | ecosystem: Environmental > Aquatic > Marine > Coastal | place: USA: North Carolina | collected...
GACAAAGCGCGTGGAAAAACATTCCACACTCCTCCGGTCAAGGGTGTGAGCTAAGCCTTACCGTCAGCGTCCGAGGCTTCCCGAATACTCTCGTCGGAGGCGCCCTCGGCCGGTAGTGGCCTCGCGACAGGGACCTTCATCCCCATGACCTGCGAGACCAGGTTCCGGGCGATGTGCTGCGAGGTGAGTCCGACGTCCTCGAAGATCTCTCCCCGTGTGGCGTGATCGAGGAACGTATCGGGCAAGCCGATTTCATCGACGGCGGTGTCAACACCGGCGGCGCGCAACTCTTGGCGAATCCTGGTTCCCACACCACCCACTCGGATGCCATCTTCGATACTCACCACGATGCGGTGGTCCCTCGCGAGGTCGATGATGCTGGTCGCAACAGGAATCACCCACCGAGGATCAACCACAGTCGCACCAATCCCCTGCGCGGCAAGGCGCTCTCGAATGTCCATAGCCATGTGAACCATGGGACCTACTGCCACGAGCAGCACGTCCTTGTGAGCTGCCTCCGCCATCACGTCAACGCCGTCAGCAGTGCGCCTGACCGCCTCAATTTCCGCGGAGACGGAACCTTTGGGGAATCGCACAACGGTGGGAGCATCGTCGATAGCGACTGCCTCACCGAGTTCTTCACGCAATCTTTTCGCGTCCCGAGGCGCGGCAATCCGAATATGGGGAACTACCTGCAAGATGGCCAGATCCCACATTCCGTGGTGGCTTGGCCCATCAGGACCGGTAACGCCCGCGCGGTCCAAGACAAAAGTGACTCCCGCGTTATGCAAGGCGACATCCATCAAGACCTGGTCGAATGCCCTGTTGATGAAGGTCGCGTACACGGCAACAACGGGGTGCATGCCCCCATAGGCAAGGCCGGCGGCGCTGGTCACCGCGTGCTGCTCGGCTATTCCCACATCGAGCACACGCTCGGGATACTTCGCGGCCATTGCGTTCAACCCGGTGGGACGCAGCATTGCCGCGGTGATTCCCACGATGCGGGGGTTCTGGTCCGCTAGGTTGACGAGCTCTTGGGAAAAGACTTTCGTCCAGGACACTGTGTCGGATGACTCCCGAGCTTCACCGGTGATCGGGTCAATCTGACCAACAGCGTGGAACTGGTCGGCCTCGTCGTTACGGGCGGGCGCGTAGCCACGCCCCTTCTCCGTAATGACGTGCACAATCACGGGAGCGCTGCGATCTTTGGCCTGTTGGAGAACCCGTTCTACATCCTCGATGTTGTGACCATCGACAGGGCCCAGGTATTTCATGTCCAAGTTGGAGTAGAGAGCCTCGTTGTTGGCAAAACGGGTCAAGAAACCACGAGCGCCACCCCTAATGCCGCGATACAGCGCCTTACCCGGCATGCCGAACAGGGAGAGAAAGCGTTCTGTGCCGGACTTGAAGGCCCGATAGGAGCTGCGAGAGCGAACCCCGGAAAGGAACCTCGCCATTCCTCCAATTGTCGGAGCATACGAGCGACCGTTGTCATTGACCACGATGATCAGGTTGCGCTCGTTGTCGTGAGAGATGTTATTGAGTGCTTCCCACGTCATTCCGCCGGTCAACGAACCATCGCCGACAATAGCCACCACGAAACGATCGTCCTGGTTTTGCATCTGGAATGCGCGAGAAATACCTTCCGCCCAGCTCAGCGAGCTCGAAGCGTGGGAGCTCTCGACGATGTCGTGCTCTGATTCGCTGCGCTGCGGGTATCCCGCCAAGCCACCCTTTTGGCGAAGGGCAGAGAAATCTTTTCGCCCAGTCAGAATTTTGTGCACGTAGGACTGGTGTCCCGTGTCCCAGATGAAGGGGTCACGCGGTGAGTCAAAAACGCGGTGCAAAGCAATGGTCAACTCGACAACGCCGAGGTTTGGACCTAGGTGTCCTCCCGTCCGCGACACCTCCTCGATGAGGAAAGCCCTGATCTCTTCGGCAAGCTCGAGAAGCTGGTCTCCCGAGAGCTTTGTGAGATCCGCGGGTGAGTTAATCTCGTCGAGAAGTGCCATATCTACACTCTATGAGGTGTTCTCTGGTGACACACACCAGAAACCTGGGACCTCGCTTAGAGCAGTGACCTCAGCACATACTGGAGGATTCCACCGTTGCGGTAGTAGTCCGCTTCCGCCGGAGTATCAATGCGCACCGGCGCATCAAAAGTGACCGTGTCTTTCCCGGGAGCGGAGTGCTCACTCGGCTCCGCGACCACGCGCACCGTCGAGGGCGTGACTCCATTGTTGAGTTCGGTAATCCCCTCGACACTGAACGTCTCGGTCCCGTCGAGTCCCAACGAGTGGGCGGTCTGCCCGGCAGGGAACTGGAGTGGCACAACACCCATACCGATCAGGTTGGACCGGTGGATACGCTCGAAGCTCTCGGCAATCACGACTCGAACACCGAGGAGGTTCGTGCCCTTAGCGGCCCAGTCCCGGGAAGACCCGGAGCCGTATTCCTTGCCCGCCAGAACCACCAGTGGCACGCCGGCAGCGCGGTAGCTTTCCGCCGCGTCATAGATGAACGCTTGGTCGCCAGACTCCGTGGTGAAGTCGCGGGTAAAGCCACCCTCAACACCATCAAGCAGGAGATTCTTCAGTCGAATGTTCGCAAAGGTGCCCCGAATCATGACCTCGTGATTACCGCGCCGCGAGCCATAGGAGTTGAAATCGAGACGATCAATACCGTGCTCACTCAAATAGCGACCAGCCGGAGACTCAGCCTTGATGGAGCCGGCAGGACTGATGTGGTCTGTGGTGACGGAGTCACCGAGCAAAGCCAGAACCCTCGCGCCGGCAATATCTGTGACCGCGGAGGGCTCCACACTCATCCCGTCAAAATACGGCGGCTTTCTAACATAGGTCGAGGAGGAATCCCACTCGAAGGTGTCTCCGGTCGGTGTGGGCAGAGACTGCCAGCGCTCGTCGCCGTCGAACACGGTCTTGTATTGCGTGAGAAACATCTGGGTATCAATCGACGAATCGATAGTCGCCTGCACCTCGGCGGCCTCGGGCCAGATGTCGGCGAGAAAAACGTCGGTGCCGGCAGGGTCTTGGCCCAGTGGCTGGGTGTCAAAGTCAAAGTCCATCGTTCCCGCGAGAGCGTAGGCGATAACCAGCGGAGGGCTTGCAAGATAGTTCATTTTGACGTCGGGGTTGATACGACCCTCGAAGTTCCGATTTCCCGACAGCACTGCCGTGACCGCGAGGTCGTGGTCGTTCACCGCTTGGGAAATTTCTTCATCCAGCGGTCCAGAGTTGCCAATACAGGTGGTGCACCCATACCCCACCAGGTAGAAACCCAGCGACTCCAGATCGTCCATCAACCCGGCTTTTTCGTAGTAGTCGGTCACGACTTTGGAGCCCGGCGCCAGCGTGGTCTTCACCCAGGGCTTTGACTTCAACCCCTTCATCGCGGCATTACGAGCGAGGAGACCGGCAGCCAACATCACGGACGGGTTTGAGGTGTTAGTGCACGAGGTGATGGCGGCAATCGTGACCGCACCATTAGCGATGTCAAAGCTCTCTGCGCCGCGCGTGACCGAAACCTCGGACCGAGCGGTGTGATCGGAAAGAAAGCCCTCCAAGTCCTTGTGGAACTGTTCTCTCGCGTGGTCAAGCTCAATGCGATCCTGAGGTCGACGTGGCCCCGCAATGCTGGGCACCACGGTAGAGAGATCCAGTTCCATGTATTCGGAGTAGCGGGGCTCAACGCTGGGGTCGTGCCAGAGTCCCTGTGCTTTCGAATACGCCTCCACCAGAGCGATTTGATGGGCAGAGCGACCGGTCAGCTCCAAGTAGTCCAAGGTGACCTGGTCGATGGGGAAGATTGCCGCGGTAGAGCCAAACTCAGGGCTCATATTTCCAATCGTGGCTCGGTTAGCCAAAGGCACCTGGGTGACACCCGCACCGTAGAACTCGACAAACTTGCCCACAACCCCGTGCTCACGCAACATCTGGGTAATGGTGAGCACAACATCTGTTGCCGTTACACCGGCGGGGATTGCGCCTCGGAGCTTGAACCCAACGACCCGAGGAATAAGCATGGAAACGGGCTGGCCCAACATGGCCGCCTCCGCTTCAATACCGCCCACACCCCAGCCCAGCACGCCGAGACCGTTCACCATTGTGGTGTGGGAGTCGGTTCCCACACAGCTGTCTGGGAAGGCTTGGGTCACACCGTCAATGTCCTTGGTGTAGGTAACCTGCGCCAGGTTTTCGATGTTCACCTGGTGCACGATGCCGGTCCCGGGGGGCACGACCTTGAAGTTGTTGAAGGCTGATTGGCCCCAACGCAGGAACTGGTAGCGCTCTCCATTGCGCTCGTACTCGATGTCCACGTTGCGCTCGAGAGAATCCGCCTGTCCGAAAAGGTCCGCGATGACGGAGTGATCGATGACAAGTTCTGCGGGAGACAGCGGGTTCACTTTTCCAGGATCTCCACCAAGGTCAACAATGGCTTCCCTCATTGTGGCGAGGTCGACGATGCAGGGAACACCGGTGAAATCCTGAAGCACAACACGTGACGGCGTGAACTGAATTTCCGTTGACGGCTCTGCAGTCTCATCCCAGCTGCCCAACGTCGCGATCTGCTCACGCGTGATGTTGGCGCCATCTTCGGTGCGCAGGAGGTTTTCGAGGAGAACCTTCAAACTAAAGGGCAGGGTCTCGTGGCCTTCCACAGCGTCGGTGCGAAAAATCTCGTACTGACGTTCTCCCACGGTGAGAGTGTCCTTGGACTGGAAACTGTTGAGGGAACCCACGATTACTCCTTACCCGCACGTGTGCGCGGTATCTTTATATCAAGATAAATACTATCACCGAGTGGCAGTGGCTCTGGAGCCGTATACAGCCCGGTAGAGCAGCCAGGTGACCCACAACCAGGCCGCGTAGAGCGGCAAACCCATCACGAGTTTGGCCGCCGCCAGCGCCCCAATCGAGGCCGACATATACAACGGTACTTGGACCAAGAGCCGCAAACCAAAGAGGCCCGCCCACAACCAGGTGGCCACCGTTGCTATCCGCCTAGTTCCCGGCTGGCTTCGCCATTGCGGGTCCCCCGCGAGTGCGCCGGCAAGGTACCCGAGCACGGGCCGGCGGACCAGGAGCGAAACCATCAAAACACCAAGCCAGAGCCCATTAACCACGAACCCGAGGATGAAGTTGTCCTCCGCCCGTCCTGACCACAAGGCAACCCCTGCCGATGCCGCGATTCCGATAAGGCCGGCAACTGCCGGCATCAGGGGAGTCCGCTGAATCAGCCGGACGAGGATGAACACCACCGCGAGCACCACCGGAGCGCCAACCGAAAGAAGAAGCTCACCAGTCAGCGTGAAGGTAATAAGAAACCCCAAGCCGGGCGCGAGAGACTCCACCAACCCCCTGGTTTTTCCTACTGCCTGCCACAGTGCCTCCATCGTGGGGGTCTCACCAGGCTTAAGTGCGCCAAAACCAGCACCGCCCAACGCTCCCGCTACTTGGTTGCCTGCTTCGGGCTCCGTCACCGTCTACGCACCACCAGTCACCGGTGTCTCACCGGTGGGAGGAACGCGTAGCGGCAGCAGGTCGCGAGGAGGCAGCGGGGTGCTACCTCGGACAACCACGACACGGCGAATCATGGTGTGAATAATCTCCGCGGCCTCCGAGCTGGTGGCAGCTGGCCCACCGATCACAGCCCGAAGAAACCAGCGTGGCCCGTCAATGCCCACGAAGCGAACCTTGCGGGAGCTAAACGAACTTCCCGACTGAACCGGCACTGTGGCCGAAACCTCGAGACCGAACGGGCCCTCCACTTCCGACACAGTGCCGCCCTGTTTGGTGATTTGTTCCATGATTTGCGCCCGGATTCCATGCCAGAGGCCGCTGGAGCGAGGGGCGGCAAAGGGCTGAAGCTGGACCGTGGAACTGTCGTGTTCGAGGGTGACCGCAATCACGCGGTTGTTGGTCTTATCGATCTCGAGGCGAAGCTGCATACCCCTCTTCGGTTCAATGCGCAGAGCACCCAAATCAACTGAGGGCCGGATAGCGCCGGCCTCGGACTCATCGAGAGGTCCGTTAATTTCGCGATCGATGGGTCCAGACTTCGGGTATTCCTCGTCACCACCGGCGAGAGTCGTCGCAGTATCGGTCACGCGCTCTCTCCCTGTTGACTAACCCCTGTGGAACCAAAACCGCCGGTGTCGCGCTGGCTTCCCGGCAAAGCTGTGACCGGCTGAAAATGGGCCCTCGCGACTGGCGAAACCACCAGCTGGGCAATACGGTCACCTGGCTCAATGATAAAGGTCTCACGAGGGTCGTGATTGATGACGATGACCGAAATTTCCCCGCGATACCCCGCATCGATAACCCCTGGCGCATTGACGAGACCTACGCCGTGCCTCAGTGCCAAGCCGCTGCGCGGCATGACGTAGGCGACATACCCGTGCGGAAGCGCCACTGAGGTTCCCGTTGACACGAGCGCTCGCTCCCCCGGTGCGAGGGTATGGGCCGACGCCGCTTGAAGGTCCGCCCCGGCGTCCCCCGGGTGGGCATAGGTTGGCTCGACACCGGTAATCAGAACCTCGGGGGTGAGCTCGTGCGTCATTCCTCCAGGGTATACGTGGTGCAATAGGAGCATGCCTTCGTATCGTGAACGCCTCTCCCCCAGCTGGTGGATGGTGGTGGCCGTCGGGCTCGTCGTTCCTGCTACTCTCCTGATTTTCCTCCCCCTCAGCCCTCTCGTAGGCGCTCTCACCGGGCTGGGTATGTGGGCGGGCGCCCTGACGGTTCTCTGGGCGTTCTCCCCCGTTATCCAGGTTGAGGGTGGAACCCTCCGGGTAGGTAACGCTCGCATTGACCTTGCGTTTGTCGGTGACACTTGGGCGTTCCGCGGCGAGGATGCTCGCCACGAGAGGGGGCCGGGAGCACACGGCCTCGCCTGGATGAGCCTGCGACCCTGGATTGACCCAGTGGTCAAGATCTCCGTGACGGACTCGCAAGACCCCACTCCCTACTGGTTGGTCTCCACACGACGACCCGAGGAACTGATGGCCTCGCTGGCTAAGAACTAGCGCGAACACTCCTGACAGACCGAGCCCAGCTTGGTTTCGTGGTCAACCTGGGAGCGGTGCTTCACCAAGAAACACTCCACACAGGTGAACTCGTCAGCCTGCGGCGGGAGGACAACGACATCGAGTTCGACGTTTGCAAGGTCCTGCCCTGCCAGCTCCAGTGAGCCCAGATTGTCGGCATCTTCGGTGTCGACGACACCGGAAAGCTTGTCCGGAACGCGCTCCTGGAGCGCCTGAATAGATTCAGTGTCTTCTTCGGTCTTGCGTGGGGCGTCGTAATCCGTTGCCATGGTGGTAGTTCACTCCCTCAGTGCTGGGGTGGTGGGGAAAGTCGGCGATAGTTTGCCCGATATAGGCGGTCAATCGCAAACCGTACCTCACAACCGCGCTACAGAGTAACCCGTAGCCCCGACATAACACGACGCCACACCCGGAAATATTCTGAATTCCGAGCCCGGAGCGTGCCAAGCTATGGGCATCAGCAGTAAGGACGGTGCGTAGAAGATGACCACACTGACCGTTGTCGGCGTCGAAAACGACTCGCTTGTCTTGGTGTCACAGGATGGCCAACGTTTTTTTGTCCCCCTCACTGATGCTTTGCGCGATGCTGTGCGACAACGACCTTCGGTTGGGCCTACCGCCCATCGAGTAAGTCCCAAAGACATCCAGTCCCACATCAGGCGGGGCCTCACCGCACAGCAGGTTGCAGACCTCACCGGCGAGGATGTGGCCTACATCCAAAAGTACGAGGGCGCCGTCACTGCGGAGCGTCAGTTCATCGTGGACCAGGCGCTCGCCGTCACCGTCGCTACCAGAAGCGGCGATGAAATGACATTTGGAACGTCAATCCGGGCCCGCTTAGAAGAAATTGCAGCCACAGAGGATGTGTGGACTGCGTGGAAAGAGGAAACTGGCTGGCTCGTTGAGCTCGCCTTCCGTGAAGGCGACGTCGACCACGTTGCCCGCTGGTCCTTCCACCAACGCAAGCACCTCTTGGAACCACTCAACGAAGACGCCACCGTGCTGTCACGGCATGATCCCATGCCCACCACATTGATTCCCAAGCTCAGCGCCGTCGCGCCCTCCGAGCCTGGACCCGAGCGCTTTGATTCGGAAATCTTCGAATCCTCTGACTTGGGCGAAACAGGCCCGTTGCTCGAACCCGTGTCCTACGGGCGAACCGAGGACGACGGTCGTATGGCGGACACTGCAGACCTTCTCGAGGTTTTGCGTCGCAAACGTGGGGAGAGAGAGCCAGCGCCCTCCGGCACTGACGACCCACGAACGGCGCACCCCGCCACGGGCGGAATCCACTTGGTGGAGGATGACTCTCCCGATGCCTCTGTTACCCCAATCGGAGGAGCAACCAACTCGGATGACGACGATGATCCGGATCCCACCCCACCCAACAAGAAGCGGCCCGAAATGCCGAGCTGGGATGACATTGTGTTTGGCGCTAGAGGAGACGACGACCCCGCCTAGGCCCAAGCCCCCAGCGGAATCACCGGAACCTCCCGCTCCACAGCAGTGAGGGAACCGTGTTGGCCCACCATTCTCATCGATTGCACAGAGGCAACCTCGGATCGATAAAAGGCCCTTTCCTCAACTGCCAGGACGAGAACGTCCCCAATACGCGGCACCACCTCAGGCGCAACCGGACCAAAAAGTGAGGCGTCAATAGCGTCGGCTCGGCTAAGAACGACTGCGTCACTACCCAGAGATTCAGTCCATGCGGCAACGACATCGGCAGTGGCGTCGGGGGTTTCCAGGTAGAGCTGTGCCACCCGGGGTTCCCCGCCCCACGCCGTGACGGAGTGGAGTAGCGCTGACGTTTCGGGAACCATCAGCTTGCGCTCATCCGACACATCCAGCATTCCGTGGTCGGCAGTGATTACCAACCCCTCCTCGTCGCGGAGGACCGAATCTAGTTCCCGAAGTTGCTGATCAAGGTCCTCGAGGCGTCTAATCCACGCCTCAGAGTTCACTCCCGAGGAGTGTCCCGTGCGATCGAGTCCTGGCCAGTACAGATAGGCCAATGCACGATCGTTCTCGTCGAAGAACTCGCGAAGGCGCTGGAACTGCTCCGCAAGCGAGTCAGTCCCGAGAAACGTTGCCCCCCGCCAGACGGCTTTGGTGAAGTCGCTGCCATCGAAGCGTCGCTCACCCATTGATATCGAGGGAATTCCGTGACTCTGGGCAGCCTCAAACACCGTGGGAGAGCGTTGCCAGGATGCCGGTTGAACATGGGGCTCCCAGTTTTTGAGGTGGTTGATGAGCTCACCGGAACCGGGGTCCCTCACGGTGTACCCCACGATTCCGTGCTCACCCGGGTGCACCCCTGTTGTGAGCGACGTGAGTGCAGATGCCGTGGTGGAAGGAAAACCAGAATCCCCGACGAGTGAGCGTTTACGCCATTTCTCGGTCAGCCATCGCGCATGCCCACGACGTGCCTCCAGGTTCTGGGCTCCCATGCCATCGACGAGGAGTACTGCTGCCTTGGAAACGGGAGCAAGACCCACAGGGTTGTCCTCGCCGCGTAGGGCGGCGCCACAACTGGTGAACACATCGGCAAGCCTCACTGTGGCGGCGGTCGTGGGCAGTACCATAGGCGCCATCCTATGACTGCGCTCACCGACAAGACCTCTGCCTCCCAGCCCTCTGAACGAATCGTCGACGTCGAACTAACCGACGAAATGGAAGGCTCATTCCTCGAGTACGCCTATTCGGTTATTTACTCTCGGGCACTCCCCGATGCGAGAGACGGTCTTAAGCCAGTGCAGAGGCGAATCATTTACCAGATGTCTCAGATGGGACTCGCACCCGACAAGGGCCACGTCAAGTCTGCCCGCGTTGTGGGTGATGTGATGGGCAAACTCCACCCGCACGGTGACAGCGCGATTTACGACGCCCTTGTCCGTTTGTCCCAGTCGTTCAGTATGCGTGTTCCGATGGTGGATGGGCACGGAAACTTTGGTTCGCTGGACGATGGGCCTGCTGCCGCTCGATACACCGAGGCCAGGCTCCGGCCAGAGGCGATGGCCATGGTCAAAGATCTGGGCGAAGACGTTGTTGATTTCGTCCCCAACTACGACAACCAGCTACTCCAACCCAGCGTTTTGC
>Ga0213861_10005492_pt1 | contig 10165 bp, 8 predicted proteins | sample PICome_4_FD_160110 | JGI IMG/M metagenome (GOLD analysis project Ga0213861, IMG submission 160110) | Coastal seawater microbial communities near Pivers Island, North Carolina, United States - PICO131 | ecosystem: Environmental > Aquatic > Marine > Coastal | place: USA: North Carolina | collected...
GATTTCCGGCGGGGAATCAAGCATGCGCTGGATCGTGAGCTGATCCTGAACCAGGTGTTCAAGGGCATTGGCACCATTTCGGCCGACACTCCGATCGGGCCGACCTACAAATACTGGTGCGAGGATATGGTACCCGCCGAATATGACCTCGACAAGGCGCGGTTTCATTTTGAAAAGGCGGGCGTGAGCGCGATCGACCTTTACTCGTCCGAGACAGCAGGCAGTTCGGCCAATGATATTGCGCTGACCTTCCAGCAGTCCGCAATGGGCGCCATTGACATCAATGTGATCAAGGCACCGTCGGATGGTTACTGGTCCAACATCTGGATGCAAAAACCGATGACGATGTCGGGCTGGCAGGCACGTCCGACTGTGGACGCGTTCCTGACCCTTGCCCACATGAATGGTGGCAGCTGGAACGAAACCATGTGGGGGTCTGAGCAGTTCGACGCAATGATCATTGCCGCCCGGGCAGAGCTGGACGAAACAGTCCGCGCCCAGATGTATTGCGACATGCTCCACATGATGAATGATGACGGTGGCTTCGTGAACGCAGTGTTCCAGAACCAGCTTGAGGCAACGGCTAAGAACGTGATGGGCTGGACCGCTCATTCCGTGGGCGGCCTCGGCGGCTTTGGGCAGACCCTGCGCAACGTCTGGCTGGCCTGACGTCCACTCCCTGTCGTCGGTGGCATTTGCCCGCTGACCCTGGGCCGCCGCTCTTTCCCGGCTCGGCGGCCCAGGGTGCTGGCCTCATGAAACTCCGGAGCAATCATGTTCTCCATTACCCCGTCGTCACGCCTGCGGCCCTCTCCCTATTACGAGGCAACATTGGCCGAGGGCGTTTGCGCCATGACGACCTACAATCTCATGCTGATGCCAACGTCTTACGGGCATCCAGAAGAGGAATACTGGCGCCTCATCAACGGCGTTTCTATGTGGGATGTCGCGGTCGAGCGGCAGGTCCAACTGCAGGGGCCGGACGCCGGACGGCTGGCGCAGATGCTTGCCGCGCGGGATCTGTCCAAGTGCAAGATCGGGCAAGGGAAATATGTGCCGCTCTGCAATCACAGCGGCGTCCTACTCAATGATCCCATCCTGCTCAAGCGGTCCGAAGAGTGCTATTGGCTGTCCATTGCCGACAGCAATATCTGGTTCTGGGCCGAAGCCATCGCCCGTGAACGGGGGCTGGATGTCGCCGTCAGCGAACCTGACGTTTCGCCACTCGCGGTGCAGGGCCCGAAGGCCGAGGCCGTCGTGGCGGCGATCTTTGGGGAATGGGTCCGGGATCTAAAGTACTTTTGGTTTCGCGAGACAGCGGTCGATGGCATACCCGTCACCGTCGCCCGGTCGGGCTGGTCAAAGCAGGGTGGCTTTGAACTCTATCTTATGGATGGATCGAAAGGCACTGCGCTTTGGAACATCGTCAAAGAGGCGGGCCAGCCTTACGATATTGGGCCGGGTAACCCGAACTGGTGCGAGCGGGTGGAAAGCGGTCTCGTTGCCTATGGGGGTGATACCGACGGGCGAACCAATCCCTTCGAAGTCAGGATGGGCAAATACGTCGACCTCCATGTGCCGGACGACACCATCGGCATTCAGGCCCTGCGCCGGATCGCGGCCGAAGGGCCAACGCGCCATCAACTTGGCGTGGTCTTGGAAGGGACCGAACCTGCAAGGGCCGAATTCAAATGGAGCGACATCGAGATGGACGGCAAGAAGATTGGTGACTTGACCAACTGCACCTGGTCCTTTCGGATGGCCAGGAACATTGGGTTTGCACTTGTTTCCGTCGCTGCAAGACCCGGGGACAAGGTCGTGGTGAGGCGTGGGGCGGGCCCGATCCAGGGGACACTTTGCGAATTGCCGTTTCTTTGAGGTCCATATGAACATCATCACCGAGCCTGCGCGCCAGACCCCTGTAATTCATCGCACAGAGGTGCTTGTCGTGGGCTCTGGCCCCGGCGGGTTGGCAGCCGCACTTGCCGCCGCGCGGGCAGGTGTAGAAGTCTGTCTGGTGGAACGCTTTGGCTGTTACGGCGGCAACATCACTGTGGTCGGTGTCGAAGGGCTGGCGTGGTATCGCCACGAGAAGACCGTGGAGGCCAACGGGATCGGGCGCGAGTTTGAGGACCGGGCAAAGGCCATGGGCGCCGCCGTCCCCGAAAGCCAGTCGCTCAGTTACGAATTGGACAGCGAAGGGTTCAAGCTGGTGGCCGACCACCTGGTCGAAGAGGCGGGTATTCACGGCATGCTGCACCGCCAATTCGTGGCCCCGGTGATGGACGGCAACCGCATCACTGGCATCATCGTCGAATCCAAAGCCGGACGCGAGGCGATCCTGGCGAAGGTCGTCATCGACGCAACTGGCGACGCCGATATCGCTGTGCGCTGCGGCGCAACCGTACACAAGACCCCGACCGAAGACATGCAAGCGGCCAGTGTGATGTTCCACCTGGCCGGCGTAGACAAATCCGCCTTTCTGGCTGAAGTGAAAGCTAATCCCCAAACCTACAAGGACTGGTCGTCCGGAGAGTGGACGGTCGAAACGGACGGGAAAGAGGACGACATGTTCTCGCCCTTCTTGAAGAAGCCCTTTGCCAAGGCGATCGAGCAGGGGCTGATCCCCCGGCATCTGAACACCATCGCCGGCACCTGGGGCGCGATCCATGACACGGGCGAACTGACCTACATGAACCTTGTCCATCTTGCGGGCATTGATGGCACCAACCCCGACAGCATGACACGCGGCGAGGTCGAGGGGCGTAAGCAGGCGATGCTTGCCATCGAGGCGCTGCGTCAGTTCATGCCGGGTTGCAAGGGTGTGCGCTTGCGCAACTATGGGATGACCATAGGCATCCGTGATACCCGCAAGATCGACGCTGTTTACAACATTACCGAGGCAGATGTGCGACATGAAGGCCGCTTTGACGATAGTATCGGCATCTATCCTGAGTTCATTGATGGCTACGGCATCCTGATCATCCCAACCACCGGGCGCTATATGCATGTGCCCTACCGTGCGATGCTGCCAAAAGAGGTCAAGGGGTTGCTGGTGACGGGCCGCGCAATCGGAGGCGATAGGGTGGCACATGCTGCGACGCGCAACATGGCCTGTTGCGCCGTTGCGGGTCAGGGCGCCGGCGTTGCGGCTGCCATTGCGGTCAGATCCGGCAGGGATTTCGCAGACATCGAAATCAGCGTCGTCCAAACAGAGTTGCAGCGCCAAGGCGTTCGGATTCAATGAATACTTTGTCCTGTAGAAATCGCATGACCTAGAACGGTGATCTGCTCCACTTGAGAGATGCAAGTTAAACGATAACACATGATCGGCCTTTGGTCCATCTGGACGATGATTTCCGGGGCCGGTGGGTGGTCGCCCAGAGCACTGTGTGGTCGTTTGGTGTTGAAGTGTTTCCTACATTCCTAAATCAGGATTTGTGCTTAGGTGTTTGATCCCAAGTTTTGATGGTGCAATCCATTCTCCGGAATGGAAGCATTATGGGACAAGTTCGTCACGGGAGCGCCGCGACCACGCACGCCATCAGAGCTGCAATACAGCGATTGCGAGCTCGCGCAGCTGAGCTGGGCATATTTGGTCTGCTAGATAGCATTTTCTCGCCGTTTGGAGCAGTCACGATATAGGGTGTCAACGTTTTCTCCCGCTCTGACTTGGATGATCGGCAAGTTTGCCTGTGTCCTTGTGGCTGTTCTCGCCCAGTCGGAGCGGGACATCGGGACATGCTTTAAGCACATGTCCCGCTTGTCCCGCTTCTACGTCGGGGGACATTTGCCGAATGTCCCGGCATGTCCCGCTTGTCCCCGCTGGCTCGAAATGGCTAGCTGTTATTCGGGGGGGCGGTCAAATAGAGGTCGTTGTGGACGTAGAGTATGCCCTCATCAACCAGTTGCTTACGGGCGCGCTGGAAGGCCTTCTTTTTCGCATCGGTGTCGCCAGTGTGTTTGGCATAGAAGGCTGAGCGCCAATCTTCGACCTGGACGCCCATAAACGCGCCATCCTCCCAGCGGCTCTTTTCGAGTTCCACTGTGCGATATGTTGAAACCGCTAGTGCTTGTGTTGGTGTCAGTTTCTTTTGCCCCTCCGAAGCATCCGTGGCCTCAAGAACCACGCTGTGTGCCTCGCCAAGATCAACCGGCACGAACTTAAACACCATGTCTTTGGGTGGCTCTGCGTCCTTCATCTTGGTGCAAATCAGCCGGATTAGTTGGTCGTCAGGCTTTTCGACGCGGTATTCAGCGTCGAGCGCGCCTTTCAGTGCCATTGCACCTCGCGCACGCTGCTTATCCGCGTGGCCTGAGTGATGAACGATCAACACAGAACAGCCGAGAAACCGTGCCTTTAGATCGTCGATGGCGACGACGAACTCGGACATGTCCCGCGTGTTGTTTTCATCGCCCGAGCCAAAGTTACGCGCCAAGGTGTCGATGATGATCAGGGCCGGCGCTTCATGCTGAGCTGCCAAGCCCGCCACGGCCTCCGCCACGGAGCGGGCACTTGCCACATCAAGAAACTGTGCCGCACGCTGCGACTTGAATAAAGGTACATCTGCGAGGGACGTTGAGCGGGCCTTGCTCCAAGCAGCGAAGCGCCGTGCAAGTCCATTATGGCCCTCGCCGGCAATGAAAAAGACGGAACCCTGCTTTGTGGCTCGCCCGTGAAACTGGATGCCGCTTGCGATTGATGCGGCGATATCCACGGCTAAGAACGACTTACCGCAACCCGGGTTGCCAAAGATCAGGCCGAGTGTTTCGGTCTCAAGCATTCCCTCGATGACATATTCTGGCGCCCGGTATCTCAGACTGCCGACTGGCACGAAGGGGAATGTGAATGCCTGTGCCGCTTGCGATCCATCCTGACGGTTACTTGTTGCGACCGCTGTGTTGGCCGAGCATGTCACGCGCTTCCGTGCTATCTCAGTTAGGTTCGCGCCATGGTCCCGCGCCATTTCAGGAATGGTCGCCCAGCCAACGCCAGAACCGCGTTTGAATCCGCGCCATTTTTGCTCAATTTCGCCCGGCCGAAACTTGCCGCCTTGAGATGACCATTCGATCGCCGCCGGCAGCATGTGGTCGCCCGCGTCGTGAAGTGCCATCAGCACATTCAGCCAATCTCCATATGGCATGTCGGGATCAAGGTAGCCCAGCAGTTCACGTGCCGTGGCTTCGGCGGGGCCGGTTGACGTGTTGAACGCGCTAGGGCCACCCAAGTTTATGATCGGCCCGATATGGGCTGCGGGGGGCCGTATGGTCGCTGCAGAGCGCTCTGATAAGGTTAACTGCGACGATGTAACGGCCATCTTGGCTGCGTGCGCTCGATCAATCTTCTCCTTGCGAAATGCCCATTGATCTGGGCCGACATGTGCAGTGTTCTCAATCATCCGCACCATGAATGGTGTACCGTTCAATCCCTTCTCGCCGCCCGCTTTCTGATGTGGGAAGCCGGGCAGTCGCATCACACGAGGAAGATCGTTGACGCTCTTGTCAGCATCATAGGTCGCGGCCAGCTTCTTCTGAGCCGGTTTGAAGTCTTCAAGCGGGCAGTCATTCACGAGCCAGTAATCGTGATAGTTTCCGGAGCTGCTTTCCACGACGATGTGTGGAAGGGCAGCCTCGATCGGCTCTTGAGGCGCTCCATCTGTGTCGACAAAGACAGCGCGAATGCGGGTGACGTTCTCTGCCTTGCGCCCGCGCCCGTCAGTTTCGTTGATGGTCACGAAAATGCCCGCGCCATTTGCAGACAAGGCCACCAGCGTCTCAAAATGCTGGTCAAGGCTACCATGCAGAACCTGCTTAAGACGTGCAGATTTCCGGTCGCTGTTGTCATCGAATGTTTGGAATGTGTATGCCAGCGCTGACGGATCAATGGCTACCAAGAATCTCGCAGCCTCAGCTTTGTCGGGCGCCATTGGTAGGATTTCGCTAGTCATATGCTCAGCCTCGGCTGTTTGCCCGAGACGGCGCTTTGGTGTATGATCAACGTCAGCCTGCCAGCTGTCTTCGACCATGCCCGCGCCGTTCCTCGGTGCGGGTTTTAATTTGCAGGTTGACCAATCTGGACGACGTATCGTCTTGCCCGCGCGGGCAGCGCCGCGATGATCTCTGTGGCCTTCCCATCTGACAGCCACTCGGAGGTCACACAGAGGCGCATTAGGCTATCTCGGGTCGCGTGATAGCTGACGCCGCGCCAGACCGCTCCATGTGAGGCCTCATCGAACATCTTCTGCACGATGTACTGGGAGCCGCCTCGGTCGATGATGATCCTGCGGCGGGCAGAGAGCCGGACGATTTCTCCGGCATAGGCATCGTCTCGCTCGTTGTGCGACCATGCTCTGGCAGGGACGCCCCTGGTAACGGCCACTCCCCCGGGGAGTGTGTCGGGGAGGGTGGCCATCACTGCGCCTCCTCTCGCTCAGCGAGGCGAGCGTTTAGCCATGCCTCAATGTCTGCCTCGGGCCACGCGACTGCGCGGCCGCCAATGCGCACAGGCTTGGGAAACTGCCCATTTTGCATCAGCAGATAAATCGTTGAGCGAGACAGTCCCGTTCGGCTTTCGACTGCAGGGCGACGAATAAAACGCGTCATGAAATGGTCCTCTTGGCATCTGCGGGGCCTGTATGGACCCGCTGGTGCTTGTCAGGATCAATCGAGCGATCGGCAAAGTCGTTAGAGGTAAAATTGCCTATTAAATTTCTAGACTTTTTCTGAAAACGTTGGGTTATTTTTCGGAAAGCTGCCGCCAGTAGTCCTCACACTTCTGGCTTAGCCAATCATCTCCAATGCCCCAGAATGTGCGCCCCTCCGACAGTGACCGTTCAAGGTTTTGGCTTGCGGGCCAAAGCTTGGATGCCCCTGGCGGCATGTCATCACGCGCTTTGATCCAAGCAATGAGCTCTCGGTTAGTATGAGCAACCCGGAATGCCGTAGGCATTTCGCGGAGCTCAAGCCACATGTGAAAGGCACGGAGATGTGATGTCTTTAGCATTTCATTCTTTCGGGGCCTTCCCTTTTTCTTCATGGAGGCCCCGATCACGTTTTCAAGCTGGCGATTAATCTCAAGACGGTAACCATCAGCTGCCCAGCGCTTAGCTTGATCCGTGGCACCGAGGCCCATGCCAGGGACATATTGCTCAGAGATGGTTTCAAGCTCCCGATCGTTCGGCTGTAACCCGATCATATCCAGCAACCCTGTGACGGTCTTCTTCGTCATGCGGCGCCTCCGATGCTCACGACCTTCGTAGCCTCTTTGCCTGACAAGAACCGCTCCCACGCCTCAAGCATGGTGCGGCGGCGCTCAAGCATGTCGGAACGACGATATGCGCGCTCGACCTCAGAGCCGACATTATGTGCTAGCTGCAGTTCGGCCATGTCACGTTCAAAGCCGCATTCTGCCGCCCAGTCACGAAACGATGAACGCAGGCCGTGTGGCACTGCGGGCTTGCCGGATCTTTCATCGCAGAACCCCGGCCCACCGTCTCTCACATCAGCCTCGTGCAACCGCTTCATCGCAGCGCTTAGAGTCATGTCCGAGAGGGATTTGCCCGTGCTGCTGTAAAACACGATATCGGACTTTGGATGCCGTTCAATCTGGGACAGCAGCTCAACCATGGTAGTTGTAAGTGGAACCCGGTGGTCACGCGATGCCTTCATCCGCGCAGCAGGAATCGTCCAAGTCGGAGAGCCTGAGAGGTCCACTTCAGACCAAGTCATCTGCCGCACCTCGCCTGACCGACTGGCGCATAAGGTAAGGAACTGAAGCGCAACCGCCCCCATGCCATCGCGTTGTGTTAGTGCTGCCCACCAGCGTGGGGCATCTCGCAATCGTAAGGCCGGGTGGTTCGTAGCTCTTTGAACCTTACTTGGCTTTGGCAGCATCTCGGCAAGATTGCCCTTCCAGCGGGCTGGGTTATCGCCATCTCTAAATCCCGCAACCGTTGCCCAGGACAAGACGGCCTCAATGCGCTGTCGCAACCGAGACGCTGTAACTGTCTTGTCGTTCCAAATCGGCACCAAGACGCGGCGTACGTCGAGCACACCGATCTCGTCGACAGGCAGTCGCCCCAATTTAGGGACCGCGTAGATGGACAGCGTTGCCAGCCATTGCTTTGCATGCTTTTCGTTTCGGAACTCGGCCTTCTTGGTCTCGTAAACGCGTTCGACCGCTTCTGTGAAGGTCAACCGATTACGATGCTTCATCCGATCCGCAAAAGGGTCGCCACCGCTGACGACGATCCGCTTATTGGCCAGCGCTGTCTCGCGGGCATCAGCAAGTGTGACGACTGGCGGCGCACCGAGACCTAAGTCGCGTTGGCGCCCATTGATCCTGATGCGCTGGACCCAACGCTTGTAGCCGTTGTCATCAACACGCAAACACAAGCCGAGGCCGCTGCCATCAAAGTACTTGCCCGCATCCTTCACGCTGTTCACGAATGCTGCTGATAGCTTCCTAGCCATCGATCCGTCCCCATATCCGTCCCCACATGAAGCATAGAACTAGCAGGAACTCTCTGAACTATAGGGCACGTAGAAGAGTTATTGAACCAAATTTTTATGGGTTCATGTAGGCCTTTATGACTTTATGGGAATAATGCTTATACAGATCCCCAGTCCGCCACTTGCATTGCTAAGTGGTTGTTATTTAGGAATAAAAATTCCGCGTGAATCTCGTGCGTATAGTGCTACCTGCCATCGGGTGAATGTTCGTTTTCGTCGCAGATAGGGGTTGGCGGATGGTAACCTCTGCGATTCCTGAAAGCAGGCGACGCTAGAGTTGCGCAATAATATTCCAAAACTTTAGCGCAATTTAAAATTAAATTACACACAGACTCCAGCGGGCAAAGGGTGGAAAACCCTGTGAGCTTCTGTGAATCTGTTGGCTGCTTGGCTGCTTTTTTCCAGAATCGACAGATATCGCGCCGAGCTAATCCCCTCCCAGCTTATCGACTCGATTTTTGCGTCCACGACCACGAAGGACTTTGGCGCCCAACTCAGGTCCAGTATCCTTCACGTATTCGGAGCAGCCACTTGAGGAACTGGTCCTGTACAAATCCGCAAATTTCTAAAGGTAGATGTCTGATCGGAACACACCAAGCATGACCCATCCTAGCATTTTGAAGTGTCAACTGCACAACTATGCCAAAATCATTAGGCCCATTTTCTAGTTGAGAAAGCAGCAGCAAGGTCATCGAGCTTCTGAGAAATTAGAAAGTGCCCCGCCCCTTTGACAATTTTGAAGTTGGCATCCTCCAAGTCCGTAACGAGCGTTTCGATTTCCTCAATGGGACAGATGGGGTCTTCTGTGCCGTGCCAGAAGGTCACGGGGACCTCGATGTCAGAGATGTCCTTGGTCCAATCTCGTTGCAGACTGACGACCTCATCCAGTGACGAATGAAGCGCGCGATTTGCAATAAGCGTTAGCCAATCTGAAAGATGCAAGTCAGAGAACGCTTGCTCCAAAGTCGCCAGGTCCGCCGGACTGGAGCGATACATGTAAGATAGAGCACGCCGAGAAAAGACCGGACTTCGAGCGATCGTATTGTATATTCGCGTAAGACCGTAGACCACCTGTTCACTACCCTTGATACGCGAGGAAACATCGGAAAGGAGGGTCGGTGATTGGATGTTTGCGCCGGACTGCGGTGTTGCCGCAAGATGGAGTTCGGCTACCAGTTCAGGGTGGCTAAGCGCGAAGCGGACCGCCCAAGAACAACCCGCGCTGTCGCCAAGACAGATGAGGGGAGTTGATGTGAGGTACGATAATGCCGCTGCAATCCCATCGATGATGTGCCTTTGTCGGGCGTCAGATGCTGGGATTTCATTCACGTCAATGAAGTGGCGTGGGACCATCAGCATTCTAAGTTTATGCTGTCGCAATATAGTGGGAAGACAGTCAGAAAAGATAACTGGCGTCAGCATGCTGTGAAAGTAGAGCACGGGCGTGCCGTTGCGGTCTCCAATATCCCAAACTGGTACCTCTAGGCCCTGCCCGGCGCTGATGCGTGTGACGATCAGAGATTGACCATAGTGCTTCCGCGCCAGCGCCGCCTCTGCGTAAGCGCGGCTTAGACCCCACATTTCCCATGACGTGTTGATATGCGATTCCGTCCTTTCATAGATTTGAAGGGAGTTTCTACATGGAAGCTATGAA
>Ga0213861_10005495_pt1 | contig 10161 bp, 9 predicted proteins | sample PICome_4_FD_160110 | JGI IMG/M metagenome (GOLD analysis project Ga0213861, IMG submission 160110) | Coastal seawater microbial communities near Pivers Island, North Carolina, United States - PICO131 | ecosystem: Environmental > Aquatic > Marine > Coastal | place: USA: North Carolina | collected...
CACAGCAATGGCAACAACCGATCCCAATTTGATTCAACGGGGAGATTCAATTAACTACCGTGCTCTGCCTGCGAACTCACGCATGTGGGCTCAACTCGTATTAGAAGGCGAAACACCAAATATTGCGATGGTTCAAGACCCCACATGAGTCGGTCACCACACAACTGGGGAACTCAGACTTCCGTCTGCTGCGCAATAGCGCGGCGATCGAGATGGAGTTTAATAGGAGTCTGGCAACGTACACCGAGTTGGGAAAATGAGAAAGAAACTACCCCTCAGTCAATGGGATTCAGTCTCCATGACTGCTTTGGTCTGGTGCAAGCAATTGCTGTCGAGCAGTGGTATCACGGTTGCGCCACCGCCGGACCTTTGGGCGCAAGCGACGAGTGATGACTTACTCATAAGAGCTGCGTTAAGTCGACATCGGATCATTCCCCCCGCAGCCGCTTGGCTTTCAGATGAATTATCCGCACCAGTTTCCGTGGGAACTAGAGATTGGTTGGCAACAGAGCGAAAAACAAACCAGCGCCAAGTTATTGCACATGTTGCGGCTGCCGCACGGCTACAACGAGCCTTGTCAGAGGCAGGAATAAAGGCATTGTTTATTAAGGGACCATTTCAGGCGAAGCAAGCAACGGGTGATCCTGCCGGGCGTGGATCCGGTGATCTTGATTTGTTTGTGGAGCCCGACAAATACGAACAAGCTCTTGAGACGTTGATCTCCGTTGGCGCGATCTTGATGGATAAGCAATTGAGCAAACCCCTGGCCCAAAAAGTTGCGCAGGTGCACCATGCCACGACATTTTTACTTTCGGGGATTTCTATTGATCTGCATCGCAGACTTGACCCCAACCCTGATCGAATGCGACTGTCCTTCGATACATTGTGGAGAGAACGCGACACTGTTCAACTCGCCGGAGTTGATTTTGCCACGCTGAGTCCTATCGACGCATGTGTACTTGTGGCATCTCACGGTTGTCGGGACAACTGGTTGCAGATCCGACAACTTGTTGATTTTGCTCAATCACTCAATCGCATCCAATCTGAAGGATTCGATTTCAGCGATTTGGAGCAAAGGGCAGTGGAACAGGGAGTTGCTCGTCGATTGGCTGTCGCCCTGGCTGTCACTCACATACTTGTCCCGGAGCTTCCAGTTCAGTCGGATTCGGCTAAACAATTAGCCCAATGGACGTGGTCACGTTATCGATCTGGTCGGGTGGACATTGGGGCGAGAACCCCTCGTCATGCCGTATCGATGCTCACGTACAGCGCACTTAGCGAGGAGGGACTACAAGGTCTCGTCTACTCCGCGCGCCGGCTGATTTGGTTTACCTCAACCAATGTCGATCCATTGTTTCCGAATCAATCATTGTGGACCTACCCTCTACTCGCTCCAGTGAACGTGGTTCGTCGCATGCTTAAGCCAACGCGACCAAATGAGATTCCACAATCACGAGGTATCAACAGTTTAGATTTAACGAGTAGGGAGCACCTTTTACTCATGATTGGCATGGAAACCCATCCGAGTGGCGCCAAAGAAGCATGGCAAAAATGGAGAGTACTCGTTCCAGATTTCAATGGGGTCACGTCGGTCGAAATTTCATTGCTACCCATTGCTTGGCAAAAAGCGAACGCAGCTGGCGCGATGGACCCTGCTTCTGGGCGACTAAATGGTTTGCAACGTCGTGCTTATGTGCACGCTTCCGCGGTGCTCGCGGAAGCCGCAAGAGTTCAGCAGTCTTTGGCCGATCGTGGCATTCGATCGGAACTGACGGGTGTAGCAACAGCGGCACTGGAATATTCCAACCTGTCACGTTGGCCGTTGCTACGCGCCGAGTTGTGGATAGACAGCGCTGAGCGAGATGCTGCAATTGCACCAGCTACGGCTAGCACCGCCGAACGAATCCTTGGACGCCGACAATTTCCCAATACTTCAACACCAATCGCCCTGACCTGGCGTCAACCCGATCGAGAGCTTGGAAGATTCCACTTTAGTGACACCAATGTTATTGATTGGCAGGGGCGAGCGTTGCGGGTAGCGCCTCCGCACATTGCTGCACTGCATGTCCTCGTGAGGGCCTTGCCTGCCTCAAGGCTAGGCACGGGTGCATCTCTTATCGCCCTACTTGACTTGCATTTACTGTCACAAAACCCATTATTTAATCGCGAGGTATTTATCGACTTACGAAGAAAAAGTGTCTGGCGTGGGCTCTTTACAGCCCACGCTCGAGCAGGCATTGCGTTTCTTCCCCCTGATTTAATCGCACTACTCTCGGATTCAATTACGGTCCAAACTTCTGACGCGTCCGTTCGTGACCGAACCCCTATCCAGGTCGGACAAGATTTAATTGCCCACAACATGCCACGAGCATTTAGCCTTGGAGTTCGTGCACTTTCATGAGCATCACAAAGATCGGTGACCCTGAGCAGAACGTCGTGCTATGCGTACCTCGGTGGTGCGGATTAAACGACCCACTCGTCCAAATTTGGTTCGCGTACCAGTTTGCGCTCAATGATGAACGACGGTTGATGATCGATACCCGCGTATCCGGCTTCTGGGACGATCTGGACAACTACTTGGTACCGACACCAACCACCGAGGGAGGACCGGTCCCGATCAGTATGCGCGTTACCGATCTAGACATTAATGCGCTGAACAGAATGCAAACATTCCCACGGCTTTACCAAGGACGAGTGGATTTCATGCAACGTGAGATTTACCTCAGGGCAGTTGTCGCTGACAATCAACTGCGCCTCCAACGAAGTATCGCTTTCGTGACCCGCGCACTCTTTACCCGCATGCCACCTCAATTCCCACATGGGATTTGCCGCCGGATGCAATTCCTTCTCTTCGTCGGGTTCCCTAAAAGACGCAAAAGTAGCCATCCATTTAGCAGCCCTCGGGAACAGGAATTAGTTGTCCACCATCTCTCTGGCGGTGGAAGTGAATCCCTTGGAACGCTATCGTTATTCACTCTGACACCTCCGTTACAGGATGCCGTTCTTAAGGCACTGGATGTCTGTGGCGACGATTTCGATGCGATTCATGTCCGAAACACCGACATTCAGAGCAACTATGAAGAAATATTTAGCGATGCACGACGGCGCCTGCCGGGACGACGAGTCCTTGTGTGTAGTGATGACTCGGCAGTAATTGCCGCTGCTCATAAACAATTATCAGAAAGCCACGTTTTTACCGTCACCAACACCGAGGCCACATCTGGGTCACCGCTACACAAGCTGGGTAGCGGTCGGTCTCCCGAGCAACGTCGCCTTCTCAATTTCAATATGATCGTAGATCTCCTTTGCCTAGTCAAAAGTCGAGAACTACTCATTGCCACACCAAAAAGCGGCCCATTGTCGGGCTATTCTGCCCTCGCTCAAGCTCTTCATAGGCGATCCGATGTGGTCAATCAACTTCTGGGTAAGTAGGTTAATGTTTGATGAATTCGGGGCGAAGAAAACAAGAAAAACGACCTGCAAGGTCGAAAGACAAGGAGCAATATGTCCCCTGAAGGATCTCTTCGTATCAATACCCCAAACGTTGTTGGCGAGGAATTTGAAGGCGAAGTCGTGGTTGTGAATCTGGAGTCTGGGTGCTACTTCAGTCTGATGGGGAGCGCCAAAGATATTTGGAAAACATTGACCCAAGGCAGCGCAACACCCGGGTCCATCATTGCCACACTCGAGGAGACCCTCGACTGCTCTGGGGCAGACGTGGCCAATCAAGTTCTGCCCTTTCTCGATGAGTTGGAAAAACTTGAACTCGTGGTCACTACGGATTCGCCAGGTCCGACAAGCTGCACTGTGCATGAACCACAAGGTGATTCCCTACGCCCACGTTTTGAGGCGCCTCAAGTCGAGACTTTCAATGACCTTCAGGACATCCTCCTCCTCGATCCGATCCATGATGTCGATGAAGCTGGCTGGCCCATGGCTAACCCCGACAACACCATGCCTCACTGAAACTCCGCTGGTGGAATCATTCGGAGAAGAAGTCACCAATGCCACGAATTCAGCCTTCGCAGTGGCAGCAGATCCACAATCTTTGGAACTAGTAATAGCGGAAATCCCGATTCGACTTCGCGCGACCGACCCACGTCTGCTCGCTGCCTTCTCGGATGCTTTGACCCACCATGTGGTCCCGCGATCATCCACCTCTCCTGACCTGCCATGCTTGGAAATCAGGATTTGGTCGTCGAAGGCTACGGGAATTGAACGACCACGAATGCCTGAGAGTATCCGTCAAAGAGTCATGGCCAGGCGAGCTGATCTTGCTCCCGGCGCGGGTTATCAAATGGACTTCGATGCGACCGGACGAATACTGACCATGATGAATCCAAATTCTGGATCCGTTGATGTGTGCATAAGTGATATCGCCAACTTGCCCCAATGGGAAAGAGCCGCACCATTACGAAGCGCTTTGGGGTGGATACTGCGCCGCAGTGACCGTCACCTTCTCCATGCTGCAGCCGTGACGAATTCGCAGGGAGCCGCATTGCTGTTAGGAGCGGGTGGCGCTGGCAAGTCAACTACTTCATTGCGTTGCCGCCAGGAGGGCATGGGTTTTCTCGGCGATGACATTTGCGTCATTGAAGCAAAACCCAATCCACGGATCTTTAATCTTTACGGAACGGCCAAAACCGTTTGGTCGGATAAAGGTCGATTTCCTGAACTTGATCAATATCTAGTCACAGATCCAACCATCGGTGATTACAAAGCCGTTTACGCCGTATACAAATCTGCTAATCACCTAATTGTGGACAGCAGCGAATTACGGGTACTTGTACTCGTTGACAGGTCTCTCCCTGTGGGCGAATGGGAATCTATTGATCCCGCTCGAGTTGTCGCTCTTGTTGCCAGTACAACCGCTTCCTTTCTACCTGGAAGTGGTCGACCCATGCTGGCCGCCCTGAGTGAAATCGCACGCAGGATTCCAGTTATTCGACTCTCTGTCGGACAAGATCCAAAGCAAGTTGCGGAACTGATCAGTTCCGCAATCGATAATGCAATGACACTTCCGAGGGATGTTCGTGTCCATTGAGGTCCTACACGTTATCCAACAATTCGGTCGTGGCGGCGCGAGTCAAGCCCTCAGCTCATTGATTGATACAGCGACTTCATCACGACACCGAGTAGTTTCCTTGATTCCGGCGGTTCCCTCCGCAAAGGATCACCTTGTGGAAAAAGGTATCCCACTTTTCGAACACCCGCTTCAACTCGAATTGGAATGCTTGGTCGAGAGCGCAGACATTGTTCAACTCCATTTCTGGAATACACCTGAGTTGTATGAATTCATGTCAAGACCGATAACTGCACGAATAATTCTGTGGTCACATATTTCAGGAAACACCGCACCGCACATAGTTACACCTGAACTCGCTTCATACCCTGACCTCATAATCTCAACTGGTCTCCCATTCGACCATCTGTGCGACAAAGGTCTCGTGATAAAACCCCGAACACCCCATAACATCACACAAAGTCCAAGACCTACGGAAAAGACTGAGACTTTCACTGTTGGAATTTTTGGCACGCTGGACTCGGGCCGAAGCGAGGCCTCTGCATTCGATGTTTTTGTTGCCGCGAAACTTCCCGGCGCAAAACTCTTGATTGTCGGTAGCGGCGACCTAGTACCAATGTGGCGTGGCCAAGCAGAGTCGCTCAATATGTTGGATCGAGTTGAATTTACCGGATTTGTTAACGATGTCGGGTCTCAATTGGGCCGTATGGATTTACTCCTGCACATGCCCCGCAAGGATTCATCTGCCACTTCAGATCTTGCGTTACAGGAGGCACTCTTGGCCGGTGTTGTACCGGTAGTAACAAGTGGCACTCCCGTAACCGATTTAGTTCGGCATGGATTTGATGCACTTGTAGCTTTCGATTCCGACGAATGTGTTGTGCATCTTCGTGCACTTTTTCAACAGCCTGTCCTTCTGACACGTTTACGTGAAGAAGGTCTTCGAAGGTCACGTCAGGATTTTGCCCCTCAGCTCTCTGCACAACAGTTTGAGGACCATTACCGTCAACTAATGGATCAACCTGTGCGCACGCATCAATTCCCAATTGACTTAGCAGATTCCGGTACGCAACGGTTTATCGCCACTTTGGGTTTTGCCGCTGAGACCTTCAGAGTGTCGGCCACGCGAGGAAATGGTTGGCAAGAGGCAGACGAAACAATTGCCCTCAGTTCACCCGCATTGGTGGGTGCAGGTGCAGGCGGCATTCTCCATTACCGCGGCTACTACCCGCACGACCCCATATTGCGCTACTGGGCTGGGCTCGTATTTGCCGCACAAGGTCGAACCGCATTTGCTGCTGCCGAGTTTGCTGCTGCCGCAAAAGCTGGCGTGCTCGGCTCGGAGGAGCGCCTCAAGGCCCTTCTGGGGAGTTCGCAAGAATTCAAGGAACAACGATGTTGAAACAGATTACTTTTGACCAAGGCAGCAACATGTACGCAAGCCCAAACAGCGAGGAGAGACCAAATGAGTGACTTAACCGTGATCATGGCAACACGTAATTCGGCTCCTTTCGTTTCACAGGCACTAGCGAGCATCACACGTCAGGCACATGAATCACTCGAAATCTTGGTCATAGATGCTGACTCAATCGATGGCACACAGGAACTCGTTCGCAACGTGCCAAACACCCGCTTAGAACGCCAGACTGGACTCGGATTGTGGCAGGCCTGGAATCAGGCAATTCAACAAATTTCGACTCCCTATATTGCGATGCTTGACAGTGATGATTTGTGGGAGCATGACTCCATCGCAGTGCATATGACAGCACTGAATCAAAACCCCCAGGCTGTTGCCAGCATCGGCCTCACTCGATTTTTCTCTGATGAACCGACACTTCCCTCAGGAGTGCGGCAGGAATTGCTCGAAGGAAGTCATCGCGGAGCGGTTCCCGGGGCCACCATGTACCGACGTGAGGTCTTCGAAATGCTCGGTTACTTTCTCGAAAACTTCACAACCACCGCAGATGTTGAGTGGTTTCTTCGTCTTCGTCAATCTAACCTTATGGTCGAGGAGCCGGATACCGTTGTTCTTGCTAAAAGGATTCACGCGGATAACTTAAGCGGAACTTTTCCCACGCAAAACCAATACGATCAAGACCTGATTCAGATCGCGCGGGAATCTATTCAACGAAAGGCCAAGGCGGCCCAGGAAGTCTTGCCGTGAACGATTCGCTCCTGGTAAACGATTATCCAATTTTTCCCAACTCCACCCGCACCGACCTTGCTTTGGCTTTGCGCCGTGCACTAAAGAATTCAACCGGTCTTGCAGCGGGAAAGTTAGGTCTTTCCGAACAAGCAATGCTTGCGTTTCCATTCCTTCTTGAAAGGTGCACTTCAGCGCGTCAAGAGGCCGCTCTCACCATTCAAACTCGAAGACATTGCGCGGCAACGCTCGGGGTGTTCCCCATCAGCCGAGATACGATACTCGAATTCTCTGCACTGCACGCGGAAGCTGTCCGCTCCCTGGATTTTCTGGGATTGGTCGAGGGTCGGCTCGAAGCAGACCTTCTCAATTTTTTGGATTACCGAGGTCCAACTCTCTCGATATTCGACCTTGAGCCTGATCGGTCAGTCCCCGATAACAGTTCAACATGTTACCTCCCTGAGTTAAAGGATAAACGCGTACTGATCATCTCTTCGGCCGCCGACCTGATTCGCTCAAGGGCCAATGAAGAAACTTTCACTGCGACCTGGGCAAAGACTGGAAAACCGTGGTTCAACCCTGAACAGGTGATTAGTCTGCAATTTCCCTACACCTATGACATTGATACTCAACGTCATTTTGGTAGCTCCATCCATTTACTCGAGTGGATTGTTGATCGAATCGATCCTGATACTTTCGATATTGCGCTAATTGCCGGCGCGAGTTTAGGAATTCCCTTGGCCGCCGCCATCAAGGACATGGACCGAAGTGCGCTTGCGTTGGGGGGAGCATTGCAGGTTCTTTTTGGAGTTAAAGGGAAGCGGTGGCGAGACGACCCAGAATGGGTGAAAAATTACTTTACTGACGCATGGGTCGACATTCCAGAGGATCAAGTGCCACGCATGCCTGCCGGCTATTGCGAAGATGGTGCGTACTGGTGAATACTGAAATGCAGAGTGCGCGGGAAGTACCAGTGTTGTTCCTAGTATTCAATCGCCCTGCACACACGGCGCAAGTGTTTGAACGAATCAGGGACTTGCAGCCGGTTCGACTACTCATTTCAGCGGATGGACCACGCCCAGATGTAACTGGAGACAAAGAGTCCTGCGATGCAGTAAGAGAAATCGTGTCAAATATTGACTGGGATTGCACGGTCTCCACTCGCTTTGATGAGATCAACCTTGGGTGCCGTTACGGTCCCGTTGCAGGTCTTGACTGGGCCTTTCAGCAAGTCGAACAGGCAATCATTTTGGAAGATGATTGCCTGCCAGATCAAACTTTTTTTCACTTCTGTGCCGAATTACTGCAGCGTTACCGGAATAATCCGCAGGTCATGACGATCGGTGGTCACCGATGGGAAGGGCCTGACCTTTCCGACGCGGACAGTTATTATTTTTCTCGATACCCAGCCACGTGGGGCTGGGCCACGTGGTCTGACCGATGGGCGAAATTTGACATTGAAATGCGGGAATGGCCTGATTTGCGAGATAGCCCATGGTTAGAGACTTTGCTTTGCGATCGTAGTGCCCTCAACTATTGGCAGCGGATCTTTGACTCAATGAATCAGGGGTTAGACGCTTGGGATTATGCGTGGCTTTTTTCTTGTTGGAGAGCAGGTGCTTTTTCGATACGGCCGAACACCAATCTGGTTACCAATATTGGATTCGGGGAGTCCGCAACACACACTCACCAACCGGGCCACCCTGCTTCACGTCCTGCATCCAACATGAATTTTCCATTAAAGCATCCCAACAACATTGGCACTGAAAAGGAGACTGAAGAATTGATTGAGTGGGTTAACTTCAGCGGCGTCACTACTCGACAGGTGCGCGGAGTCGGTCGACACATCAAGGCTCGGCGTCTAAACAACACGAGTAGCTCGAATGACTGAACAACTACCCGAACTGGACGTGATCATTCCGGTATTGAATGGTGGCAAAACCATTGAAGCTGCAATTTACTCAGCCTTGAATCAGATTGATGTCAACGCTCGCGTGATTGTCGTTGATGCGGGATGCAGTGATGACACTATTGAAATAGTGACTAACCTGAATGATCCCAGAATTCAAGTGCTCTATGGAAATATGATTTCAGGGAAGGAAACCCTTATGGCGGGGGAAGCCCGCAATTTGGGAATTGATGCTTCTGCATCAACATGGATAGGCCTATTGGATGCCGACGATTTATGGCCACATGAGCGATCACACCAACTGCTGAAAGTAATTTCAGATCCAGACAATGAAATTTCCGTGGGTCACATGATTACCTTCCCAGACGGTGCCGACGTAGATCCCTCACGACAGTGGTCATTGACCGGCTCACATCTGGCGCCCATCCCGGGATGTGTACTTATGTCTCGATCAGTATTTGACCGCGTCGGGCGTTTTGACGGGAATATGCGAGTCGGTGAGTTCATTGACTGGATGGCTCGTGCCCGCAATCTTGAAATCAGAGAAATATCGACTGAAAAGGTTGTCCTTTTACGCCGAAATCACGAGAACAACACGAGCAGAACACGAAAAGATGATTACCGGTCGAGTGTTCTTAGCATCGCGCTCAAACAAAGGGCTCACCAACGGGCACTAGCGTCAGAGTTGCATCCACAGTCTGAGATTGAGAATTAACTACTGCACAATGAGCCTGTGAGCAATCAATCAGATTTAGACGAGACCGGCATCAAAGTGACCATGCTTCTCTGTGATCACGTCGCTGTAGCCGAAGGTAAGTTTTATATCAACGGCGGTGGCTGGAGCGTGACCGGTCCGGACCCCACACCCATGGGAATCGCCCTGTTGATCGGTGTTCCTTGGAGTTCAGCAGGCAGTGACGTGCATTTCAGGCTCCAATTGATGCTCACCGACGGATACCCAGTCCTTGCCAATGCTGCTTCAGGCGGTGGGCCCATTGCAATCGAAGGCAATGTTCATGTCGATTCGCCCGTTGGCATGAGCCCGGGAGCTCACCTGGATGTGCCATTGGCGATCAACTTTCCAGC
>Ga0213861_10005504_pt1 | contig 10149 bp, 9 predicted proteins | sample PICome_4_FD_160110 | JGI IMG/M metagenome (GOLD analysis project Ga0213861, IMG submission 160110) | Coastal seawater microbial communities near Pivers Island, North Carolina, United States - PICO131 | ecosystem: Environmental > Aquatic > Marine > Coastal | place: USA: North Carolina | collected...
CTCTAGCCATATGTCGAATGGTCTCTTTCCAGCTTAGAGTAACAGGCCCAGTTAGAGGATAGGTGTGTGCGTAGGTGCTTTCATGTTCAAGAGCGTTCACAAAAGCATCTGCAACATCTTCGACAAATACCGGGGCGACCATTTGATCTCCAGCTGAAAAGATATTGAGGTTATTAAAAAATACGGCGGCAGGTATGGGAGGAGATACAAGCTCGTTGAGTAATGTTCCGCAGAATTCCAGTCGGCCTCTAGGGTCACCGAATATGAGTCCTGGTCTGAATATAGTCCAATTAACGTCACTTTTTCTTAGCAGATCTTCAGCTGCGTATTTACTCTTCTGGTAGGCTACAGTTTGCGCTTCTACCCCATTCGCACTCATAAGAATGACACGCTTGATGCCATGTTTCTTCGCCGACGCTAGACAGTTTTTGAAGCCTTCTGTTTGCAATTTCTTGAATGTGATGCCCTTGGCGGGATCTTCTCTTAAAATTCCAATTAGGTAGATGAGTGCATCGCAGTTGGCGTGGCAATTATCAAGTGCGTGTTGGTCAGACACGTCGCCGGGTATGGCAGTGATAGAGTTATGTTCACGCAGCTTTTCTTTGCTGCCACTTCGAACAAGAATATTTGCGCTGTGTCCGGCATTTATTAACGAATCAATAATGTAGCTACCGACATATCCGGTGCCGCCAATAATACATACTTTCATTTTGCTTTCTCTTTCTCTTTCATTAATAACTGTTGTATATAAACTGATAACCACGGCACGATACGGCTTTCAAACCAATGATTACGTTTAAGCCATGGTCTATTGCGCGGTGAAGGGTGGGGCATAGGTAGATAGCTAGGTAAATACTTTTCCCAATTTTCTACTGTTGCAGTTAGGGTTTTTTCGGCCGTTTTCCCCAAGTAATAGTTCTGTGCATATTGCCCGACGAGTAAAGTTAGCTGAGCATTGTTTAGCTCAGGTCGTAATCGTTCGTGCCACAATGGTGCGCATCGAGCCATTGGTGGTAAATCACCGGATTTGCCCTTACCCGGGTAGCATAGTCCCATGGGTAATATGGAAAATAGATCGTCATTATAAAACTGGGATTTATCAACCCCTAACCATTGTCTAAGCCGGTCGCCGCTGGGATCACCCCATGGTATGCCGCTTTCATGCGCCCGCCTACCTGGAGCCTGCCCAATTATTAGAATTGGGGCACTGCCCGAAACTCTTAAAACTGGACGGCAGCCGTTAGTTAGCTGCGTTTCGCACAGAGTGCAATTCCTGGCTTGTTGAACGATGCTGTTAATCGTCATGCAGGCTGAATCCGGACAATACTCAGAAATTTTTCGATCATAAAAAATCCAATTTTTACTGGCAAGTTGGTAATATGGGGTTTTAGACCCATATCCTATATAAATTATGGATAGAATCCACTTATGCTAGGTCCTTTTGATTTTTTTCTTGTTGTTCTTTTTATTTGTTTTGTATGGTTCATAGCGGATAGTCTAAAATTACGCGAGAAGGCCAATCAGATTGCTCGCGATCACTGCAAAGTAAGGGGCATACAGTTTTTAGATGGATCTGTAGGCTTTGGCACTCTAGGTATAAATCGGGATTCTGGGAAATGGCGTCTGCGTCGCGTATATGTGTTCGATTATAGTGAGGATGTCTCATCTCGCAGACAGGCAGCGATAATTTTTATCCACGGAATATTTAACACACTGGTATTATTAGACAGCAAAGAAGACGGAACTGGTCAGTAATCAGAAATAAATTTATTGTTAACGGTTACATGATGTCTAAGCCCAGTTTATGCAAGTCACAACGGTTTAAATTCTATAATTTTTATACCGACATGTCTCATCCCTATAACCACTAGATACTAACCAAGATCTTTACATTGTGAATTTTCAAGAATTAATTCTTACCCTTCAGCGCTATTGGGCCGATCAGGGCTGTGTCATATTGCAACCCTATGATATTGAAGTGGGTGCCGGCACATTTCATACCGCAACATTTCTCTCTGCCATCGGTCCAGAACCTTTTCAGGCAGCCTATGTGCAACCGTCTCGCCGCCCGACTGATGGTCGTTATGGTGAAAATCCTAATCGATTGCAACACTACTATCAGTTTCAAGTGGTAATAAAACCGTCGCCGGATAATTTGCAGGAGTTGTATCTTGGTTCTCTAGCGGCCGTTGGCATTGATTTTCTGCAGGATGATGTGCGTTTTGTTGAAGATAACTGGGAGTCGCCTACATTAGGAGCCTGGGGTTTAGGCTGGGAAATATGGTTGAACGGTATGGAAGTAAGCCAGTTTACGTATTTTCAACAGGCGGGGGGATTAGAATGTAAGCCTGTTACCGGTGAGCTGACCTATGGACTCGAGCGAATTGCAATGTACATACAGGGCGTGGAAAGCGTCTACGATCTACAATGGACTGATGATTATACTTATGGGGATATATTTAAGCAAAACGAGGTTGAGCAATCTACTTATAATTTTGAGCACGCTGATATTGAAAACCTATTTGGCCAGTTTGATAATTATGAAAAAAATTGCGCTCATTTAGTCGAGCATCAATTACCACTACCGGCCTATGAGCAGGTATTGAAGGCGTCTCATTGCTTTAATTTACTTGATGCCCGTCAGGCTATCGGTGTGACAGAGCGAGCACGCTATATCGGGCGTGTACGCGCAATGGCGCGATTGGTGGCTCAAGAATACTATGCAAGTCGCGAACGCTTAGGATTTCCTCGCTGTAAGACTATTGATGCTCAGAATTCGGGAGACACATAATGACGACTGGCGGGAAGGAAGTGAGCACTAGAAGTTTATTGGTGGAGATAGGAACCGAAGAGTTACCGCCCAAGGCATTACGCACATTAGGCACAGAGTTTGCGAGTCAAATTTCTGGTTGGTTGTGTAATAAAGGGTATGTAGGCGCAGATAATGCCAGTTTCGAATGGTATGCGACCCCTCGGCGGCTTGCCATAGTGGTTAAGGCCGTTAATGCGGTGCAGCCAACACAGTTTGAAGAGCGACGGGGGCCGGCTGTTAAAGCTGCGTTTGATGGTGACGGTAATCCAACACGCGCCGCTGCGGGGTTTGCGACATCCTGCGGTGTTGCCGTTGAAGACTTGGATCGTATTTCTACGGATAAAGGTGAGTGGCTTGCATTTCGTAAGGAAATTGAAGGTGGCACGCTTGCCGATAGTATTGAAAGTTGCATTCAACATGCCCTTGCGGCATTACCTATTCCCAAGCGGATGCGCTGGGGGTCGGGTAGTGCAGAATTTGTTCGGCCAGTACACTGGCTTGTGGTATTGCATGGTGCAAGCCTGCTTGATGCAAATGTTTTTGGCGTTCAATCGGGGCACAATAGCCGAGGACACCGTTTTCATGCTCCGGCTTCTCTGCGCATAAGTAGTGCTGATAAGTATGAAGCGATATTGTCGGAAAAAGGCTTCGTTTGGGCTAATTTTGAACAACGAAAACTGGAAATTCATTTACAAACGGAACAGGTGGCGAAAGACCTTGGTGGTACCGCAGTAATTGATGAGTCTCTACTGGAAGAAGTTACCGGATTGGTAGAGCTTCCGCTGGCTATCGCTGGAAACTTTGACGAAAAGCTACTAGAGGTTCCAACCGAGGCGCTGGTGTCGTCAATGCGTGATCATCAAAAGTACTTTCATATTGTTGATGATTCTAATCAGTTAATGCCGAATTTTATTACTATAAGTAATATTAACAGTAGCGATGTCGACCGGGTAAGGCAGGGAAATGAACGTGTGCTGCGAGCTCGTTTAGCGGACGCAGAATATTTTTGGTTGGAGGATCATAAGCAGAAACTGGAGAGCAGAGTAGAGCGCCTTAAAGGTCTATTGTTTCATCGTAAGCTTGGATCGGTGTATGCAAAAACCTTGAGAATAATGGCTCTTTCCAGAAGTCTTGCGCGGGACAATGATATAAATGTAGACGCGTGTGTGCGTGCGGCCCAACTCTGTAAGGCGGATCTAGTATCGGCAATGGTCGGTGAGTTTCCCGACCTGCAGGGTACGATGGGTAAATATTATGCACGGGGTGATGGTGAAACAGCGGAAGTAAGTTTAGCCATTGAAGAGCATTACTTTCCAAGGCAGGCGGGAGATTCGTTACCCTCAGGAGATGTTGGTAGAATTGTCTCTATCGCGGATAAGGTTGATACATTAGCTGGAATATTTGTGAGTGGTGAGGAGCCCACAGGTGATAAAGATCCTTATGCATTACGCCGATTATCTCTGGGATTAATACGTACGTTTATTGAAGGTGAACTTGATCTTGATTTAAATGTAATTTTCGAACAAGCGATTAATAGTCTACAGAATGATGGTGTTGTTATTCCAGATGGTGCAGGCGAACGTGCGGTCGCCTTTATTACCGACAGATATGCCGCTTATTATGCGGCATCCGGGTTTAGCTCGGACGAAGTAGCTGCTGTTGGTGCAATTCGGCCAACCCGCCCATATGACGTAGACAAAAGATTACATGCCGTAGCTGCGTTTCGATCAATGCCGGCTTCAGCCAGTCTGGCTGCCGCTAACAAACGCATAAATAATATTCTGAAGAAAGTTGATTCAGAATCCATAGGGCAAATGGATTTTGATTTATTGAAAGAACCTGTAGAACTGGAATTAGGACAGATCTTAATGCGCTATAGTTCGCAGGTATCACCGCTGATTCGAAGAGGGGATTACGCTTCGGCTTTGGAGATCCTGTCTCGTCTTCGTGAGCCGGTGGATCAGTTCTTTGATGGTGTAATGGTTATGGATATTGATATGGCCTTGCGTGCCAATCGAATAGCGTTACTTAATCAATTATCAGGTTTATTTATGGGTATTGCCGATATTTCTAAGCTTCAGCCTCGAGAGGCTGAAGATTGAATCCCTCTAGCTATCAGGAAATGCTCGCTCTGGTGCAGAGCTTTCATGATAAACACGATCTGCGCAGAGCCGGTGGAGAAGATCTAGCTTATCGGGTTGCGTTAATGGCCGAGGAACTGGGAGAGATTTCTGCGTGTGTGACTAAGGGTAAGGGGAAAGATCAATTAGCTGAAGAGTGTGCAGATTTGTTGATTTTACTAATTGGCACTGCAATTGCGGCTGACTTTGATCTTGACCAGGCTTTTCAAACAAAGATGGGAAGGCTCTCTACCCGTAAAAGCAAAATAGTAAATGGTCGAATTAGAGTGTCGGAGTTTAGCGAATGAAGAAGTTGATAATTCTTGATCGTGACGGTGTTATTAATCAGGATTCTGAAAATTTTATTAAATCTCCAGAAGAGTGGTTGCCAGTTCCAGGGTCTCTTGAAGCCATTGCTAGGCTAACGCGAATGGAATACAGCGTAATGGTTATTACCAATCAGTCCGGAATTGCGCGACGACTGTTTGATATTGATACCCTGAACTTCATTCATCAGAAGATGGTTCGTATGGTGCATGACAAGGGCGGCGCTATAGACGGCATATTTTTTTGCCCCCATGCGGCGGCGGATCTGTGCGACTGCAGAAAACCAAAGCCTGGGCTATTTAGAGACTTGGCACACAGAACAGGGCATTCATTGTGTGCTGTTCCTGCGGTTGGGGATTCCCTTCGGGATTTACAGGCCGCAGTTGAGGTAGGGGCTTTTCCTGTGCTGGTAAAAACCGGAAAAGGACGAAAGACCATGAAAATGCTGGCAACCGATCTATCATTACAGGCGGTTCCGGACATACCCATTTACAAGGACTTGAGCGCATTTGTTGATGACCTTTTGGACGGCGGTCTCGAACATGAGCTGCTCGATTGCGAACAACGAGCGAACGAAAACGGTTTATAGTTATGCTTATATGGATTCGATCAGCGGTATTTTTTGTTGGTATGGCGATAAGTTCAGTAGTTTTTTGGCCAATCACTATGATTGCATGGCCAATGAAGCCGATTTTACGTAGTCGAATTATTAGCGGTTGGGCGCACTTTGTGGTGTTCTGGCTAAGGTTATGTTGTGGACTAACTCACCGTGTTGAAGGCCTTGAAAATATACCGGATCAACCGGGTGTGATTTTATGTAATCATCAGTCGGCCTGGGAAACGATTGCATTACAGACAATCTTTCCGGCGCAAGCGTGGGTATTAAAAAAAGAGTTATTGAAAATTCCTTTTTTTGGTTGGGGTTTGGCAGCATCCCAGCCAATTTCAATTGATCGATCAACGCGTATGAAAGCCTTGGATCAACTAATAACACAGGGCATAGATCGCATGCAGCAGGGCCGGTGGGTTGTGGTCTTTCCAGAAGGCACGCGAATGGCCCCTGGCGAAACGGGCAAGTTTAATCCTGGCGCCGCAATGTTGGCTACAAAAGCCGCAGCAATGGTATTGCCTGTTGCCCATAATGCTGGACTGTTCTGGAAGCGTCGAGGTTTTCTTAAATACCCCGGGGAAATCGTAGTGAAAATTGGTCAACCTATAGATACAACAGGTAAAAAGGCTCGGGAAGTTAATACCCTGGCACGAGAGTGGGTGGAATCAGTAAGTCAGAATCTCGATCAATAGTTTCAAATGTTGCGGTAAGTTGATGAGGCGAGATTTTGTTAATCTTGGAGTGAATTATGTGTGGAAGGTTTGATCGACATAGTGAGCTGGAGGTATTTGCCGAATTAATCGAGGGGTTAGTTCTTGACGATAAAAATAGCTGCGAGCCCAGTTACAACATTACTCCATCTCAGAAGGCCGTCACCGTAGCATTAAGCGCAACTGGGGAACGAAAGATGGCCCCATTAGAGTGGGGGTTGGTTCCTGGCTGGGTTTCAAAAACGGGGTTACAGCGCCCAATCAATGCCCGATCCGAGACAATGTTCAGCAAGCCAATGTTTAAGCACGCTGCCAACAAGCGACGCTGTTTGATATTGTGTGATGGGTTTTATGAATGGGGTAAAACCGATACAGGCAAGCAGCCGTATTATTTTCGGCGTGATGATGGAAAGCCTTTTGTCATGGGAGGGCTCTGGGAAAGTAATCGTCGTCTGACTGATCAGTCTATTTATAGCTTTTGTGCCGTAACGAAACAGGCCTCGCAAGGATTAAGTGCCGTGCATCATCGGATGCCGTTAATTCTGGATTCTGATGGTATTAATCAATGGTTAAATCCCGAAAAAAACGAAACTGAGATCGATGCGCTTGTCGGTACCGTAGACGGTGCAGGGATTGGCTATCACGCGGTTAGTTCGTTGGTTAACAGTCCTGCAAATAATTCACCTGAGTGTTTTGAGCCACTATAGTAATAATGCCTTTATTACGCTTTAGCTATTGTTATTTTCTTAGCCATCGCAATTCTCCCCGCTCACTACATTGCATTGGCAGTTTGTCTAGCGGCAGCGAACTTCGCTTTTTTATTTCTTCATAAAAGCTGAGCGTATTTTCGTTAACAAACGCCATGAGCGTGACTGACGAATAGCGTGTAAATCTCTTTCCGCGCGTTTCGCACGGGACAATCGGACTTCCAGATCATTTAACTTGTTGAGCAAGGCAGTTTCGCGATCGATAAATGCGTAACGAGCCATTTGATAATCTAGATTTGTAGCATACTCCAAGGTTACTTCAATTCTTATGTTCTGGGATGGGTTGTCCAGTGCGAGATTTGGTTCAAATATGAGTGCGGGATCATCGCCTGTAACCGCTAACCAGCCATTCGAGTCCGGCCGACTAATTTGTTTTACTTGTGATTTGTTAAGAATAAGACTTTGTCCGTCAAGTGACCACATTTCTTTAGGTTCAGAACCGGGATTTTGATTAACTAACACTCGAATGGAATCGATATGGAAGAAGCCTACGCTATTCGGTTTATTCTGGTCGCATGGATCAAATCGAAACGATTCCAGTTTCGATTTGCTGGGGGTGAATGTGTAACTAAGAATCTGTTTGCTATCCTCAATAGCGATGGATAACCCAACACTGTTTTTGTCGGTGAATCCGTTTTCGGTTTTGTTCCAATACAGTCGTGTATCAACCAATGCTTTGACAGGACTCTCTATTAACGGAGTTGTTAAAACAGATTGTGTGTTGGCATCGCGGCCAAGGAGTACTCGATTCTGAAAGGTATCTTCGAGGATGCAAAAGTCCGTAAATTGTTGACGATCAAAACCAAGTCCTTGAAAACAATATCGGAGAAAAGATTCAACATCTAGTATGTTCTGATTTCGGCAAAATTGCCGAATCGCAGGGCGGTAGTGATTGGTAAATATTAAAAGTGCACGAAACAGCATAAATTCGTTGCTGTTGTTATTGTTTTCACTCCATTCCTGATCGAATATCTGATAATTCCCTGAGCTGGACACCACAATATTATTTGGCAATAAATCAATTGGTATTTGACCATGCTGCAGGTGGTGGTTTTTTAGAAAAGCCATATATGTTTGAATGAGTGTCAGAAAACGGTGGGCATCGTTATAAATGATTAACGTACGTGCCCAGCGCGCTGACAGCAGTTGACCATAGTGAAACGGTTCGTCACTTGTGTTGTTTTTTCCAGTTTTCGCTAGCGGTTGTCGACTGACGTTCTGCTCGTTGCTGTTTTTGGTTATTACGGTGCAAAACTCGCGTTTGCGCCGAAAATCCGGTAGATGTGCAAAATCGAGATTTGTAAAAGTCCCGACTTCAGTTTGCTTAGACATGACGATTAAAAAGGAGTTTGCCATGTCACCTAATACGCCAGCGGCATTGTATGTTTGCCAGCTCAAGCTTTCCGGTATGTAAGGATCGAAAAGAAATATATAGTCATCGGAATGAATTCCTTCCAAATGACACCATGCATTTTTATCCTTCGTTACATACGACTCACCCAATAATACCGTAGGAATTTTGTAGTCTGGGAAAGGATAGAAAAACGACTGATGTTCAAACTGACAATCTTTGCTGATCTGTCTCCATTCGTCTTGAGTGTACGTGCGTATCCCCGCTGAATCGTCATAGTTATCAATACCAACATAGCGTAAAGAGTAGTGATCTTCGTGAGCACCGTGCAGGTATTTCATGCCCGTGCGGTTTTCGATTGCGACGATTACTTGGCCGTCGGGTTTCAGGCTTTTGCTAACCCGTTTTAGTAAATCAACAACTGCGCCCCTGTCGCTCGTACTGTTTGGGGAAAAGAGTCTGGCATACTCTGTTACACCTATAAGAAAAACCAGGTCGTATTCTTCATCAGGTAATTCAATAGAGTTAAAATTTGCCTGAATGATATCGACGTTGTTAAGGTCTCGGCATCTTTGCCGGGCAAGACTTGCACGAATTCTGCTGCCCTCTATTGCTTCTACCTGTAAGACTTGCTCTCCAAGATAACGTGTTATAGAGCCGCATCCACAACCAAGCTCTAACGCTTTTGCTCCCGCTGGTAATTCAAATGCACGGAATAAATTGGCACGTTTACCTGAAAGGTGATATTCGGAAGGCCAATCTTTGATTTTTAATTGAAGTTCTTCAGAATGACTACCAAGATCTTCACATTCCGAGAATACGCTAAAAAGATATTTCTCGGCTTCACTCCCGTCGGAGTACGCAAAGTCTTTTTCGGCACTAGTTGGATGACTGTATACGCCATCTTCGCCGACAGCTAAGGTATTGTTTTTTATTAAGCGGGACAATGTTGTTAATTACTCTCGATGGAAGCTGGCTCATGTTATAAATTCTTCGATACTTAATGTTTCGGCCCGTCTTGATGAATCAATCTGGGCAGTAAGAAACTCCTCTTTGGAGACTAATTTTCCTATGGTGTTTCGGAGTGTTTTGCGTCGCTGACTAAACGCCGTGGCCACAAATTTTTCGAAAACCATGGAGTCTAAATGACTTCCTAATGGTTTTTCCAATGGACGTAATCTTATCATGGCAGACATCACCTTTGGCGGTGGTGAAAATGCTTCTGGGGGGATAATAAGTTCCGATTGAACATGGCAAACTCTTTGTATTACCACACTGGGGCGGCCATATTGTTTGGTGCCGGGAGACGCGCAGATTCGGTCTACTACTTCCTTTTGTAACATAAAGTACATTTCTTCAATGTTGGGAAGCTGGGACAACAAGTGAAAAATAATAGGCGAAGATATGTTGTAAGGCAAATTTCCTATTATTTTAACGGGTTGATTAAAGCCC
>Ga0213861_10005510_pt1 | contig 10145 bp, 7 predicted proteins | sample PICome_4_FD_160110 | JGI IMG/M metagenome (GOLD analysis project Ga0213861, IMG submission 160110) | Coastal seawater microbial communities near Pivers Island, North Carolina, United States - PICO131 | ecosystem: Environmental > Aquatic > Marine > Coastal | place: USA: North Carolina | collected...
TCTCCTAAGCCAAATCAAACCCAGAATCGGCAGCACCAGCGGAACAAATCCATAACCAATACCAAAGCCAGACCAGACCGATGGGTGATTGAACAATTCCGGGGCCGACCATGAAAGCAATCCGACCACCAGTACCCCCAGCAGTTCAAACCTGACCGCAATCAGTGCAAGAGATCCGTAGCGCTGTGGGTTGGCAAGTGAAATAGTGGCAACGATGTAAACCACGGCCGCGAGCGCCGACAAAGAATAGGCAACTGGCGCTTGGTCAAACTCTCTGGCCAGCTGATACAGCGCTCTGGCTGATGCCGAGATTGCGAAGATGCCATAGACCGCTACCAGCAGCCTGCCTACGCCCGTCGTTTTTTTCACAAAATCACCAAGAGCAATCTTAGGCAGTTATCGGGTTGGTGCCGGTCCAGATCTGTTGCATTCGAACCAACATCACCGCAATCGTCAAGATACTGGCTCCCATGATCACAGTTGACCAGCGCGTGGTCTCAACCAGTGCCCAAAAAACTCCAGCGACTGGCACCAGTAGCGCCACCACTAAATAGCCAAAGAACTCCCAGGTGTCGATGGCAGCAGTTTCGCCCATAGCAACCAAGCCAATCGACAGCACAAGCTGGACCAACAGGCCCGCTTCCACACCTGCTGCGAGCGCAACCGTGAATCCGCTTGGCTTCCTGCCAAACAACCCAAAGCCGACCAGTACTAGCCCTGCTGCCACTGCGTACCAAACAAGAATCAGGAAATAGAGATCAATCATGCTTGAGCCTCAAACACTGCCATGGACTTGTATTCAGAACCGACCGACTCAATGAGTGCTATCAGTGCGCCTTCCCTGGTCGCTGCCAAGTTCGATGCTGCTGAATCCAAAACAATTCGCTTGCCATGGCGCAGATCGGTTTCCTGCTCACTTGTGATTTCAGTTGCCGGGAACAAGCTCGTGGCTGCCTGAATCATCGGCACCACCACTGGTTCCTGCTCCATGGCTGTGGCATCACTGACCTTGAATTCTGAAATATCAGTTCTACGAAGCGCCGTCAGGTGACCACCGACTTTGAGTTCGGTGCCGACGTCTCTAGCTAGCGCCCTGATGTAGGTGCCCGAGGAACATCGAACCTCGACCTCAACCTCTACTGCCTGGCCAGACACGACCGGCTCTCCGAGTCGTTCGAAGCTGTGGATGGAAACCAATTTCGGCCTCAGTTGGACCTCCTTGCCCTCGCGGACAAGGTCGTAGGCGCGCTTGCCGTCAATCTTTTTGGCGCTAACGCTTGAGGGAATTTGCTCAATTTCTCCGGTCAACTGCTTGATAGCTTGGTCAATTTCTAGCGTGCTAATCGAACAGGCATCAATCGCTTGCTCGACAGGGCTATCGGCGTCGTCACTCTGTGTGGTTTCACCAAGACGAATTGTTGCGCGATAGGTCTTATCTTTACCCAGCAGATATTGAAGCAGCTTGGTACCGGAGTTAACACCAAGAATCAAAAGGCCGGTGGCCATGGGGTCAAGCGTGCCGGCATGACCGACTTTTCTGGTCCCTAACACCCCGCGCATTTTCGCCACAACATCATGTGACGTCCAGCCCTGAGGTTTGTCAATGAGAACCAGGCCAGAAGCCATTACTCAGCCTGGGTCTTGTGAATGTAAGGATCCGCTTCCCCGGCTGGCTTAGCAGTCTTGGCAAGCTTTTCAAGTTCCTCATCACGCCTCTTGGCCTCGGCAAGCAGGTCATTCAGAGCGCCCGCGTTCTCGGGCACCTCATCAAGAATCAGCTCGAGGGTGGGAGTTAGGCGAATGCCTAGTTTCTTGCCAATCTCGCCGCGCAGACGACCGGTGTTTTTCTCGAGAATCTGGATGGTCCGGTCCTTGTCGGGACCGGAACCAAACACCGTGTAATAAAGCCGTGCCTGCATCAAGTCAGGTGTTACCCTCGCGTCGGTAAAAGTGACGAACCCAAGATCCGGATCCTTCACCACCTTGGCAAGCGCCTCGGCAGCTAGCACCTTGATTCGCTCGCCCAAACGGCGAGCCCTGGCGTGATCAACCATTATGCCCTCGGCTTCTCAACCATCTCGTAAGTCTCGATTACGTCATCGACCTTGACATCGTTGAAGTCACCCAGACCGATACCACACTCATAGTCAGCCTTGACTTCGGTCGCGTCGTCCTTGAAGCGCTTGAGCGACTCAACCTTTAGGTTGTCGCCAATTACCTCACCGTTACGAAGCACTCTTGCCATTGCGTTTCGACGCATTAGTCCGCTTCTGACGTAGGAACCTGCAATCAGACCAAACTTGGAAGACTTGAAGACCTCGCGGACCTCCGCAGTTCCAAGCTGAGCCTCTTCGTATTCAGGCTTGAGCATCCCCTTGAGGGAGCTCTCGATGTCGTCAAGCACGTTGTAGATGACTGTGTAGTGACGAATGTCAACACCTTCTCGGTCCGCGCGCTCCTTGGCCTTGTTGTCTGGCCTGACGTTGAATCCAATGATCACAGCAGAGTCAACTGTAGCTAGGTTCACGTCAGACTCAGTAATGGCACCAACACCGCGGTGAATAATGCGTAGCTGAACGGAATCGTCAACTTCGATCTTCAACAGGCTGTCCTCTAGGGCCTCAACGGCACCAGAAACGTCACCCTTGATGATCAAGTTCAGTGACTCAACCTTTCCATCCTCAAGCGCCTTGGTGAAGTCCTCAAGTGAGAGCTTCTTGCGGGTCTTGGCAAGCAGAGCATTTCTGTCGGCAGCTTCGCGCTTCTCGGCAATTTGCCTTGCCTGACGCTCGTCGTCTGCCACCACAAAGGTGTCACCGGCTCTTGGCACAGACTGAAGTCCGAGCACCTGAACTGGCCTTGAAGGTGTCGCCGAGGTGACCGCATCGCCGTTTTCGTCAAACATCGCACGAACACGACCGTGGGCACTTCCGGCAACAATGGCGTCACCGACTGAAAGCGTTCCGGACTGAATAAGCACTGTTGCGACAGATCCGCGACCCTTGTCAAGGTTCGCTTCAATTGCAACACCGCGGGCAGCCTTGTCGGGATTTGCCCGAAGGTCGAGTGCGGCATCGGCAGTAAGTAGCACTGCATCAAGCAGCTTGTCGATTCCATTGCCCTTTAGTGCTGAAACGTCAACAAACATAACGTCGCCACCAAACTCCTCGGCAACCAAGCCGAATTCGGTTAGTTGCTGACGAATCTTGGACGGGTTTGCACCTTCTTTATCAACCTTGTTCACAGCCACAACGATCGGCACCTGCGCAGCTTGCGCGTGGTTCAGTGCCTCAATTGTCTGAGGCATGACGCCGTCATCGGCTGCAACAACCAAGATTGCAATGTCAGTTACCTGAGTACCTCGGGCACGCATCGCGGTGAAGGCCTCGTGACCTGGGGTGTCGATAAAGGTAATCGCACGATCCTTGTTGTCATGAGTGGTGTGCACTTGGTAGGCACCGATGTGCTGGGTGATGCCACCGGCTTCACCGGCCACAACGTTGGCGTTACGGATTGAGTCCAGCAACCTGGTCTTACCGTGGTCAACGTGTCCCATAACCGTGACAACTGGAGGCCTTGGAGACAAGTCTCCGTCTTCCTCTTCCTCGATGCCGGTTGAGATATCAAGCCCAAAGCCTTCGAATAGCTCTCGCTCTTCGTCCTCCGGAGAAACAACCTCGAGCTTGTAGCCAAGCTCCTCGCCCAGAAGCTGGAAGGTCTCTCCATCCAGCGAGGCAGTGGCGGTAGCCATCTGACCCAAGTGGAACAAGACAGTGATTAGCTGACCTGCGTTAGCGCCAATCTTGTCGGCAAAGTCCTGAATAGAGGAGCCGCGACGAACCCGGATGACCGTGGTTCCGTCACCGCGTGGCACCATGGTGCCACCAAGGCTCGGTGCTTCTCTTTGCTCGTATTCTTCGCGCTTTGTCCGCTTGGACTTACGAGATTTACCTCGCGAGCCACCCTTACCAAAGGCGCCTGCGGTGCCCGCACCGCGGCCACCACGGCCACCTGGACCTGGTCTACCTCCTGGGCCACCAAATCCTGGGCGCTGTGCTCCTGGAGCTCCAAAAGCCGGTGCTCCGCCGCCGCCTGGACGTGGTGCTCCGCCACCTGGACGAGGTGCTCCACCGGGGCGCGGTGCGCCGCCTGGACGAGCTGCTCCGCCTGGACGTGGTGCTCCTCCTGGACGTGGTGCGCCGCCTGGACGTGGTCGACCCATGCCTTGGTTAGACGAAAATGGATTGTTGCCTGGCCTAGCCATTGGACGTGGAATTCCCATGCCCTGGTTAGACGAAAATGGATTGTTGCCTGGCCTTGGAGTTCCAGTCAAAGGAGTTGGGGCAGGCTTTGCCTCTGGCTCCGCTGCTGCAGCCGCAGTAGCGGCTGGCTTCTCTGGATCAGCTGGCTTTGGAGCCACCGGTGCTTCGCTGGCAGGCGCCTCTGGCTTAGCGGCCTTTGGTGCTGCAGGCTTTGCCTTTGCTTCTGGCTCTTTCTTAGCAGGCTTTTCTTTCTTTGGAAAAGCTGCGCGTAGCTTCTCAGCCACTGGTGGGGTGATGGTTGAAGAACCACCTTTGACGTATTCGCCAAGTTCTTCTAGTTTGGCTAAAGCAACCTTGGTATCAATACCAACTTCTTTAGCAATGTCGTATACGCGTGGAAGCGCCACTTGTTTTCTCCTGTTCGGGGCCTACCCAAACAGGGAAGGCCTTAGTTCTGAGCGGGTCTCATTTCGAGTTACTCATTTTTTGTCAGCCATATTTTCTGCCTGATTCCTAAGCCATGTCTCAAACGATTCCGTCTTGGAATCCCCTAAGGCGCGTACTAGACCTCTTCGATCCAGAGCCAGTTGTGAGCAATTACCGTGAATCCAAGCTCCTCGTCCCGGCAACTTTCGCTGCTGGTCAACTTGAAGCTCGCCTTCGATTGAAACAACTCTCAGCAAGTTCTGCATCGAATCTCGTTGGCGGCAGCCAACACAGGTCCGAATAGGGTCCATTCTATGCCCAGTTAGCAAATGTTGCTATCCCTCTAAAATGCTGTCCGGCTGAATGTCGATTTTGGCACCTGTCAACTTGGCTGCAAGGCGCGCATTCTGGCCTTCTTTGCCAATTGCAAGCGAAAGCTGGAAATCGGGCACCAGCACCCGCACTGCCTTGGTTGCGGCATCCAGCACGAAGCTGTCGGACACCCGTGCTGGGCTCAGTGCATGCGCAACGAATGTCGCTAAATCCTCTGAGAAATCAACCACGTCAATCTTCTCTTCGTTCAATTCGGCACTAACGGCGCGGACTCTCTGACCCAGCTCACCGATGCAGGCACCTTTGGCGTTAATGCCTGGCTCCTTGGCGATGACGGCAATTTTGGTGCGGTGGCCGGCCTCTCTGGCAACTGAGGCAATTTCAACCTGACCCGACTGCACCTCTGGAACCTCCAGAGCAAACAGCTTTCGAACCAGGCCGGGGTGAGTTCTAGAAACGGTGATTTGAGGACCGCGTGGACCCTTCTGAACGCTGGTTACGTAAACTCTGATTCTGCTTCCATGCAGGTATGGCTCTCCCGGAACCTGCTCCTCTGGGGGCATTAGCGCTTCAATTGAGCCCAGATTGATGTAGACCATGTTCGATCGAGATCCCTGCTGGATCTGACCGGAAACAATGTCTCCCTCTTTGCCCTTGAACTCCCCGAGCAGCCCCTCATCAGAAATTTCCCGCATCCGCTGGGCAATGACCTGCTTGGCAGCATATGCCGCAACTCGGCCAAAGCCCTCTGGGGTAACGTCTTCTTCACCAACTGGCTCTTCTTCTTCGTTTAGAAGAGCCTGGAAAACCCGAACGTGCCCGGTTTTGCGATCAAGCTCGGCACGAGCGCCCTTGGGCTGCTCGCCGACATGTTTGTGAAAAGCAGCCAGAATGGCAGCCTCAATAATCAGTACCAATTCATCAAATGGGATTTCTTTTTCGCGCTCCAAAAGGCGAAGAACTTGTAGATCTATATCCATGACTCGCCTCTTTTCCTTATTTACTTAGCGCTTGGCCATTAGCTCGGCTAGAGCTGATTCTATCTTTACTTGAGTACGCTCACCTGACACTCGGTTCCAAAGCTCAACCTCACCATCCTGAACACCTCGACCACAAATGATGATCCAAGGGTTACCAATCAGCTCAGCGTCAGCAAACTTGACTCCCGGGCTCAGCTTTGGGCGATCGTCCAGCATCACGGTCAAACCGAGTTCCTCAGCCTCAACAGTGAGGGTCTCGGCTGCCTCGAATGCCGCCTCATCCTTGCCGGTGGCAATGATGTGGAGATTGGCCGGAGCAACAGAATCTGGCCAAGTTAGGCCCTTGTCGTCGTGGAAGGCCTCCGCAATCACGGCCACCAGCCTGGTGACACCGATTCCATAGGAACCCATCGTCACCGTCACCAACTTGCCGTTTTCGTCCAAAACCTTCAGGTCTAGAGCCTCGGCGTATTTCCTGCCGAGCTGGAAGACGTGACCAATTTCAATGCCCCTGGCCAACTCGAGTGGCCCCGAGCCATCTGGAGCCGGGTCTCCGGCCTTGATTTCAGCAATGTCGGCAATCCCATCAGCAGAAAAGTCCCTGCCGTAGGTCAAGAACCAAACATGCTTCTGGTCTTGGTTGGCACCCGTGATCCAGGCACTGCCCTCGGGCACCCGTGGGTCCAAAAGATAGCGAAGCTTAGATTCCGCCTTTTCGCCAAGGAATTGAACTCCACCCTTGGTCGGTCCGATATAGCCCTTTACTAGGCCCGGGTGCTTCTTGAAATCAGCTTCGTTGGCCTGCTCTACATCGCAACCGAAGAACGCTTCGGCACGCTTCTGGTCGACCTCACGGTCGCCGGGGATGCCGACCACAACTAGCTCTCTACTGCCATCGGCAGCAATTAGCGCCAACACGACGTTCTTAAGAGTGTCGACCGCGCTCCAGGTGCCATCCGACTTTGGATGGCTGGCGTTCGAGAAGTCGACAAGTGATGCAATCGTTGGGGTATTTGGTGAATCGTGAACTTCGGCCATTTCCGCTGGTGGCGCTACGGCTTCAAGCGGCGCAAATCTAACTGCCTCAACATTGGCTGCGAAGCCCGAAGCGGAGCGCACAAAGGTGTCCTCTCCGATCTCAGAGGGGTTTAGAAACTCTTCCGACTTGGAGCCACCCATAGCACCGGCATCCGCGCTGACAATGGCGTATTCAAGGCCGAGTCTGGTGAAAATGCGCTCATAGGCATCGCGCTGCGCCTGATATGAAACCTCTAGCCCCTCGTCAGAAATGTCGAAACTGTAGGCATCCTTCATCACGAACTCGCGCCCTCTAAGAAGACCTGCTCTGGGGCGTGCTTCGTCGCGATACTTGTTCTGAATCTGGTAGATGCTAAGCGGCAGATCCTTGTAGGAATTGTAAAGATCCTTCACCAGCAGAGTAAAGACCTCTTCGTGAGTCGGCGCCAGCAGATAGTCCGCATCCTTGCGGTCCTTCAGCCTAAAGATGTTGTCGCCGTAGTCATCCCAGCGACCAGTGACCTCGTAGGGCTCCTTTGGTAGCAGTGCTGGGAAAAACACCTCTTGAGCCCCAGCGGCGGCCATTTCCTCGCGCACTACCTGCTCAATCTTGTTCTTGACCATAAGCCCAAGCGGCAGCCAACTGAAAACACCAGGGGCAGCGCGACGAATGTACCCTGCACGAACTAGCAGGCGATGGCTTTCAACCTCGGCGTCGGAAGGGTCCTCGCGGAGGGTCTTGAAAAATAATGAGCTCAGGCGATATGGCATGAGCACAATGTTAGCTACTCGCCGACGCTAACCTGTGCCGTTCCGACAAGTGAACTGTCCATTTCTGCAGCAATTCGGTTAGCTTCCTCAATCAGCGTTGCCACGATTTCGTTCTCGGGAACGGTCTTGATGACCTCACCCTTCACGAAAATTTGACCCTTGCCGTTGCCAGAGGCAACCCCAAGATCAGCTTCGCGGGCTTCACCTGGGCCATTCACTACGCAACCCATAACAGCCACTCGAATCGGAACCGTCAGGTGGGAAAGCCCCTCTGTGACATCGTTGGCCAGGGTGTAAACGTCAACCTGGGCCCGGCCACAGCTTGGACAGGAAACAATTTCAAGTTTTCTTGGTCGAAGGTTCAGGCTTTCCAGAATCTGGAAGCCAACCTTAACTTCCTCAACTGGTGGCGCAGAGAGCGAAACCCGAATTGTGTCACCGATGCCCCTTGACAAAAGCGAACCGAATGCAACGGCCGACTTGATTGTTCCCTGGAAGGCTGGTCCCGCCTCGGTAACGCCTAGGTGTAACGGCCAATCGCCGCGCTCTGCAAGCATTTCGTAAGCCTTGACCATAACCACCGGGTCATTGTGCTTCACGGAGATCTTGAAGTCGTGGAAGTCGTGCTCCTCGAAAAGGCTTGCTTCCCAGACAGCTGACTCAACCAGGGCCTCGGCTGTTGGTTTCCCGTATTTTTCCAAAAGCCTCGGATCAAGAGATCCCGCATTCACGCCAATTCGCAGTGAAACCCCTGCATCCTTGGCTTCTTTGGCGATAGCACCAACCTGGTCATCAAACTTTCTGATGTTTCCCGGGTTCACTCGCACTGCACCACAGCCTGCCGCGATTGCAGCAAAAACATACCTTGGCTGGAAGTGAATGTCGGCGATTACCGGAATCTGAGAGCGCTTGGCAATGATTCGCAGAACATCGGCATCTTCTTGAGTGGGGACGGCAACCCTCACGATGTCGCAACCGGTGGCGGTCAGCTCAGCGATTTGCTGAAGCGTTCCGTTGATGTCGGTGGTCTGGGTCGTGGTCATTGACTGCACTGACACCGGTGCTTCGCTTCCCACCTGAACCTTGCCCACCATAATTTGGCGGGTTTTTCTTCTAGGTGCCAATGTTGGCGGGGGTGAGCTCGGTAGCCCAAGATTTACAGCTGGCAATTCAAACCTCTCGTTTGCTCAAAGCCTCAACAGCCAAAACGTCTAGATACTTCCTAGCCCAGACGAATCGGATTCACTAAATCGGCAACGATAAGTATCGCACCTGTAAAGATAAGCAGCACCCAAACCCCGTAGGCAAGTGGCAACGCCCTGGCGCTGTCAATTGGGCCAGGGTCCTTTTTGGAAAATAGCATCGAAAGTCTGCGCTTGGCGCTCTCATACAGAGCACCCGCCACATGGCCGCCATCAAGCGGCAGCAGCGGAATCATGTTGAATACGAACAGGGCTAGGTTCAATGACCCAATCAGCAGTAGCAGCGAGGCAAGTTTTGCCCCCACTCCAATGTCAGCAGCGGTGAGCTCCCCCGCCAGTTGGCCAACTCCGAGAATGGAAACTGCCCCATTTGGATTTCGCTCGCCAAAACCAAACGTGCTCGAGGCAACCTGATAGACCTGGTTTGGAAGATCCAGCACAAAACTGGCCATCGCTCCGGTCGCAGCCATCGCGAAATTCCAAGATTCACCGATTCCAACGGGCACCATGTCGGCTTGCAGCTGGATTCCAAGGATTGGACGAAGCTCGGTGACCGGCAAGCCGGCAGCATCAGTGAGTGCCTCTCCGGATTGGGAGAAGACCTGTGACTCCATAAAAGTTGGAAGAATCGGAAGCTGCACAATGCTCCCAGACCTAAGAACGGTCAAGGTTGAGGGAGAACTTTGACTCTTTGAGAGTTCCGCCACCGCCTCGCTCCAGCTAATAACAGCATTGCCATTGACGGCAGTGACTTTGTCTCCTGCAACCAAGCCAGCAACGCTTGCCGGCGACTCTGGGGCTCCTACCGGGCAATCCCCATCGGCACTGGCCTCAAGGCACGGGTAGACCTGATTGACAGTCATCGTGGTCTGCATGGTCCCGATGCCACTGAGAGCAACCACTATCAAAACAATGCCGAGAACTAGGTTCATGAACGGTCCGCCAAGCATGATGGTTAGCTTCTTGGGAGCCGAAAGCTTATAGAACTGGCGGTTCTCATCGCCCTCAGAAATTCCGTCTCGAACCTGGCTCCTGGCATCCTTGATCCAGTTCGCAAAAGGTCCGCGGTAGGGCTTTTTGGCCTCTGGTGGATACATGCCAACCATCAAGATGTAACCACCAAGCGGAATGGCCTTCAGGCCATACTCGGTGCC
>Ga0213861_10005512_pt1 | contig 10142 bp, 7 predicted proteins | sample PICome_4_FD_160110 | JGI IMG/M metagenome (GOLD analysis project Ga0213861, IMG submission 160110) | Coastal seawater microbial communities near Pivers Island, North Carolina, United States - PICO131 | ecosystem: Environmental > Aquatic > Marine > Coastal | place: USA: North Carolina | collected...
TAGGTGCACTCAAGTTGCGCCAATTTCTTCAGATGACCTGGACGGTAACAGCGACTGGCTAAAAAGTTTGTTGGCGAATAGCCGCCCCAAATTTTCTTCCAACGGGCAAAAGCAAATCTTGGCTTCAATTTCAGTAATTCTATTAATGTCCCGGCGATGTAGTATTTATTCACAAAAGTCAATACCATTCTTCCGCCGGACTGTAAAACACCCCGCAACTCTGTAAAAGCCAGTTCAAGATTGTTTACCGTATTTAATGCACCGAAAAAGACATATATCATGTCGAATTGGACCCCGGGGAAAAGCACCTTAATATCTTCGACGCTGCCTTTCGCAACCCAGGCGTTCTTTAAACCCATTCGGTCTATTTTTTCTTGAGTCAAACGGACCATTTCTGCAGAAATATCAATACCATAAAAAGTTCTCTCTGGAAACTGCTCCGCGAAGTGTACCAGATCGAATCCCGGTCCAAATCCTACTTCCAATACCGTTTCTTGCGCGTAGGATTTCGTGTGCTGACGAAAGCTCTGACGAATACGCTGAAGCGCTGGATTTTCATGGTAGCGCTGCTCAAAATCTACAGCATCTTTATCGTAATACGTACCTACCTTATCGTAATAGCTCATGGTCTTTATGACTTAATTGGTAATCAAAATACGCTGCTGTTCCCCAAAATAAAATGGCAAACGCAGGTTGATTCAAGAAGTTATTGAATTGCATGTGAAAGAAGTACGTGCTTAATCCAAGAAAAAAGGGGAGCAATGGGCTTTGTTTTGCAACACGGAAAAACCCAAAATACCACCAGCGCAGCCACATCAACAAAAAGAGTAATGGCGTCCAAACACCATTTTCACTAAGTTGAAGGAGTAACTCTGAATGGGCAGTGCCGCCTGATCCTGGCGGTGGGGAGTTGGGGTTTTTAACGGTTAGCCTGTTCTCCAATCGTTTTTCTTGAAACGGCAGGTAGGTGAATTGGTAGGATCCAGGGCCAAAACCTGTCCAGGGTCGTTCTTCAAACATTCGAAGGGCGGCGACCCACCGGTTCAATCGTTCAATATTACTAGCATCTGTTTGCACATTGGTGACCGACATGCTTTTTTCAACGAGTGATGCCTGCGGATCATGGCTCTCGAAACTGTTGTAAGCGAAGGCTTCCTCCACCTTTGCTGTCCCACCTAAAAAGAGGAAAATACCAATAGCTAGCGCGATTAAGATTGCACGATAGATGGGCGGAAACTGAACCAATGCATACAAGAGGAACATAAAGACAAGCGACCAAAGCGCCGCACGTGAACCACTAAATAATGTCAACAAAACACACACCACGAACACCCACTTCCAAAAACTTCTATGAGGGAAATTCCCCAAAGCAATAGCGGCAAGAAAGGCCATTACAGCGCCATACATCGTGTGGCTGTAAAAGAACGGCTTAAAGATGCCGGAAATGGTAATGGGGTTGAATTCGAATTGTGCAAAATGATAAAATGCTACCACAGTTACCGGGATCAACGCGATAATGTAGGGCAGGTATGGAAACCTGATGCCCCGTTCAGCAAGTGCTATACACCCGTAATAAAAGCCTACAACGAAGATGCCATTGAGCGCAGAGAATTTTAAACTAGCATCGAGTAGTTCTGAAAAACAGATGCCCGGTAAAAAAGTAATAAGCCACAACAGTGGAAGCGGAAATTTTCGCAGCCAAATGCCTTTAGCAGCATTCACGATGGTCAGAAAAACAACCACCGCAGTGGCCGTAGATATAAATTCAATAGGTAAATATACATCCGCAAAAGGAAGGCTTAGTTTTATAGAAAGCGGTGCTAACAAGGCCGCAGCACATACCAGCTGCCCTAAGGTTCCCTTTTTGTATACGCCATATGCAAGACCGACAACAGACAAAAAACTCCAGACCAATTCCCAGTACAAATCCCAATACAACGTTCCCGCGAGTAGAAGGAACAGCGCACTAAAAGCAAAGGGGGCTATAGTTTTTTGAATCACCTTAAGATTTATTCGCGGCCCATACCTTTAATCCACCTGCCATTAGCGCAGCACCGATCAGTCCAACCGACCATGCCGGAAGACCTACGGGTCTTTCTGCAGGCGTCGCAGGGGAAATACTGTAGGATTTGGGGGCTGGAGCGTTCGTGTAAGACTTTAAATCCTCAAGCTTACGCTCAGTATTCGTCAATTCGACTACTGCTGCCCCATATTGCCGCTCCTTTCTAAAGATTAATGCCGCATAGGCCAGCGAATCTGATTGCGCTGCAAATCGAAGGGCGTCCAATTCTTTTCGCAAGGCGACTTCTTCCGATTGCAAGGTCAACGTTCGCTTCTCCACTACATCGAAACTCATGCCTACATTTTGACGCAACATAGCTTGCTTTATTGAGTCCGCAACCTCCACTACATAATTTGCAATCGCAGCGGAACGTGGTGCATCGGCGGAACGAACCTCTACCGCTACTGCTCCATTTCTGGTTTTACGTACGGAGAGGCTGAAAGCCTCCGTAAATTTTTGTTGCACCTCTTTTAACACAACTGGGCTTTGCATCAATTCAATATGCGCATCCACTTCAGTGGGAGATCCAAATCCGATTCCATTTTGCTCTATCTGCTTTTCCAATAACGTTAGTGGCACAAAAAATGTCGCTTCCGCTGAAAACTGTGGGGTACGCACTGTTGCAATCAAAAACAGCAACATTCCCGAAAGCAACGAGATCACTATTTCTTTTCTATTCATTTTCAAATTCTTCTAAATGCTTCATTAATCTTTGTTCAACGCTATGTGGGTAATACGCTGAACTGTAGGTCTCGGATTCGAAATAACCTTCTTCTTTATTTGTATGCGTGCGCATGTGTATAGTAAACCGGGCTTTACACCATCGCTCAAAAGCATCGCCTAGCGTCGCATTTAATATGCGCTCAAAAACACTAAGGGTTTGAACTCTATTTTCAACGGCACCAGGCACCTCAACGTTTGGAAAATAGTTTTTAACCCAATCATTCATCGAAAGGACCTTTTCACGTCCATGATCGTTACGAAGCGTAATAAGAGAGGCCACTTCTGTCGCAGTGTAGCGATTGCGCTTGGCTAAAGATAATTGGTTTTCATCCATTAACAAGTTGATGCAGAAGTACTTCTCCGAATTCAAAAGGAAAATTTTCTTGAAAGCAATCAAGAAGAATTTAGTCGTCCAAACGCGACCTGAACGGGTTAGAATGAAGAAATCGAGATCATCGTCTTTCGACTGTATGCCCATTTTAGAGAGTGAGCCGCTTAGATAAACTCCCCTAACAAAAGGAAAAACAGCAATAAACCGACCAATACTATGGGCCAATTTTAACCGTCTTAGATTCAAACGCTCATATTTTGCACGCAGTACCAATGCGTCCGGTGCTAAAGCAAACCAGCCGTTTTGGCAATAAATAAGCCCTTCCTGAACGAGCACCTTTAAGCCTTCCGTAACCTCTTGCTGCGTTGCAGGAACTGATAAATACTGCCGTACTTCTTCTGCCGATAGGGCGTGATTAAAGAAGCTGAAATAATGGAGTACTTGTTTAAGAGCCTTTGGCGAAATAGGTTTCAATGGAATAGTTGGCTTTCTGTGGGTCTAGACTACGAAGGTACGATGCGTCTGTGAAATACTAGGTCCTATTAACCGGGGCAGCAGAATGTCAGGGCATTACTCGATATCGTAAAGGAAAATGTGATGAATAAGCAGTATTTGTGGTATTAAATTTAGTCCTCACTGAAGTGAGGGCTTTTTTATTTATACCTCCGGAAACTCCTCGAACACACTCTCCTTTTAGAGATAACTGTTTGTTTTAAAGAGTCTTGGGGCACTGAGAAAAACAAAACCCGAAGACTATTGTCTTCGGGTCTCGGGTAGTAGTCATTCTGGAGAAAAGGTCGAAGGTTTGACCCCTCGCCGAAATCCTGATTGAATAGCGTTTATCACCACTAGTGGGACAAGGCCTTGCAATTGCACCCACTTAAAAAAGGTGAATGATCGTGAACCCTAAGTAGTACCTTAATTTATACTTTAGAACTAATCTTTAACACAGCGGCAGGGCGCTGCACTTTTCTTATCAAACTGATAAGTATACAAATTAGACTGAGATCGATTCATTTGCTTGTAATAGGCAGAGTTTGAATTGATGGCGGTCGATGTCCATGAGAAGGCACTTTCGAAAAGTAATTGTCCATTTCCATTTGCATGAACATATCCGCTTGGTTCGGCATTGAAGCCAATATCGTTTGTTCCAGTATTAGCGTTGTTCCAATTGGTTGAGGTTGATTTTAATATATCCCCGGCTAATGTTGGCCCACCCAAACTAGTTTGTAGATCTAGCCATTCCTGATTAGTTGCTACGTGCCAACCATTAGGACATAATCCCCGAGAATCATCAATAGCAAACCAATTGTACCACTTACCAAACAGTAAATTGTAGGTGGGATCACTCGAATAATAAGTATACGCGCTAGTCGATGTACTAGTCCATGAAGTGCCATTAGCAACATAAGGAATGGCATCCCCATTGTTGAACTTAGAAACCCTGAGGTTCTCAACAGACCATTCCATATCTCCCACAATGATTGAAGTATAGGTGTTCCCATCTATATCGGTCATACCACTTCCTGCTGCTAGATAAAGAGAGTCGGTTTCTACCGTTTCTGCACTAGAGTAGTAAGTGCCGTTTGGTGTTTTTGCATAGGCTCGCATATAATATGTGGTATTGGAACTTAGTCCGTGCACAGTTCCCAGGAACGAAGTTGTATTATAAGTGCTACTGATTAAAGAAGGAGCACAATTATAAGGTGCATATTCACTTAATGGTTGAACACCATCGTTGGTAGTTGGTGTTGAATTTGTTGAACTATAGGCTACACCTATTTCAAAGACCTTGTTTTCTTGTGCGTTTGAAATACTTCCCGTTACTGACAACGAATTGAAAGAATTAGAAGAAGTTCCTGATATAGATAACGAAGGGGTGTTTGCAGTAGCTGTACTCAAAGTAAATGCTCTTACGGCTCGAACGCCAAGATTATAGGATTTACTTAAATAGGATAGACAGGACCAATCATAAGCAAGTGCTAAATCAGAACTAACTTCACTTGAAGTCCAAATTGAACCATGCATTTGGAAGCCACCAATTCCATTTGCGTAAAGATTTTGGCGCATAGCAATTACCTCATCCCAAGAAGGTAAATACCAATCATCATATCCTTGAAGAACAAGATTCGCACATAGCGATGCAGCATTATTTGAAACATTACAAGAGGCCATTATGGCATCAGTATTTTGTTTGCCACTCCAGAGCCCTTTGCTCGTAACACCTATTTCTGTGCCGCTACAACCGTATTGCGCTGTACCAATATTCGAAGCAGTCACAATCAAACCAGATTGTCCGTCATCTGCGAGGTAGAAAATAATACCACCCTGAAAGGTTTGTCCCACGCTTAGGTACGAACTTGAAGCGGCTGTGGTAAAGCTTAATTGGTTACTGTAGGTTGTATCAACAGAAGTGATGAGATAAGACCGTACATAATAGGTTTTGCCGTTGGAAGTCAATCCGTTTTTCACTTCATTGAAATTACCCAATTGTGTTCCGCCGCTTACTACCACATCATCAATAGTAGGTTGAGGAAGAGTATCGAGAACAAACCCTCTTTGAACAATAGTTCCATTGGCAGATACCACGGCTCCATAAAGGGTGGCGCTTTGAGTGCTTACGTTGGAAATGGAATCCAAGGTTACGACACTTGAACTTGTAGCTGAAGAAGTGTCCGGTAAATAGTAGGAAGATACATATCCAAAGGACCTTCCCACTTGGTTTTCAGCAAATGCTTTGTAGTAATAGGTGGTATTGAATGATGGGGTAATGGTATCTGATAAATAGAGTCCAATTCCCCCAGCGATAAAGATGGTATCTCCGGTGGAGAAGGTAGGATCTGTAGATCTAACAAATCCTTTTCTAGTGAGGTTGGTTCCTCCGTCGGTCAGAACGGTCCCTGAAATAATAACTTGGTGATTGCTGGCTAATGTAGGAGCATTAGTTCTCACACTTGGTTCGGCCACCGTAGTAGAAAATAAACTTGAACTCCAATTCACCCCATTAAAAGACTGAATTTCCCCAGTTCCACAATCGGTACAATAAATGATCAAGCCCGCAGATGGATTCGCAATCAAATCACGTTCCGCTTCAGTCATTCTTGGGGGTAAGAAACCTTTGGTGTTGCTATTCAAGGTTACGATTGCATCACTTGAAGCTGTGCTGTCGGTAAATGCACCTCCTTTACCATAGAAATCGGCATAGGTGCTCACTTTGGTCATGTACTCATTTCCGAGTTGAATGGTGGCACTTTCATGAACTTGTGCACCAAAACCAATAGCAACTGCGTTTTCAATGGCTGAATCTGAAGCGTTAGAAAAAGACCCGATAAAGATGTTGTTGTTACCTGAAATAACGCCATTTCCAACCCCGTCCCCTAGCGCAATATTGTTAGAGCCGGTTTTTAGATTGAATAAAGCATCTGAACCCACGGCAACGTTTGTGCTTCCTGTGGTGAGATGCGCTAACGGTCTTGAACCAACTCCTGTATTGGCATAGCCCGTAGTTGCTCCACTCCATCCGGCAAGGGCAAAGAGCCCAACCGCGGTATTGCTATTCCCAACGGTATTGTTGCCAAGTGTTGCAAAACCCAATGCGGTATTTCCGCCTCCACTGGTATTCTGATTCAATGCATATACCCCCATACTCACATTCATGGAGCCAGATTGTGTTTGCGATTGGGTGTAATTTCCAACTGCAGTGTTGTTTCCTGTGGTGTCGTTTTGCAGAGCGCTTATACCTAGCCCAACGGATCCATTGGAATTTCGAGCATCTGTTAAATCATCTATGGACTCGGCTTTTGTGCTAAAGGGTAGTAAAGCAATACCGCCACGATCAAGGACCAAGGTATCATTTGAATAGCTGATGGTTTGAAGTTCATTAGTCGAATCCAAATCCGGATCTACCGGTAACACAAAAGAACCACCGTTAGTCAAGTATACGGTATCGCCCACACGACTTAAGAATTGGATTTCATTCGTTGAATCCAAATCCGGATCCACTGGTAGTACGAAAGAACCACCGTCTGTCAAGTATACGGTATCGCCTGCACGACTTAGGAATTGAATCTCATTGGTAGAATCCAAATCCGGATCCACTGGTAGTATGAAAGAACCACCGTCTGTCAAGTATACGGTATCGCCTGCACGACTTAGGAATTGAATCTCATTGGTAGAATCCAAATCCGGATCCACGGGTAGCACGAAAGAGCCACCATTTGAAAGAAATACGGTATCCCCAGAACGACTAATGAATTGAATCTCATTCACTGGATCGGTATCAGGATCTATGGGTAAACGAATAGCACCACCCTCTGTTAGTTTTACAGAATCACCTACAATGCTCAAGGTTTGAATTTCGTTTGTAGGATCGGCATCCGAGTCGTCGTTATTGATAACATCTTGCGCCAAGAATGAATAGGGTACCGACATGAGTTGCTGAACTGCGGATAGTTCAAAAGAGCTGTTATTGTCGATCGAGATTTCGACCTTTAAAAATTTCTCTCCCTCCCAATCAATTTCGGAAAATGCATCCGACGAAACTTGTAGTCCTTGTCCCACGACCAATTGGAACATGCCGTACAAATCTGTCAATACTTCGTGTTCTTCCTGATATATTTCTGGACCAGACGCGGAGCCTTCCAAAATCGTAAAGCGAACCCCTATCTCCGCATCATCGATAGGTCGTCCCACGATATCTATCCCAGGAATGGGTTGTCCATTTTGATCTAGAGCAATAGCTTGATAACTGATTCCGTAGGGCACATTTTGTGCGGAGCCAACTAGGCTCGCAAGACTAAACAGGAGTGTAAGCAGTTTTTTCATCTTATTCTACTTTGATAATTCTAATGGGTTTGTATTCGAAAGCACTTTCAATGCTGACGTGGTAGACACCAGATTCATAAGCACTGAAATCTAGACGCATTGTTCGGTCGGTTATTTGCGCTACATAAATTATCCGACCCGTGTAATCAATAACCCTTAAAGCATCTCCAGGAACTAGTCCTTCAATTGTGCTGAAATTTTGTGTAGGATTAGGTGTGGCGCTAGCCGATCGCTTGGGTGTTACTACAGCCGTACTTGCAGGTTGAATGAAGCCATGCCTATTAGTCGTTAATGAGGACTGCCCTAAAATGGATTGAAATGACAGTTGATTTTGCACCATAGGCGTGCCCATGCATCCTATGGCACTGCGCATGATGCCCTGCCCAAACAAACTGCCACTGAAAACCAGGCTAAAAGTGATAATGAAGCTGCGCATTGAATACATAGGAATATGGTGTTAGTCTTTGGTTCAAATCAGTATCAAGGCTATTTAAAAATTGGGAATATCCCGTGTGTATTTGAAGTTCAAATTTCTCTCCCATTGGAATGGCGTATCCCAATTCTACACTAGCTCCAAAAAGTAAGCTAGGAACATTGCCTTCTGAGATGAGGTCCAGTTCGCCGTAGTTATTGTATTGCCTCGCTTCAATAGCATAGGCTACAGGCATTCCCAGGCGAACATCCAACATATGAATGATTTGATAGCATAAATATGTATTCAACCGGCCAAATGTATAATCAAAGTAATACCCATCGAAAAGTTCTAACCCTTCACTAAGAACAACATAGTCAGCTTTCATTCCCGCATGTAACTTTTCGCTTGCAGGAAACTCAAAACCAACAGTAGGGGATATCCAAATTTGGCTTTGGCCCTGAATGGACTCGCCGTTTCCATTTACGCTGTAATTAAATGCAGAATACAATCCATTTCCTCCCACAAACAAGGATTGACTACTCAAATTTGCTGAGCACAGAAGCAATAGGGTGGCCCAAGAACAAGCAGCACGTTTCATAGGAGTGATTGTTTTCATCGGCTTTAAGTTAGGAATTTTACCTTTCTATATAACACTAGCACACTCTTTTTCAGAATATTATACCCCCGTCAATTCTGAGTATCTAATAATACTAAGCAAAAGCGAAGGTTGCAAGAATTACTATTTGCTGATTGATTAAACAACTCTCCGCCGGGCCTACCCGGGCTTTTTTATGCCTTTTTAATATGTAATTCCAAGTGGAAGCAAAGAAGAATATCTCAGTCCAGTAGCAACTCCTATGCTTGAACTTTGAATTGAGGCTCTGCCACAGTTGGAGCAAGTTTTAAGAAGTAGATAGTTGCTTTAAACGAAAAGACCCTCTGAGGTTTCGGGCGCACAATACCGTTCTATTTTAATCTCTCTCGATTGAACAATGCGTATAGGTATATAGTGTCTTCTAATAACTTCCCTGCTGTATCCTGCTTATATGTGATAACGGATCTATACAAACTATCGCCAAAATGACTTGCAAAAAAATCGATGGTACGAAATGAATCTTCTATAGTATCGGTATGAAATAAAGCAAGTACTGAATCATCCGATTCATTCAAGAGAAACAAATAATCTCTTGCAACAGCGAATCTTAATCTAAGTGAAAATGGAATACTATCCATTTCTATAGAATCACTAATATCTGAGAATGGAGTGTAAAAAAGTCCTGTATCATCGAGCCACACCATTTCCGAATACACTTCTTCACTTAAAGCCGAATCGCCGTAGAACGTTTCCTTCCAACCATCAAAACGTCCGACATAATCTGCTTGAGAATAATCAGTTTTGGTTTCTTTATTTGAAACATTTTTGTCAGGGTTGGTGCAACTTATAATAAAGATTCCAGCTAAAAGTATTATTTGGTGAATCGATTTCATAAAACGAAATTTTTTGATTTTAATTTAATAAATAAATGGTCATGAATTTAGGACTAAGGACTATCAAACGTCGAACATCCACCTACTTTTAGAGATAACTGGCTGTTTCATAGACACTTGGACTTCTGAGAAAAACAAAACCCGAAGACATTTTGTCTTCGGGTCTCGGGTAGTAGCGGAGGCAGGACTCGAACCTACGACCTTCGGGTTATGAGCCCGACGAGCTACCAACTGCTCCACTCCGCGTTATTGTGGGACAAATGTAAGTGAATTAGTGGACACGCACCAAACTAAATACG
>Ga0213861_10005513_pt1 | contig 10141 bp, 3 predicted proteins | sample PICome_4_FD_160110 | JGI IMG/M metagenome (GOLD analysis project Ga0213861, IMG submission 160110) | Coastal seawater microbial communities near Pivers Island, North Carolina, United States - PICO131 | ecosystem: Environmental > Aquatic > Marine > Coastal | place: USA: North Carolina | collected...
GTGATAACCGTACTAACTGTTATTGGTGGCAATGGCGCAATAGTAAATGATTCACTATACGTACATCCATCAGCATCCCTAACCTGGAAAGTATACGTATCTGGGCTTAATCCAGAAAATATATTTGAAGTTTGATATGCTGTTGCAGAACCAGAAGGTGCTATAATTTGATATTCTAAAGGAAGTGTTCCTCCAGTTGTTGATGTTATAGTTACATCAGACGTAATCGCTGGACAACTTAAAGGACTACTACTAAAATCTAAATCTGTTGGCGGATTAAGTCCAGCAATTGTAATTGGAGCTACAATAAAAGTACACCCGCTAGAATCTCTTATGATTACAGTATATGTTCCGTCAGTCAATCCTGTAAATGTTGTTCCTGATTGAAAATTCACACCATCTAAACTATATGAATATGGTGCTGTTCCTCCAGTAACTCCTGAAACAGTAATAATTCCATCAGAAATACAACTATACGGTGTAGTTAAGTCAGCAGTCCCTGTAACGGTAGCTAAAGTTGTTATAATCATAGATTGCGGTGAAGTAGTACATACATCTGGTCCTGTACCATACTGAACAACAACTTCATAAGTTCCATCCGCTAATCCTGTAAAAACATTTGAATTCGAGAATGTTACACTATTATCAATACTATATTCTAATGTGTTACCATTTGGATTCGTAACATTTATTGTAATAGTACCAACATCACCTGTATCAGAACAAGCAATATCGGTTGCATTGGCGGTGAAATCTGGAGCTAGAATGGCATCAACAGTAATCGACGTTTCCGCAGAACAGTTATTAGAATCAACAATAGTAATATTAAATATACCTGCACTTGTCACCGGTATTATAGGCGTTGTTTGAAAAACGGTTGTACTATTTACAAAATAGAAATATGGAGGTGTTCCTCCTGTTGGATACACCGTGATTTCGCCATCTGTACACGTTAAAGGTTTTGTTAATGCAGAGGTTGCCTCTAACAACGGAGGTTCAATAATATCAATATCAACTGAATCCACACAACCATCTTCTGTAGACACATCTATAGTATAGGTTCCAGGATTTAAGTTTGAAAATGTATAATTATTTGGAGTTATTGGTCCAACACTATTTACTAAAGTTCCGCCTTGAGAAATGGAAAAGAAATATTGTGGACGCACATCATTTGCTGCGACGGCAATATTCCCAAGACCTCCATTACAAAATGGTTGCGTAATAATTGTCGAAACAGTAAAATCTGTTTGTCTTATTTGAACATCTGGTACAGTAAAAATACACGGATTTGGATCTACTCCTATTTGTTTTATATAAATGGTATAAATATTAGGTGTGTTAACTGAAAACACATTACTTGTTTGATAGTTAACGCCATCTATACTATACTCATAGCCACTAGGAACACCACCTACAACAATTTCACCTGATGTTGTACAATAAATATCTCTCGATGTTACTGTAGGCACTAATAAGTTGGTATAAACATTAAAATAAAATTGGTTGAAACATCCGCCATCATAGTTTAAAGTTAATCTGAATTGTCCTGCAGTATCTGCTATAAAATTGGGTCCTGTTGTTACTTGATTCCAAGTACAAGCGGTGTCTTCATTTGTACAATCTAGGTTAGCAACAGCTGTACAACTAGTTTCATCTAGCTGTTCCCAAATAATAGATGTTGTATCGGTAATATTGGTTTCAATAAGTCTTGGACCATTACCTCCACATAAAAATATATTTGGTAATTCTTTACCATCATTAGGACAAATAACAACTTGATCTGCAAATGGAATTACTGGGTTCGTAACACCAGCACCAAAAGTAATTACTTCAAATACTTGATTTGTAGATTGACAAGGTGCTATAGCAGTATTACTAACATAATAAGTACCAGTAGATGTTACTGTTATCGATTGTGCTGTACCTATAATTGGTGTTCCTGAAGGACTTGTAGACCATGAATAAGAATCATATCCATTTCCAGATGTCAATACCGTGCTAGCTCCACAAAGAATAACCTCTTCTTCAAATACACAGCTAATATCTGCTAAAAAATTAGTAGCTCCCGGTGTTAGTAAACATCCAGTATTAGTATTAAAACTTGGATCGTCTGAAATTGTAAATGTAAGGTTCAATGTCCCGTTATAGGTTGAATAAGCTTGATTACTTATTATATTAGAACAAGCATCAGTTAATAAACTACATGTTGAAACTACAGTAACCTTGAAACGAATTTCTTGTACAGGGTCATTTTCTTCAACTACAGAATTATCAACACTAAACACAAGTTCCCGTGTTGTTGGATTATAACTTTGCACCGTTACTCCTGATGGTAACAATCCTATATCCGTAGGGTAATTAAACACAATATTTGATGGAAGAATATCTCTAATTATAAGATTTTTTGCATCATCATTACCTGTATTTTGGAAGCCCAAAACATAGTTTAATTCATCTCCCAGATTTACAAGCATGCCACCAATATCATTACCTAATGCGTCCTCTACAATTTTAGTAAGTACTATATTTGGTTCAATAATATCAACAGCTAACGAGAAAAAATATGGAAAATAAGTATCTCCACTCGTTTCTAAACGAACAGTAGCAGATGTCGCATCATTAGCAATTACAGAATTTGCTGGATTTGGCACAACCATAACGCCAGTATCAAATCCTAAAGTATTTGTGCTATTGGGGTTTCTATTATTTACAGGTAAAGCACTTAATTGGGTTACGGAACTATTAAAGAAGTTTGTAGAAGGTCTATCTGCTGTAGATAAATTTGAGCCATTAAGTAATAATTGATCTCCTAAAATTGGGCTATCACCTTCCAAAGTAGCAAATGCAAAGTTTGCCCTTACTGGTGCGGGTGACGGAACCGTTCTAAATCCAGAAACCGGAATATCTAATGCAGCATTACCACCCGAAACACTAATGGCACTAAAACCATCAAAACTTGTAATTGATTTACCTTGTAATGCTGGATCTTCATAAACAATATAAAGCGACCAACCTGCTGAATGCCCCGTGTTATTTCCAAAATCTCTTGTTCGTCCCTGAGCACTAGAAACATTTGCTACAGTATATGTTCCTAAATCTGTTACTAATCCTGTAACTATAGATGTCACATCGGCATAACAAGCATATGGAAAACTATTTCCACCATCTACTGATGTTCCATTAGCATTAAATATAACCGTTCCTACAACATCATTATATCCTCCTGAAGGCCCTCTAAATTTAACATTTGTAATAGATTCTGCTCCTTCTGTAACAGCACTCCAATATAATCCTGCGTGTATAATTTGGTAACATTCAGAGTTTAGAATTCCTAAATCAGCACTAGATGAATTAAATGTAGAAGCATCACCATCAATATCAATGTAGACCATATTGACATTATGATTGTAAACTGAACCATTATTAAATGCATTATTGTCTGGCCCCAATATATTATTTCCAATTAATTGAATATCTCCTTTTAATTCTTGATTAAATCTAGGCGTAAAAGGCACATAGTTTTGCGCAAACATTTGCAAACTCATTAAAATCAATAATAAAACAAGTCCTGTTCTTACGTAAATAGCTCTATTCATGGTTGATTATATTTATTACTTCTCTTTAGCTGGGGACAATTAAAAAGGAGTATTCTTCGTTGCCTATACATAATAATACACTATTTCTTACAAAAATAGCTATTTGACTATATTTTATGTTATTAAACGGTATAAATATCGTAAATATATTTGTAACAATAAAGAGAGTTCGAATATAATGTGCAGTTTATCGATTTATTATTAATTTAATCGATATATTATATATAATTTGTAGTAATTTTATTTCAAAAAAATAAAATTTTGTGTATTCAACTTATTCTTTAGTAAAGAAAACGTTATTTAGATTTAAAAAAATATCTTAAAACATGAATATGAAAAAATAGTACTTATTCTGATGTAAATATAAATTCTAAAAAGAGCTCATATTCATCATTGTTTCTTTTTATAATGTGACTATAGATCGAACTATTTTATATTTTAATTTTCAATTTTAACCATTGACATTTTACTGTTATATGGTTTACTTCCTATGCTAGTATCTAATGAGGCTTTAGCTTCACCTATATAATCAAACTTCTCATAATAGATATAATATTTATTCGTATTCACATCAAAAAAGAAGTTAATGTCTTTTTGTCCAGCAGCAACTGCCTTCTCTAAAAATTCATCTCTTTTACTTACATCATTATGAACAGCAACAACTAAATAATAACCTGCTTCAACATTATTTACATCTTTTACAATTTGAATATTACTAAGGGCTTCACCAGTATCAAAATCTTCTTTCGTTAAAGGCTCTGTACTTGGGTTTGTAAAGTTCTTAATACGTTCTAAAGTTGCTCTGTCTTTATTATATCTATCATCTTCATTATCATAGGCTGCACGCTTTATTCTTCTTCTTCTTTCAAAATCTGTAGCCTCCTTAATATCGTCTAAAGTGGACATTAAATTTTGTTTAATATTTATAGCTTGCTGTTGTTCAGACTTTAAAGCTTGAATGGCATTTAAATATTCAACATTAACCGAGTCATCTCTACTTTTTACCTTTTTAAGTCGTTCTCTATAAAGCGCTTCTATCTTTGAAATTTTAGTCTCTCCTAATATAATCGAGTTATCAATGTCAAGTTTTAAGCTTTCTATAACGGCATTTTCAGCTGACACACTTTTAAATGCTTTTGGACCTTTATAAATACCTTGTTCACTTAAATCGTTTTCTTCTTTTAAATCATTTAAGTCTTGTTTTTTGCTAGCTATTTTGTCACTTAATTTATCCAACAGTGCTTCCTGAGCATTTTTAGATGCTTCTGCAGATTTCTTAAACTCAATTAAAACTTCATCTAAGGCTATCTCACCTATTTTTTCTTCTTTTTCTTCTTCTTCAGCCTTAACTCTTGCTGCTTCTGCTATTCTAGCCTGCTCTTCTTGCTGTGCTTTTACTCGAGCATCTTCTATTTGTTTTGCTTTAGCTTCTTCCTCAGCTTCAATTCTTGCTGCTTCAGCTACTCTAACTTCTTCTTCTTGCTGTGCTTTTACTCGAGCCTCTTCTATTTGTTTTGCTTTAGCTACCTCCTCAGCATTAACTCTTGCTGCTTCCGCTAATCTAACTTCTTCTTCTTGCTGTGCTTTTACTCGAGCCTCTTCTATCTGTTTTGCTTTAGCTACCTCTTCAGCCTTAACTCTTGCTGCATCCGCTAATCTAACTTCTTCTTCTTGCTGTGCTTTCATTCGGGCCTCTTCTGCTCGTTTTGTTTTCGCGACTTCTTCAGCTTTCACTATTGCTGCTTCAGCTATTCTTGCTTGTTCTTCTTGCTCTGCTATTTGTTTTGTTTTCGCTACTTCTTCAGCCTTAACTCTTGCTACTTCTGCTATTCTAACTTGTTCTTCTTGCTGTGCTTTTACTCGAGCCTCTTCTACTTGTTTTACTTTAGTTTCTTCTTCAGCTTTCACTATTGCTGCTTCGGCTATTCTTGCTTGTTCTTCTTGCTCTGCTATTTGTTTTGTTTTCGCTACTTCTTCAGCCTTAACTCTCGCTACTTCTGCTATTTTAACTTGTTCTTCTTGCTGTGCTTTTACTCGAGCCTCTTCTACTTGTTTTACTTTAGCTTCTTCTTCAGCTTTCACTATTGCTGCTTCGGCTATTCTTGCTTGTTCTTCTTGTGTTTGATTATCAACTTTGGTTGTAACTACTTCATCAGAATTAATCTCATTGTTTTCAGCTACGACTGGTTTAGCTTTTTTACGTGTTTGCGTTTTCGATGAGTTTCTTCGCTTTGCTACATATCTTGTTTTCTTATTAGAAGAAATTAATAAGGCTTCCTCAGCATCATCGCCACTGTAATCAAACCTTTCTCTATTATTGAATTTAAATGCTACCGTAATATCATGCGAATTCCCGAAGGATGACAAATCACCCATAGCCTTTTCATAATTATATTCAATAGCTATTTGTGATGTAATATTTAATCCAACACCTGCAGATAGTCCATATAACGTATTATAACCTGCTTGTCCCCAAATCCCCTTAGGAACCATTAACATAACTATTCCAGAGATCACTGTTTGATCTTTTTGAAACTCCGACCTTACTAATCCTGAAAATCTACTTTCATCAAAAAAACCACGACTATTTAAATAGCCTGTGTACATAACATGTCCTTGAACGCCTTGCTCTGGGTTATCTTCAATCATATTTGAGGTCGTTAAATTATAGGACACCAAATTATTTATAGAAACACCAAAGTCTAAAAAATCGGTACCATAATTTATTCCAGGATTTATTGTAATTATTGAGTTTGAAGGAAAGTTGTCAAGAGAAGAATCTGGAAAATTAGTAATAACGCTACCTTCATTTATTCCACTCTTGTAAAATCCAAGATTCATACCAAAAGTTAAATTGCTGTCCCTATTAAGAACGGCATTGTATGCAAAATTTAGAACTCCTCCAAATGTGGTTAAAACACCATAATTTTGTTGAAATAAGCTGACTCCAGCACCTATATTTTCTCGAAATCTCCCCGAATATCCAAACAAATAGGTTTGGGGCGCATCATCAAATTGAGCCCATTCTCGCTTATTATTAAAGCTTATGTATTTATTTTGTTCTCTAACAAAACTGAAAGTTGGATTGACAATATGTCTATTAAATTTTAAAGAATTTCTAACAGGTATATTAAACGCGACAACCCCATCTTCTTGAGAATAAAGTTGCTGTATAATACAGAAAAATAAAACTATATGTAATAGATATTTTTTCATGTTACTTGACGACAGTTATTGAACCCTTTTTTGTTTTACCATCTGGTGTGGTTATGATGTAATAATAAACGGGGTTTACAGCTGTAAAATCTAATTGATTTTCTGGCCAATTATTTTGATAATCTTTTGTTTGAAGCTCAACTTTACCTTTTGAACTTAATATAACAACTTCGGCATTCGTGCCATTAACATATTTTTGAGGAATTTCCCAGGTGTCATTTATACCATCACCATTAGGACTAATTAAATTTGGTATATTTTCAACATCTGGAAATGCAGATCTTACTACAAAAGGAAATTCTGTGGAAGCATTACAACCTGTAGTTTGAGTAACCACAACTTTATACGAACCAGTTTGTGTTACTTTATAACTACTAGCAGTGGCATCGTTAATCATCGAATCATTTAAATACCATTTATACTCTGGATTATTAGCCGAAGTAGTAACGGTAGCTATTAAAGTTTCATTTTCGTTTATATTATTAATATCGTCAACATCAATACTACTACTAAATCCAGTAGTTTGAAGATTTATTGACGCACTAGTCATACAACTTCCTAAATCAATACTTACTGAATATTCACCCGATTCATTGGTTTCATACATCTGACTTGTCGCTCCAGAAATAACTTCATCATCTTTAAACCATTGATAACTATTAGCATTAATAGCACTTAAAATAGTTGGTCCATCTGTTGAGCAATACGGGTTCCCTAAACTAGAACTTATATTACTTGTTGAACCAGAAGAAGCTTCGGTTACTGTTACACGATTAGAAAATGAATTTGAAGTACAACTACCGTAGTTGGTTTCCACAAAATAAGTCCCAGGTTGATTCACAGATAAGGTTTCTCCATCAGCCACAAAAACAGATGTTGTTGGGCTAGTTTCTTTATACCACTTGAATGTTAATGAAGGATATTTTAAAGGAGAATCGTTTGAAACTCCTCCGGGATTATCAATAGTTAATAAATAACTTCCTCCTAAACAGTAAGCACCTGAGGCAATTAAATTATTTATAGAAAATGGCGTGTCTTGTATTTTATAATACCCAGCAAAAACATTTGAACTTGAACTTATTGAAGTTGGAGAAGTACTTTTTACTCGAATTCTGAAGGCTTCTCCAGCTGTTGTTGTAGGAACTGAAAAACTAAAAGTAACTGGTGATGTTGTTACTGTTCCAGCTCCAGAAGTATAAACTGCCGTTGGATTTGAGAAACTACTATCACCATCAGAAAGTTCAACAATAAATTGATTTCCAGAACCCAATGCTGACTCTGGTGAGAAAGAAAAGGTTACATTATACGTGTTAAATGATGGACTTGCGCATGCCTGCGTAAAGCCCAAACTAGGCTTACTTATTACTATTTGAGCATTGGTAGTTTCATTTAAAAAGAAAATGAAACTAACAACAGTGTACAATAGCGAAAAGTTCCTCATAGTAATCTTATTTGCTTTCGTTAATAAAACTCATAGAAACATATACTATAAAATACGTTTCATTAGAATTTAAGGATTTTTGAAAATTTATGAGAGTCCAAACAGGAAATAACAAAGGTCTAAAGCTTTATTAACCATTTAAAAATTTTAATCCATTCTTAAATCTGGATCAACTTCGTTTGAAGCAATTATTTTGTTTATTCGTAATCTAAAATCTGGTCTTCGTGTACTTCTTGTGTCTATAAAAGTTTCAAAATTATCACTTTTAGCGTAGACGTTGAAAAATGCACTATTTCCATACCAGTTCTCTAAGTCTTCATTATTTGAGTTGTATTCAACAAAAATATTCCCATTACAGTTGTTAAACAACATAGCATTAAAGCTTATTTTTTCTAAGTTATCCTGATTAACTGTAATCTTTTCGTTAAAAATTACCGCAGGATTAAATCCAGATATAACACTTTTACTCATATCAAGTAACGCGTCCTCACCTATATAAACAGCTTCTTGAACTAAGTTCATTTTAATGTCTGATTCTAAATCTTCACTTGAGTTTAAAAATGTATTATTGCGAGCTCTAACCCAAGTTCTGTTTTTAGAAAAGTCGAACTCTTCCTTTTTTTCATAAGATTTAACATCCAAACATTTTGAGCTTCCACCATTTGATGAATAAGGTGATCTTACAGCTAAAGAATTAGATAATATTGCTGTTGCCCCATAATTGAATTTAAAATCACTTCCATATGTATTATAGGATACGAGCTTATTTAATTCAGCTTGTCCACCCCAAACTTCAAATCCGTTACCCGCAGAGTGACTCACCATAATACTAGATAACTTAGTTTCCAACCCTACGCCCGCAAGCAGTAACCCATTAAAGTAAATATCTCCAGAAATTCTTTTTCCTGCATATTCAATTCTTGTGTGGGCTATCTCGCCAGAACTACTCATTATGTTATCACCTCCATAATTTGCATTTATATATTCCTCTGATTTCAAATTTGGAAAAAACATGGCTGCAGACCCAGAACCAAATCTGTTAACTGGAGCATTACCCATTATAATTAAGCCTCCCCAGTCACCTGGTCTTTTTACACTCTGGTTAGAAGAAAAGATAATAGGGTCCGTTTCTGTTCCATTCGCTATTATTGACGATCCTCTAGAAATCGTCAGAGATCCTTTGGTTTTAAAATCGCCCAATATAACAGTGCCAGCCTCAATGTTAAGTCTTGTACTGTCTGTAACAAAAACACTACCAAGTAAAAGATATACTTCTCTTTTGTAGAGCGTGGTGTTTTCTGTAATATTACCAGTCAATATTTTAGTAGGTTCTCTATATTCTTTTTGATTCGGTTTAAATTCTGTCCAATTATCTAGCCAGTTTTCTTCGCCTACTATTCCTTTTTCTTGTTGAGCAAAACTATTTGCTATTACAAAAAGAAGTATGAAAATGATTTGGGTAAAATTTTTCATAGTCTAATATTTTTAGTTAAAAACTAAATATGATTTTATTATTATAATTAATATTCAAAAATAGAAAAAAATCCATGAAATACCAATTAATTCGCTGAAATACATTAAATAAGCTATTTTTATAAGAATAATAATCGATAAACTGCACTGAAATAAATAGAAAAGTAGTCATGTTTTGTAAAATTTTTAAGCCAAAGTAAAAGGCTACAAAACAAAATTGATATCTATTTTTTAGAAATCCGCTACTTATAAATAATAAGACAAGGCATTCTAAAAATAAATATCAATCGAAATCCTAACTCTAAAAAAGAGATAGAAACTATTATAAAATTAACAATTAACGAAAATCATTATACTGATGAAGAGATTTCATTATTTCTTCATAAAATAATATTCCAGCAATTAAATTTCCTGT
>Ga0213861_10005517_pt1 | contig 10138 bp, 7 predicted proteins | sample PICome_4_FD_160110 | JGI IMG/M metagenome (GOLD analysis project Ga0213861, IMG submission 160110) | Coastal seawater microbial communities near Pivers Island, North Carolina, United States - PICO131 | ecosystem: Environmental > Aquatic > Marine > Coastal | place: USA: North Carolina | collected...
ATATATTTTATATTTTTTTATACCGATTAATATATGTTTATTATTTAGTTTTAAAAAGATGTATCCAGAGACATTTTATATTTTATAGGATTTTATATGGTTTATATAATAGTTTATATATGGTTTATATAATAGTTTATATATTGTTTATATAATCATTTTATAGTAATCAGTATAGTTTTTTATGTTTATGTTTATGGTGTAGTTATTTGTTTAAGTTTTTGTTCTATAAATTTATTTTTTTTAGATATTTTTAGATTTAATAGTAAAAAAAATGATTTTTTATTTTGTTAGTTATAAAATATAATATCTTTCTAGTCATCTATTTGACTATTTGTGTTAACAATGTCAAACACAAGCGATATTGCTAGGATATTAGAAAAAGCATTCGCAAGAGACCCATGTGAAGACACACCAAGACCCAGTTACAGATTCAGAGGTCGTTATGTTAGTTTGTTTAAAAATAAGTTAGGCGATACTGGTGCAATTGATTTGGTGGCACACTTAAACTTAAAAAAAAATCAAGATGTAACCAATCTTTGTATTGGTAGTTGTAATATAGGTGATGAAGGAGCAATTGCTTTGGCAAAGGCATTGAAAGATAATGAAACTCTTTTAAAACTAGAAATTCATTGTAATTCAATTGGGGATGAAGGAGCAGAAGCTTTAACAGAGATGTTAAAAGTAAATACAACTCTAAAAACACTTAATCTTTATGGAAATAAGATTGGTGATGAAGGAGCAAAAGCTTTAGCAAACGCGTTGAAAGTGAATAAAACTCTTACACACTTTTATATAGGTTGTAATAATATTGGTGATGTTGGAGCAGACAATATTGCAGATATGTTGAAAGTGAATAGAACTCTCAATCTTCTCGACATACATAGTAATAAGATTGGCGATAAAGGAATGGAAAAAATCGCAGAAGGTATAAAAGGAAATCTACATCTATTCACGATTAAGATTTCCGGAAATATAATTAGTGAAAATATACAAGATCAGATAATAATAATCCAAAACAACAAGAACAAATTGTCATTGAGTGGATTGATTATTATCACATTATTATCAAAAACTTCTTTTGATGAGAATGATCTGAATAAGAAGGATGTGCCTGATGATGTTAAGACTTTAGTCACAAAACATTTAAACAGTCTAGAAAATGGAGATCCTGTTGAACCACCTTATACGACTATTTGGAATAACACTCATAGTATAGGCTATAAATAATTTTAGTTTAAGATAGTTATTTTTATTTATTATTTATTTTTTTATTTATTATTTACTTTTTTATTTATTATTTACTTTTTTATTTATTATTTACTTTTTTATTTATTATTTACTTTTTAAAAGATGTATCCAGAGACATTTTATAATTTATAGTATATTTAGTATAGTTTTTATGTTTATGGTGTAGTAAATTGTTTTAGATTGTGTGATTTAAATAATTTGTATTTGGCATTGGCATTATAAATGTGTAACTAATATTGTTTACTAGGTAAAAAATACATTCTTTACTGTTAATAATAAATAATTTATTAGTAAAAATAATAAAAATATTTATAAAATTGAAAAATAGTTTTATAAAATAGAATTATATAGTTTTATATAATTGTATAATTATATTTAAATTTGCAAAGAGGATAACTCTAAAATGGACGCAGTTGACGCGTTTAGACTAATTGAAAATATAAAAAAAAATTCATCAGAATCATGGCCATTTTTTGATAAATCATTAGGTCTGTTTGGTATAATTAGTTTAGCACAAGCATTACTTTATAATAGCAGTATTAAACGACTTACCATTAGTAATGAGACTTTTTATGATGAGGCTATAAAAGAATTAGCATTATCATTAAACAAAATTAAAACTCTTAAAACCGTGGAATTTGATAGAATTAGAAAGCTAAGCATTGCTTCAACATTAAAACTTGGAAAGGTATTACAATTTAATAGTAGTATTACAGTATTTGCTTTGAGTTCTTGTAATATTAATAATTTAACTCTTTTTAAGTTTGTAGAAGCATTAAAAGGCAATACATCTCTTAAAAAACTTAATCTTAATAATAATAAGTTTAATGCTACAGGGGTAAAATTATTATTTAAAGCATTAGCGGATATAGTAGGATTTGAAGAATTAAGTATTCAGGACAATAATTTAGGTGATTCAGGAGGGCGTGCAATTGCTGTTGGTTTGAGTTTGAATAATATTTGTATAAAAAAATTAGATATTGGTTCATGTGATATTGGTAACAAAGGAGTACAAGAAATAGGAAAAGTATTAAATAATACATCCCTTAGATCACTTATGATTGATCATAATAACATTAGTTATGATAGTCTACGTGGTTTATTAGAAATATTAAAGGTTAATCGCACACTCATTTGTCTTTATGCTTGTTACTCTATTGCTAGTGAACCCAATGATTATACTAATATTATTAATATTAATGATAACGCATTAGTTTTACTTATGTGTGATATTTTGAAATCGAATCCTAATTTCGAGCAAATGTATTTACCTACTATTGAATTTAATTATAAGAATCTGGAATTACTATTAGATACAATTAAAAATCATAAACATATTCAGGAGATTAAGTATCATCCTAAATACAGAAATACTAGGTATAATAGTTATATTAATGAAATAAGTTCTATACTAAACCAGAACAAACTTCTACATATGCTAGAGTCTATACGTTGTGCGTTAAAAGACCATTTTGTATTGACTAAATTACCAGAGGAAATGTGGATGTCCATTTGCGACTATCTACCATATGAGGATCTTGTAAATTTTCACGCATCTTTAAGTCTTGAATACTAAATATTAAATTATATATTTAATTTTTTTATTATTTATTTAAAAAGATGTTATCCAGAGCTATTTTATAATATATATAATATTTAATATATGTTTTTATGTTTATGTATTATGATGTAGTTATTTGTTTAAAATTGTATAGTAATTAGTATAATTTTTTATATTTGTGTATATGGTGTAGTAATTTTTTAAATTTTGTTCTTTAAATTCAAATGTTTGTAAAATAATTATGGGGGAGTTCTTTAAATTCAATTTTTTTCTAAATGAATTAATTGATTACAATCTTCTAATTTTATTTGATTAGTAAATATTGGATTAAAATAATAAAAATAGTCAAAATAATCGGTTAATGGTATTACATATCCTGTATATAAAATAAAATTTGATATATTAGCAATTATATGAACCATGCTATGTGAATATATAGATTCCCAATACATTTTTTTATTATATAAATAGATTCCCAATGGATAAAAACATAAACTAATAATTATAGTTATATAATAAATTATATAGTATTCTGAATTATATGCTCTTATACTATTATAAAATAATGCGAATTTTACATATGTAACATCAAGTTTGTGTCTCCAAGTATTAGGTATTGGTTTATACCAATAAATAATTGATGTTAAAAATACACCAAAAGGTATTAGAGCAAGTTCATAATATTCTTTATATAGTGCATATAAAGATGCTATTAGTGATGATATAGAGATTTTACATAAATAATAACATTGTTCTGGATAAAGAATACATCCATCTTCTGTTAATGTTTCATATGGTTGGTTAATATTTTCAAATAATTCTAATATCATTTTTATTATATTATTTATGATGTATACTTTTATGTATAATATTTTTTATATTATTTAACTTAAAAAGAAAATTATATAAATTAGTATTTTAAAAATATGGTAAATAAATTAATAAAAAATAAATAAAATTAGTATTGTCTTATAATTCATAGGATTTATCCTATTTAAAACTAATTTAATAATATTTTAAAACATAATTTAAAAACGTATTGTAAAATGAGTGCCTTAAAAATATTATTATTTGTAAATTTATTTGGATTTTATTTTTGTAATTATGATAATATTCATTGGATAACTTGTATAGTTAGTTCTGGAAACTATTTAATATATACTTATCTTTATTATTTAGCTTTTAATAATACATATTTTGCTATGGCTATTACTCCAAAAAAGTATAGTAAGGACTTACATAGTTCTCATAAATTGGTTGCTTATGGATTTAGTACACTTCACGCTATATTTATATCATTTTCTGCGACATTATATTTACTTGACATCATTGATAATTATGATATAAAACAAGCATTTTTTATAAGTATTAGTTATTATTTAGCTGATATATATTATGTTAGTAATTCTGTAAAAAAATTAAAAAAGCTTGAGTATTTTACAATTTGTCACCATACTCTTATGATATTAATGTGTTATGTATTAATTATTGAAATTCATAATGATATAAATCTAGAAAATACTTTAATATATTATTTTAATAGAGGATTACTTGCTGAATATTCTGTCATACCATTAAATTATACTTGGTATTTAGTAAATACAAAGCAAGATGGTACTACTAAAATGTTTATTTCATCAATATTAACTTTGGTATTATATTTTATTACACGTATAGTAAATTTTACATTAATTATATATAATTTATGGAATTATAATTTATTACTTGCGGTAACATTATTCTTACCATTGTTTTTAATTAATTATTATTGGTTTTATAAATTAATGTGTAAAGCAGTTCGTATTTATAATAAAACTATGGTAATTGAAAAAACTGGTTAAAATTAAATGTATTTATTTTTATAATTGTAATTTATTTTCAATTTTTAGTTTAATTTTAATTATTTTGTCTTTTACTATTTTTTAATATTTAATTTTTTATTATTTATTAATTTAGTAAAAAAAAAGATGTATCCAGAGACATTTTATAATTTATATAATAATTATATACTATTTTATATAAAAATTGATTTTAAATTATAATATATAAATATATAAAAATATAATACTATTTGTAATTAATTAAAAATGATTGATATAAATGAACCAAATTATAGTTGTATAGAAAATAATACATACAATAATAGTAGTATAACACATTTTAATAATAATACTATTGTAAATGAATATGGTTATAATAATCGTTCTTATCGTTATACCCCAATTAATCCCTATAATAGTAAAAGCATAACACATACTAACATAAATAATAATAATAATAATAATAAAAACAGTAATAATAAAAATAGTAATAAATATAGAAGTAAAAGTAGTATAACACATTTTAATAATAATACTATTGTAAATGAATATGGTTATAATAATCGTTCTTATCGTTATACCCCAATTAATCCCTATAATATTAAAAGCATAACACATACTAACATAAATAATAATAATAATAATAAAAACAGTAATAATAAAAATAGTAATAAATATAGAAGTAAAAGTAATAAAAGTAGTTATACACCAAGATATTTTGTTGGTAAATTAACGCGTGATGGATTATATTCTATTTATGATTATAGAAAAAAACCTGAATTTAATGAGCAATATGTAAATAATTTAGTTAAAGATTATGTAAGTGGATATGCTTTAAGAAAGGGAATTGATGTAATTGAAAAAATAACATCAAAACAAATAAAAAATCGTGTATTATTGCCTTTAAATTTTTCACAACATATGCTTGCTGAAGTTGACTATTTGAGAAGTAATAATATGTATAATGCTTCAAATTTGAAAGTAGCACGTTTTAAAAGTTTAATAAATACTGGGTATAAAATAATATCTCCTGATATAAGTTTAGGAAATAATGTAATTGGTAATGCTACACTATCATTAATAGATATGAAGTTAGATAAATTATATACTCCTACACCAGAATATAATTCATTAGGGCATTTTTATAATAATACATCATTATTTATATTTGAGTATTGTGAAAAGCCCGTATATGAATTAATTACTAATATTGATGTATTAATAATGAATGGTATGGCAACGCCTATAAGTTTATCTCAAAATATAATTGCTGGGGCAAAATATATAGTAGATTATGGTGAAAACTTAATAAATGAAAGTATAAAGTTTATGACGAATACTAAACATAATAATTCTACTATTATAATTGATAATACTCATAATACAATAGAAAGTAATAATACTCATAATATGAATAGTGATTTTATGTGCCGAGATAGTGCGTCTTGGTTATATGATGAGTATGAGTATTATAACTATAATACAAGTATGAGTTTGGCTTTTGATAGTGAGAATAATAAATTAAATACTACGTTAGAAAATAAGGGAGAGAATAATATAGGAAAAGTCAAAGAAAAAGAAAAAAATAATTTTGATATAAAAAAAATAACAATGAAACTTTCAAATCTTTCACAGTTTATTAATTTATGTAATATGCTAAAAGATTTAGATTTAACTGATATAAATACGATTGTAGATTTACAGTATTTATTAGTAAATTTAATAATACCAGATAAATTAGTAAATGGTGTATTTAGATTTATTATAGATAATACGATGCATACTAAAGATAAACTAGAAACTATGTTAAATTTAATGGTTGCTGTATCAGAAAAGTATTTAGAGATTCCTTTAACTAATGCTTTTAATTTTGTAAAAAATGTGTTTGAGAGAAAATCTGTTAAAGAGTATTTAAAACCATTATTGATGGATTTAACATCTTTAATAGTGCCTTGTTTTAACATAGTTACCATTGTTTTTAATATAAAAAAGGGTATTGAGTATTTATTGACTAGACAATCAATAAAAAAATTAAATGGGATAGATTTCCTTTATACTGATGAAGTTAAACTTAAGTTATTTAAAATAAAGCATATTGTATCTTATAAAAATGACTTTTTTGGTATTGATGTTAGTTTTACAAGTAGAAAAGCAAGTGATGCTAACAAATTATGCAAAGATGAATTTATAAACCAGTTGGATCATAAAGTATATCAAGTTATAGGTATTCCTATTGAATTTATAAATGGTTCAATAGAAACCCCTAAAACACGTTATGGTTTATACGCTCAAAAATTTTACATTGAAGATTTAGAAAAATGTTGGTTAAAAGTTAATGATCCTTATCTTTCTGAAGAAGATAAAAAAATAATAAATGCTTTATATTTTGAATCTCAAACTAATAAAGAGTATCGTTATGAATTAGCACAAAGAGGTGAAAAACCATCTTGGTATTGGGAACATAAAAATGATACTATTGGTGATTTTATCTATAATTTAGTAGATTTTATGAATAGTAATAATTTTACTATAATAAATCTAAAACAAATAATAAATAGTATTTTTAATAATACCAAAACTAATATAACTAATAATATTGAAAATATTGATATTTTTGATAATTTGGAAAATGATGAACATTATAAAAGCTTTATAAATAATTTTAGTGTAGGAGATATGCTAACAATAATAAATAGTATTTTTAATAATACTAATATTACAAAAAATGAAAGTTTAAAAGAACAAGAAGGTAAACAACAAAATGATATATTTACGAAAGCAAAAAATAAAAGAAATAGTAGAGATAATCGTAATTTAGATAAAAATAGAGATTCTTTAAGACAAAGTTATAATGCGTTAATTAAACAATATTCCAGAGCGGAAATTATGCGTAGGGCACGATTAGAACTTTGGCATACACAAAAAACTGTAGAATATATAGCACAATGTGTGTATAGTTCTTTTATTGGTCATTTTGGTTTAATGTTATCTTATATTGATTATGAAATTGTAAAATTAAAAAATCCTGTGTATTTTACATTAGGTCATATTGGTGGATATTTAACAAATTTAGGACAAGGTTATTTAACAAGAGTATGTGTAGATCAATCTTGTCTTTATGTTAGTTTGTTAAGACAAACCGAACATTTAACGGATGAATATTTGTTAAATTATATAAATCCTGCTATAGCCTGTTTAGTTGGTTTAGGTTTAGGAATAATTAAATATTCATTACCAAGTAATAAAGAAGAACAAAAACCGTTTAAGACTGTATTAATAAATGGCGGTGTATCGGCAGTAAATACAAGTTTTGGTATGATATATAATTATATTAAACCAAGAGTGTTTATTAAATATTTAACAAATATAGGTAATAAATGTGTTAATGGAATTACTAATGTGATAAAATATGTATTTAGAGTATCATTAACGGTAGATTTTGTAGGTGCTGTATCTTTAAATATATTATTTAATGTTGGTATGCGATTATTAACTAAATATAATTCAAGAAGTTATATTGAAGATAATCCTATTTATAATAATATAGATAATTCTATTTATAATAATATAGATAATTCTATTTATAATAATATAGATAATTCTATTTATAATAATATAGATAATTCTATTTATAATAATATAGATAATACGATTTTTAATACTATTAAATCTTCAAACCATAGACTTATTAAAAGAAAAAAAAATATATATGAAGAAAAATATAATAAATCATATGAAATAAATTATAATAAATCATATGAAATAAATTATAATAATTCATATGAAATAAATTATTAAATTATATATAAATAAAATATAAATTATTTATATAATTTTAATATAATTAGTTATTGTTTTAGTAATACTATTATTTGTATTATTAAAAATATATTCGATTGTTTTATTTATATATGAAGTTATAGTATTTGTTTCTGTATTTTCCATTGGTTTTAAAAATAATTCATAATAATAGTTTTTAATATTTGTTATTCGTACATACCATTCTTGATGTAGTTTAGAAATTATAAAACCATTATTATAAACTGGGTCTAAATCATTAATATTTTTTTTTTTATTTTCAAAATATTTATCAAACTGTATTTTATTATAGGTTTCTAAATTTGGTTCAAAAGTATTATAATAATTATCTGTTAATATATTAATGTTTTTTAAAATTAAATTTATATTTGTTTTATTATCAAAACATAAACTATTATTATATTCCATTAATAATGTTGTTAAATTATTGTAAAACATATTAGTATTTTTATAAAATTCTTGTAGAATATTAATTTGTTTTGATTCATATAAATAAATTATATAATTCATAAAAATATCTTCATTATATTTATCATAAATAGATAACATATAATTTTTACTATTATATATTATTGCCATTTTTCAAAATAAATTTATAAAAATTGATTTATTAATTTTATTAATATAAATTTTAAAACTATTTTAAATCAATTTTTCTAAATTTATTTTGTAAAATGTCATTGGAAACAGACACAAATAAAGTAGATATAAATTTATCACATATTGATGGAGAAACAAAAAATGAGTTAGAAGAAGAAGTAAAAAATGTATCTATTTTAATACCAACAAATCAAAATAATATACTTTCTAGTATAATAGAAAAACATATAATTTCAGAATTTAATGAAATAAAAATAAGTACCGTTGAACTTAATACTTTATCAAGAGACAATTGTGTGCAAAATAGAACTGAAATTATAATAAAAATAAAAAAAATAGAAGACAATATCAATAATATGAAATTAATATATGAAAAATTGTTTGTGAAAGAAGAAAATAATATAATTTATTTAATAGAAAATTATACCGATAAATTAAATATTAACAAAGAACGTTTAGATTTACATGAAAAAATGTTAAAATTTAATATTAATGATGTTAATACAAACTATATCCCTTCTTTAAATATATTTTTAAATATAAGTTTAATTAATATCCAAAAATTAATAAAAAAAGTTAATGAAAAAATAGAATATTATGATAATGGAAAAAATGATAAACTATTTTATTATACTTTTGGGTATTTATCTTGGATATATAATTGGTATAGTTATAAAACTATTTATAAATCTTATACTGATTATTTATCACTGAAAATAATATCAGTACGTAATCGTATATCTACAATTATAGATAAATCTAAAGATAATTTAAATAAAATGTCTATATTATTACAGTTTGTTAGAAATATGAGAACGACTATAGAAACTGAAAATAATAATGATAGATTAAAAATTAAGTTAGATGACTTACGTTCTAATATTGATTTACAATGGAAAGTAATTAAAGAAAGTTTGCCTTATAAGGAAAATACATAAATTTAAATTTTCTATATTAATTTTTTATTTTTTATATATTTACTATTTTTATTTTTTATATATTTTTTATTTTATTTTTTAATTATTTATAAAAAAAAGATATATCCAGAGACATTTTATTATTTATATAATTATTTATATAATTTATA
>Ga0213861_10005519_pt1 | contig 10138 bp, 10 predicted proteins | sample PICome_4_FD_160110 | JGI IMG/M metagenome (GOLD analysis project Ga0213861, IMG submission 160110) | Coastal seawater microbial communities near Pivers Island, North Carolina, United States - PICO131 | ecosystem: Environmental > Aquatic > Marine > Coastal | place: USA: North Carolina...
TATTTAACTGATGAAGAAATAAATAGTGTTACAAATACAATTATGATTTTAGCATGATAGAATTAATAAACGATAAGTTAATTGAAGTTGATGATATGGGTAATATGACCGTATATGAAGATGAGTCATTAACTACACTTATTGATAATATGAAACTTGTAATAGATGATGTAGTAATTGATGAAAAACTAATCGAACCTGTCGAAGATATATATTACTATCTAATAGAAAAAATATATACTATGCCAGATTATCCTAAATGGAATGACGTACCATTTAAAGATAAACCTAAAGCAAAACTATTGATAGCATTGAATAAATTTATACATGATAAAATTAACAGACGTACAGAATAAATACCTAGCAATAGACTTCTTTTTGACAATGTCCTGTAATAAGGATTGTCATTATTGTACTAGCTATACTCTCGAACAAAGGAATCTAACTGTTGATATGGAGTTCTTAGAGAGAACACTATATTACTTGAGAGATTATAAAGTAAGGTGTAATCTATTAGGTGGTGAACCAGGTCTAGTAAAGAATTTACCTGATGTTATCAAAGCAATTCAAAGTAATCCTAATCATGTATGCGAAGTACTATCTAACTCTACTGTTCGTAGAAGATACCCACAAGTACTAGAAGATGAGAATATCATTTACGTTGAGCATATGATATTAGATTTTTATGAGCACGAGATATCTTTATTAGGACCAAAATCATATCAGTTCCATGATGAGAATGATAAGAATAATTATAATCTAGTTATTAAGACACCTAACTTTGAGAAGTATAAACATTTATATCCTGAAGCTATGGCTAAATTAGACCATAAGAATACATTATGGAAAGAGTTTAATGGTAGAGCACCTAACTTTGGCGAGATACAATTAAACGCACAAGCTGCAGAGATAGATAGGAAGATGTGTGCAGCATTTCCTATGGTACCTGTTATTAATTTTGAGAATCAAAACTTGGTACATTGTAGTAAGAAGTTTGCAAACAATGCTATCACATCAAAAGAATTTGAGATCACTCAAGAGAATATAGATAAGATGATGAATTTCAGATTATTTAAATATGAAAACTATTGTAAGACCTGTACTGAGTACGTCCAACCAAAGGGCCATTTTAATATTAAAAAATATGCGAGCATACTAAATGAATAAGATAAAAGCAGTAGCACTAAACCTACATGATCACAATACATATGATGGAGTATGGCATAATCAGAGAGAAAGACAAACAAGGTTTAAACATAATTTGCCATATAGAGCAGAAGCTTATGCTCATCAATCAGATGTATTAAATCCTAGTGATTATAGATTAAACGATGAATTCACAAAGGAGTATTTTACAAAAGATGATGATAGTATTCTAGCATTTACATACACATATGGTGGTGTAAGGATGTCAAAACCAGAATTACTAGAAGGTGTACTCAAAGGCCATGACTTCATATTTGATTGGCAACCTAAGAAATTATGGGATCATTATTATAAAGATGGCATATACTTTATTGACCATCACCAATCACATGCAGCATATGCTTTTATTAATTCAGGATTCGAGCAAGCAGATAAGCTAGCAATCGATGGTATTGGTAATAGATATCGTTGTTGCTTCTTTGATAAAGACGATGTTATGACTGATCTCTCTGATGTATTACCTATTGGCTGGTTATGGAATCACATGTCAAATCTAACAGGATTTGGTACGCTTGGTGCAGGTAAACTTATGGGATTATCGGCTTATGGCAAAAAGAATGATTACTTCTATGAGATATTTGAAACAATATTTGCTGGTGCTATTACAGAAAAGAAACAAGAGAAGTATGACTATATCGATTTAAAAAGATATAGAAAAGAAGACTTAGCATTTACTCTACAAAAATTTACAATGGATAAAATAAGAGAGTTTGTGTATCCGCTTAAATCCTGTAATAACCTTTGTGTCGCAGGTGGTGTATCTTATAATGGGTATATGAATGAAGCATTCACAAAGAAGTGGACGAATGTTCATGTACCGCCAGCAGTTGGTGATGAAGGGCAAGCACTGGGCGTGTACCAACACGCTGATTATGTGCTAAATGAAAATAAACATGTAGTAGACACTTATTCTGGTAAAGCATACGAATTTGAGCCAGCTGAAGATGAAAGAGTTGGACCAGCCACTGAATATGAATCTTGGGCTGGAGGTAAAGGTTTTACATGGGGTTATGAAGCATTATTTTGGGAACCTCTTGATATGACAGTTGTAGCTCAAGCGATTGCTGATGGTAAAACAGCAGGTTGGTTTCAAGGTAAATCAGAGAGTGGCAATCGTGCATTAGGCAATCGTAGTATCTTAGCAGATCCACGAAATCCAGATATAAAGAATATTATTAATAGCACAATTAAAAATAGAGAAGACTTTCGTCCATTTGCTCCTGCTGTATTAGAAGAACACTATCAAGAATACTTTGATACGAATCAGCCATCTCCTTATATGTCACGTATTATGCCAGTTATATCTGATAAGATTCCTGGTGTAACACACATAGACGGTACAGCAAGAATACAAACAATTAATAGAGAACAAAACGAAAGATACTATGATATCATTAATGAATTTTATAAGATAACTGATATACCAATGTTACTCAATACAAGTTTTAATTCTCAAGAGCCTATCGTAGAAGAACCATGGCATGCCATTCGTACCTTCAGAGAGACGGCTATAGATATATTAGTGATTAATGATTGGATGTTAATTAAGAAAGCAACAGGAAATGGCTGGAACTAATGCTCAGTAAAGAAAAAATAGATAATTTATTAAATATTCTTAGTCTAAATAATAACTATGATATTGATAGCAAGAATATTATTGAATTATTAACCGCAGTAAAAAATGAAGATGATAGTGCATTACTACAAACTTTATTTAAAATAAAGTATAATGAATATCCCGATACATCTTTATTTGACCGCGCGCTCACAATAATTAAACATGAGCCAGAACTTGAACACGATATACTAGATTCATTTAGTAATAATCAAGTGTGGGCCAAAACTAAATTAGTGAATGGTTTAGATAAACTTGATCTTTTAAATAAAGATACTGAAGTTGTTATTTGGGGTTGTTGGTATGGTAGTGTTCTTATTCCATTATTACATGATAAAGTAAAAAAGATTACTGCTATTGATGTTGATGACCATGCTATTGAGATTGGAAAAAATAGATTATTTAAAGAGTATGATAATGTTGAGTGGATATCTGAGAATATATTCGGAGAATATAAAAATTTTTATAGTCATACAGATATTTTTATTAATACATCGTGCGAACATATGTTACCTATGAAATGGTGGGGTCCAGAAGGCCCGAGGAAAAAGCATAATTGGTTTAAGGAATGGGATGGAGAAGAACACGAGTGGCCAGTTTATAAAAATGCTTGGTGGAAACAAGTCAAGTCATCTGCACACTTTGCTTTTACATCAAATAACATGTTTGATATTGAAGGCCATATTAATTGTGTAAAATCTGTAACTGAATTTAAACATCAGTTACCTCCTAGTGCAGAAGTATTGCATGAAGATAATCTTAAAGATGAAAGAGGCACACGATACCTATTAATCGGAAAGATATGAAGAGAATAATCTATAGCATATACGTAGATATACCTGCGGCCGAACACTATGGCACTACATCAAAAAGTAAACATGACACCACAGAAAAAGCAGAGATCACTGTTGATGCCTTTAAAGAACACTATGACAGATTAATTCAATGCAAAAAAGATTATGCTGAACGTATAGGTGTGCCATTCAAAATGTATGCATATGATAAAAGGTATAAAGAGTTCGAAGAGAAATTTCAACGTGACTTTCCAGAGGTTACTGGATACGAGATAATAAACTTCTATAAGTTACATGTATTATATGAGTTAGCAAAGAGTTATGACGAAGTTCTATACTTAGATTTTGATGTTATACCAATGAATCATTCACCTAACTTCTTTGAAGAATGGGATTTAAGTAAAGGTATATGTGTTGTCGAACAGAATGATAAGATCGTACACCATGTAGAAGCTAGCCAAAGTATACGTAGTCCAACAGCAAAATACTATAATTGCCAAGCAATGTTATTAGATGGTGGTTATCATCCGAATAATGATGTGATTAATACTGGTATTATTGGTGCAAGTGCTGAACATATAAAGCAGTTAGATTACTTTGGTGGTTTAGAACATATAATAGAAATGATGACAGCATTAAGAGGCGATGCTTATAGAGAAGTAGGTATATACCCTAATAATATTATTGATATGTTTAGATATGATAACGAAACTATCTTCTCGTATAAAATAAAAGTTAACGAAGTTCCAGTGCAATGGTTTGCTCCAGATTGGCATTACCTATTTGATTTCCAAAGATTTATACCAACTTATGCATTTTTTGTACATGCAATCTGTAAAGACTTTGATTGTGTGTGGAGAAAATACGATGCTTAAGATATGTACTGTATATTATGGCGACACATATACACCAGACTATGTAGGTAAATTATACGATGGTATAAGAAAAAACTGCAGCATTCCATTCCAATCAATATGTATTAGTGACGATCCCAGTGTCGAGGCCGATATAGTACTACCATATAATCATTATGGCGATACAAAGAAACATTGGCATAAGCTAAAATTTTTCTCTCCTTATTTTGGCTATCAAAATCCAGGAGATGATATAATAATTATGGATATTGACCAAGTAATTACGGGTAATATTGATGACCTTATAGGACATGATGTAGAAGAGAATCAATTAATTACTTATGGTACATGGTGGTATTCTAGTTTACAAACAAATGGCGGGTTTTATAAATTTAAATCAGGCAGTTTAGATTATGTATGGAATGATTTTATAGCTGGTCCTGAGTATTGGCAAATGCATTACTATAATGAAAGAGTTGTTCACTTTCCATACTATGGCGAACAAAACTATGTTAATTGGAAAACAGAAGAACACGAGGCAAAAATAATTAAAACACCTGAAAAATGGATAGGCAAATGCGATATTAATATTAAAGAAGATACTATAAACAACAGACTATATAATAAAAAATTTGGAGATTATATGTTTATGGACAATGTAAATCCTGACATTAAGGTAGTACATTTTACAGGTCCAGGTAATACTATACATAATAATCGTAATGGATGGATTAAGGATTACTGGAAATGAAGAGAATAATATGTTGTAGATTCGGTGATAAGTTTACTCAATGGCATGTTGATAACTTAAAGCATATGATTGATACCTATTCAGGTATTGAATACGATGAGTTTGTAGTTATTGAAGAAGACTTGTATGGTAATTGGTATAACAAATTTCAGATGTATGATAAGTTCAGGGATGGAGAGAACCTCTATTTTGATTTAGATATGATTATATATGGAAGATTGCCTAATCTATTTAAAAAGAATTTTACACTATTAGATGATAAATGGTGGAGAGAGCCAGCACATACACCACTTAACTCATCTATTGTTTCTTGGACTGGATCTGTACACCATATATGGGAAAAATTCTGGCCATATGCAGAAGACTATATGACAAAATATAGTAAAGGCAGTGATGAATGGTATTATAAAGAAATAGAATACGAAATGTATAATCCCGTATGTCCAAAGTTTAGTATTAAAGAATGCAATCCTAACTACAATGTGTGCACCTTAGGACAGATGCATCACATAATGGAAGAAGGGTGGACCGGTTGGTGGTCACCCTATTTCCTTGAACGTTAACCTTCTGTAAGAACTGGAGAAAACTTCCACGATGTGGCATTATCAGATGCTGCTAACTCGTGTGTTGTATCCTTTTTAATATACATTGTTTCACCTGAAGCCATAGCTACAGTACCAAGTAATGCTGCTTTTGAAGCTGTATGAACTTCTAAGTTAGCTGCACTTCCTGCTACAACCTTGACTACATTTGCTTGACCAACATTGTTTCCGTTAGATGCATGTGAAGCTACTGTTGTTCCTATTGCTGTTACAATCGTTGCCATTATTTTTTCCCCTTCTTTTCAGTTCCCTTAACTGCTGCAATCTTCTTAGCTGTTGCTGCTTTTTTCTTTGTTGTCTCAGCAGTTTTCTTCGCTATAGTCTTAGGTCTCTTATGAGCAGGCATTGCTTGCTCTTCAATGATTTCAGCATATTGCTCATCTAAAGCTTTAGCTTGTACAACTGGATCACCTGAAGGTACAACATCTTCTGTTGTTTCACGAACTCCTGTAATTTTAAATGCATGCTTTAATACTTCGAACTTATGCTGCGCCTTTCTTAATGCAGTTTTAGCTGCAATATCATCTGACTCACGTATCTCTTGTAATTCAAATAATGCTAGCTTTAATGCAAACAAATGGTCTTCGTTTTCCATGTTAGTAAAGATGTTATCTACAACTGTAGGGAATATTTTGGTCTTCGTAAGCATTGTTTCTTGCTCCAACTCCCCGCTATCTTTCATAACCATCCTAGCTGTTTCCATAAAGGCTTCGCTTTCCATCTTTCTAGTTTTATGTGTCTCTTCGTGGATTGCATCCAAGTTAGTGATTTTTAGCAGTTCTTTATAGTCTGCGTCATCTTCGTCTGCTTCAACAATATGAGGAGTTAGATGCAATTCATCCGTATGACTCATATTCAAGAGTACTTCAAGGTTCTTTCTATCTTGATCAATGAAGGTTGCAGAAACGAATGTTTCTTTAGTAATTATACTCATTTTATTCTTTCCTCGCTTTTAAATAGTAAGTGTTAATTGTTGTCGCCGATCCCGACGGAAACTCTTGTGTTCGATAATCATCTCCACCAACTTCACGTTGTGCATATGTCGAACTGTTAAGTTTAGTATCTGCCATACCTGAACCCATATTTGTACCTGAGCCACCGATATAGTAACGTATTTTATGTGAATTTAAGTTTACTGCTACATAACGTATCATCTCTTTCATAATAGCATCAAATTCTGCTTCAGTATATTCTCTTATATTGTTATCACCATTAATGTAACATGGTTTAGCCGTATAATCTGTTTCAGAACCTGTTGATCTATGAAGATAATAGTTAGTAATTGTAGTTGGTTGGTCTTGTGTTTCAGTAATACCACCCGCTGTATATGCTCCAGCATTTGCACGTGTGTCTGTAAATACCGCTGTTGTTGAAACATTAGTATATCCTGATGGAGCCGAAGTAGATGTTCCTATTTGATAAGGTTGTGCTGCAATAATTGCATCAACTAAAGTATCTGCATAGGTATCAAACATCTCTTGTGGCGTCATAGCTTGTAAGTTATTGCTTGAATTTACATATACAGGCAATCTCGTTGTTGAGCCATTATCATTAAATGTTAATGAACCTGTCGTTGCTGAGCTAATCTTATCATATGAAACAGTTACAGTACTTACATCAGGAGTATCTCCTGCAGATCGAAAGCTACTCGCGTGAGTCGTAGCTCCACCTGCTTGGAGTCGTGTATCATTAATAGCATCTAGCGTACCACTGCTACCAACTTGAGTTACGAGTACTGACTGATCTGCTAAGTATAACCATTTTGCTCGGTTAATAATCGCAGTCTTGTCGTCAGCTGACATCTCCTTCAAGTTGTTTGAATCTATTTTTACTGGTGTTCTTGCTGCCATAGTATTATAATTTCCTTCTGTTTAGTGTATTTATACTCATTTTTTAAGGACAAGTATAAATACACGTTGTTAATATTTATGCTCCTGCGGTATGACAAGTTTTCACTGTAGTACCAGCTGCGTTAATAATCAATAATGTTGATAATGTTTTCAACTGAGCTGAACCAATAGCATCATCTGCCATATTAGCTTCTGCCACAGTATCAGCAGCGATCTTCGCTCCTGTAACTTGAGCATCTGCTATATGAGCCGTATCGATTGAACCATCTACATATTGGTCACTATCCACTGAGTTAGCTGCCATCTTACCAACAGTAATCTGTGAGTTAGCAATATGAGCTGTGTCTATAGAACCATCAACGTATTGATCTGAATCAACAGAGTTTGCACTCATATGAGCCAAGTCAATAGCACCTGCTGCTATCTCATCTGAATCCACCGCATCGTCTGCTAAGTGTTCATTATCGATTGAAGCTGCCGCATAATGTTCGCTGTTAAGAGTATCATCAGCAATCTTGTCACCTGTAATGGCATCAGCTGCTATGTGAGCAGTATCAATTGAACCATCGACATATTGGTTAGAGTCAACAGAGTTTGCACTCATATGAGCTAAGTCAATAGAACCATCGGCTAGATGTTCACTATCCACTGCATCATCAGCAATCTTGGCACCTGTAATAGCATCTGCCGCGATCTTACCAGTTGTAACTTGTAAGTCTGCAATGTGTTGTGTATCAATTGAAGCATCAACATAGTGCTCAGAGTTAACAGAATCATCAGCGATATTATCACCATCAACTGCATCACCTGCAAGCATCGCATGTTCTACAGCTCCAGTTTGAATTGTTGCTGCTGCTGTAAAGTTTGCACTACCATCAAAGTTAGTAGAAGCAATTACAACATCACCTGAAGTAGTGAATGCTCTTGCAGTTGCAAGTTTAGTAGCAGTAGCAGCATTACCTGTTAATGCACCTTCAACGTTTGCAACTAGAGTACCAACTGCATAGCCAGTACCAGAAGTATTAACTGTTGTAGTAGGTTGTGCTTGTGTATCTTTAAATAGTTTCCACTTACCTGAATCAGAAGCATCTCTAAATAGACCTGAATATAAGTCTTGAGAACCTGATGTATCATACAAACCATATAAACCAATATCAACTGCGTCAGCTGAATTGTTATTTGTAGCAACTTCGATTAATGAATCAGCAACTTCGATTGTTGTTGATGAAACTGAAGTGTTCGTACCAGATACTGTTAGGTTACCAGCAATCGTTACGTTATCAGGTAAACCAATTGTAATCGTTCCATTGTTTTCAGCAACTGTAGTCTCATTAGCAGTCGCAGCAAAAGTAACTGTTGAACCAAGAGCCATAGCTGTTGTGTTTGAACCATCTGAAACTGTGATAGATGAGTTAGCAAGTTTAGCATTAGCAATCGAACCTGCTAAGTGAACGTTATCTACTGAACCATCAACATATTGATCTGAATCAACACTGTTTGCAGCCATTTTGGCAAGTGTTATTTGAGCATCAGCAATATGAGCTGTATCAATTGAAGCGTCTACATACTGGTCACTATTAATAGAGTTTACACTCATGTGTTCTAGATCAATTGCGCCTGCAGCAATATGTTCACTGTTTACAACATCGTCACCAATCTTATCAGCTGTCACTGCATCTGCTCCAAGAGCTGTAGTATCTACTGAACCTGCTGCATAATGTTCTGCATCAATTGAATCAGCAGCTAAGTGCTCTGAATCAACTGCGTCATCGGCAATTTTAGTACCATCAATAATGTCTGCTTCTAAATGTACACGATCAATTGATCCGTCTACATACTGATCAGAATCAACTGAGTTTGCACTCATGTGTGATAAGTCAACTGAACCATCAACCAACTCTGAAGAGTCAACTGAGTTTGCAGCTAAAGCGGCCGCATCTACTGAACCAGCAGCGTAGTGCTCTGTATCCAAAGCTCCTGCTGCAATATGCTCACTATTAATAGTGTCATCCGCAATCAAAGCTCCAGTAATATTATCTGCAACGATCTTAGCTGTTGTGACAGAAGCATCGGCTAGATCAGCTGTTACAATTGTACCATCAGCGATCTTCGCTGAAGTAATTTGAGAATCTGCGATATGTGCAGTATCAATTGAGCCATCAACATATTGATCGCTATCAATAGAGTTCACTGACATATGTGCTAAATCAATTGCACCATCTGCGATCTCTGCTGAATCAACTGCATCTGCTGAAATTGTTACAACACCTGCGTTAGTCATTGTAGCATCACCACTTAGTGCTGCAGCTGTAAATCCAGTACCATCACCAATTAATATTTGAGTATTTGTAACTGCCTTCGCAGAAACAACACCCGAACTATTTGCATCTCTTACTAAAACTGTGTTAGCAGCTTGACTAGCAATCTTCGCTAATGTTACTTGAGCATCAGCAATATGACTTGTAT